>Ga0247610_10006608_pt1 | contig 12038 bp, 9 predicted proteins | sample 174DNAGHGhighgp2_FD_193483 | JGI IMG/M metagenome (GOLD analysis project Ga0247610, IMG submission 193483) | Sheep rumen microbial communities from Palmerston North, Manawatu-Wanganui, New Zealand - 1742 DNA GHGhigh gp2 | ecosystem: Host-associated > Mammals > Digestive system > Stomach > Rumen ...
TTGGCTCATGCCGGACTGAAAATAGTCATCCAAAACTTGTTGTTTGAACGATTGAGAATAATGATTTAGTGTTCGCTTCATAAAACTAAAATCTTAAAATTTGACATTTTTTATTCGTTTTATGAGTAAACCTATTTCAGTATAAGACAATCGCCCTCTCTCTTGCATATGTCAAAAAAAGCAGTAACTTTGCAGCACTTTTTAATCGAGTGCTGCTAAGCACGAGAAAAATGGCTACATCAGCCGAAAGTTGCAAAGATGACAAATGACTGAGCAAGAATTGATAGAATTGTGTAGTATTGGTGAATCAACAACCGTGCAATACAAGTTGGATTTTACCACCCCGAAGCAGATAGCAGAGGAGCTGGTGGCTTTTGCCAATACGCGCGCGCGGCTTCATCGTCTTCGGGGCGGAGGACAAGACCGGAAAAATGGTCGGTCTGACATATGAGCAGGTGCAATTTCTATCGCGTGAATTGGGCAATACCGCCAATGACCAAGTGCGCCCGGTCATTTATCTGGACACGGAGACGGTCAAACACAATAATCTTCTTTTCTTGGTCACGTATGTAAAAAGCGGAGCATACAAACCTTACAAGGATCTGGCGGGCAATATATGGGTGAAGCAAGGCGCAGACAAACGCCGCGTGACAGAGAATGCGGAGATACGTCGCTTATTGCAGAACTCACATCAATATCAAGTATTATATATAGTAGGTTCGTGTTTTCATATACCCCTCCATATATAAGTCAAAAAAGAGTCCGAATCTATCACCTTAAAAGCAACTTTTTTTCATTTTTTTTGCAAGAGCAAGTAAATTGCGGTTAAGCGTGACGGCTACCTGCTGCATTGTGTTTTCGATCTTCTCTTTGGTTAAGTTGCATTGCCAAATAACGATCACTTGCCAACCGGCATTTATCAGATCATCGTAATTCTCTTGGTCACGTTCGCGGTTACGGTTGATTTTTGCTTGCCAGAAAGGTGTATTGGTCTTGGGCAGCACGAACTGTTTGCATCCTTCATGCCCGTGCCAGAAACATCCGTTTACAAAGATAGCTGTCCTGTATTTGCGCATGACAATATCCGGTTTGCCGGGCACGCTCTTGACATTCAGCCGGTAGCGATATCCGTGCGCCCACAGCCATTTCCTGACCGTTATCTCCAGCTTTGTCGCCTTGCTGCGTATATGCGACATGCAGCGGTGGCGTTGGGCAGGTGTCAGAACATCGGGCATGGTGAAAAGAGTTTTAATTTTTGGGGACATGTCTTAAAACTGTCTCAAAACGAACTATTGTAATTCTTTGTTTTAGGACATGTCTTAAAACTGTCTCAAAAGTTCCATAACCATCTTATATCTTAGCATATTTTATGCCTCTTTTTTCCAGATGCTAAATATTGTATTCTAATTAACTACTTTTCTTTCACTCCATCGGTTCTAACCATGTCAAAACATCGGGCATGAGTTATTGTGCTATCTTTTTGTACTCGACGAATTGCGCATCGTACCGGGTCTCTTTAGAATAGGGAATAGTAGTATTACCGCAATTTAATAATGGTGATTCCGGTAATTCGCTGTTTGTATCATAACTCAGAAGCAAGTATCGTTTTACCGGTTCTTTGGGAGATTTCGGAATGCGGTACAATTCCTCAGGGAGTTCATCGTTTTTAACCACCTTTGGCATCTCTTTTAGCCGGAATAGATGCTGATTGACAGCAGGATGATTACCTTCCCGGGTATGGAATAATACATAGCGGATGTAATGGGCATTTTCCAAAATCTCCATACCCCAATCCGTCATTTTGATTCCGATAGCTATTTGCCCATTGCTGAAGTTCTTCGATTTTTCCGAATAACTTTCCATCATAACCATCAGCACTCCTTCTTCGCCTTGAGGCATATACTGCAAACCTCTTAACGGAACAGAATCTTCTATTTGTTGTATCGGCGTTTGGTGGTTAAGGATATCATCCATATGTCTACGGAGAAGTTGTCCGCTATTTTCTGCCGGTAACAGAGGGAATGCACCAATGTTTACCTCGAAAATGGAACGCAGATAGTATGGGAGTTCTTTGTAGTGACTTGAGTTATAATAGTGCAATTGCTCTATTTCATCCAAACGCCCTGGGAATAGGATGTAACCGCCAATCACTTCTTTAGCGAAATGATAGTCCGCACGCTGTCCGTAGTAAATAGCATCGCGGTAGCGGTGCATTTGGTTAAGCGTTTCTGGAACCGGTTCGTCAATAACATGTTCCTGTTTCTGTGGATCATCGTCGCCCAAGACACGATATTTGGCATCGTACAGGTATGTGAGGATTTGTCCGTCCTTCTTACGGATATGGAGTACGATATCCGGTCTTTGTTCAACGGTGACGGATGATAACTTATCGTTATTATGATCGTAGCGGCTGAAAGTGTATTGATACCCGACTTCTACTTCATCTCCGTTCTTCCGATTAACGAAGACGGATTTCCCTTCCATATCTCCGCCGGTGAACGGGTCGAATGCCACTTTGGAATTGTCTTTGATTAACTCGGCATCTTCCGGTCGTAGCATTGGGTTGATGTCCAACAACTCCATCACGTAGCGTTTGATCTTGAGGAAGCACCACAACTCATAGAGTTTCCATATCGGTTGAACACCGACTGATGTGTCTCCGTCAATGAGGTTCAAACCATTTTGCAGCAAGAGCCAATAACGATATACTTGTTGGTATCCGTTGCGTTGTTGCAGCACCATACTTTCTTGTCGGAATCCCTCGAAGCGCCCAATCGTGCGGAATAATGAATTGCGGCTGATAACATCCAAGTCTTTGGCAATTTGCAAAAGCCCTTCATATTCAGTTGGAGCAGTAGTACCTTCTAGACGATGAAGCAGTCTGTTAAGACGTTCGGAGATGCGCTCTACTGTATATTTTACGAAGCGATTCTCCATGGTGTCTATCGTAGCCATCAGTTGCTCGGTGCGATAGTAAGTGTGCCTTGCTTTGGGCGCATTACGTTTCTCGTCATTCTTGTAATGCAACGCTAATGAGTTGGTCCAATGCTTGATTCTGTCAGGGCGCATATATTCCTCATTGATAATGATTTTGTTGTGCGGTGCATTGAGAATAAAACGAATAGCACGCAGATATCCGTTGATTATCTGCTTGAACACAGAAAGCCAAATAATATCATTGTTGGCTTCGTTTCCTTGTTCAAACTGTTGGAACGTCAGTGTCAGGTAGCGGAAAACAAGTTCTCCATACTCCTGTCGGATTTGTTGGATGATTATTTTAAGATCATCCTTGGTGTCCAACTTGGGCGATACCACGTCAAACTCGAACTTCTCGTTGTGCGCTTTGCCGTCTTTATCGGTGTAATCAAATTGTAAGGCAAAATGTCCGGGTTCGTTGAGGAAGTTGATATTTCCCAACAACGCATAGCCTTCTGCCAATTGTTGCTCGTTGAAGAGTTTGAGGACATCGGGATTTTGATGAACGATGCGCGGCTTGGTTCCTTCTTTAAGGTTGAAGAAAGTCAGACAGAAAGCATAACTATGCGTCTCAAAGAAGACAGGATATGCACCCTCCCATTCAGACTGTGGAAGCGGTTGCTCGTCTCTTGTGGCATAATTGTACAGGAGAAGCTCTCCATCGGGATTGGCTTTGTAACTGCAATAATGCTCAGGGTCTTCTACCCGCACGCGGAATTTATTCCACGAATGGGTAGTATCCGTAGAATTGACACTGATGGTGTAGTGTCCCGGCAATGTGTAATGCAGAATAGCCATACCAATTAGAAGAAGTTAGCGAAGTAACTGTTTTCTAAACGTTTGTGCATTTGGTCAAGTTTGTCTGTAACCTGACGGTATAACTCAGAGCCACTTACCACTTCCGTATTGTCTTCGCCCTGCTCTTTGAGAAGCAGATTCTTCTCTACATAATCGGACAATTCCGTAAAGACATCTTTGTCTTTGCCTCGACCGAGAAGTTTGTCATCACCTTGTACGCGCGGAAGAATTTTCTCCATCAGCACAGCCAAAACAGCCTCTTTAGTAAGAGCCTCAATATCATCCGGGAAGTTATTCTGCTGGATGAGATAAGCCAAATACAGAATCAACTCGTTCTGAACACGATAACTTACTTGGAACGGAGTATCTTTTAGAAACGTATTGATTGCATTGAGATAGGAAGGCACGGACTCCTTGATAGTCTGCTCATATTTTAGATACGGAGAACCGGCTTCGAACATCTCTGATGCATGGATAAAATTACTCTGTAGTGCTTCCAACGGAACAACATCGGTTCTATATTTGAGTGCATCGGCGTTCTTTTGTGAGAACATTTCATTCAAATCTCCGCCATTCATTTCAATCGTGAAGGCACGGTCAATAACCTTGCGGGAGAATTGATGAGTAGTATCATCCATGTTTACAGTTCCGACAACATACAAGTTGTTTGGCAACTTAAGACCATTCTCCTTTAGATATCCGATTACTAAAGTATCTGCCGCGTCATATTTGCTTATATTTACTCCATTAAACAAAGAGCTATCAAGCAGCGGTGCAGAAACAATGCCCTCTTTTGTCAATGTACGAGTCTCCAATGCGGAAAGATATTCAGCAAAGTATTGCTCCACTGGTGCTAAATTCATTTCATCAAGGCACACAAAGAAAGGCATTTCCGGGAATCGTATTGCTCTATAGACAAAACGAATAAACGGCGTGAGTTCATACTTGCTCTCCAAAGCGTTGTAGTAACCCAATAATTCTGAACTATCATGCCAATTGGGTTTTACCTCTACAAGACAATAGTTGAATGGAGTCGTTGCATCCTCCTGAGCATTAATTATAATACCACCATCAGGATCTTCTACATCCTTTAGACAAGTCATAAATGCCAACTCTTTTACAAGGCGACTCTTTCCGGTACCAGAGATACCTGCCAAGAGCATAAATGGCTTTGTGCGTAGAGCAGTGAGGATGTTGTTGTGAGAATTAATCAAATTCTTAGTTTCTTCGGAGAATGATTCAAAGTCCGCTGTCAGCAACATATGTTTTTCGCCTTTATCAAAAAACTCATCTAATACAGCATATTTGTCAGTGTCTTTCTTTACCAGAGCAACACTAAAACTCTTACCTATCTTTTCCACAACAAGCAAATCGTTCTCTTCGATAGCAGTTCCCTTATCTTCCAAGAACGTATTCAACTTTTTGCTAAAGCGCGGATTTGTTGCTCCTTGTATCTCTATTTGCACAAATTTAGTAAGATCAGAACGATGACATACGTTGATAGGAAGATTTTTCTTGCCATCAATGACATCTTGAGACACTTCAAAAAATGAAATGGCGATAGTCTTAGGAATGTCTATCTGATTACCGGCAGCTTGGTTGGCTGTAATCTTTCTTAAATACAAGTTGTTCATATGAGATTAGATTAATTAAAATGTTCAAAAAATGCTTTCTTATCATCCCTCTTCACCGGCACAGAAATAGAACCATATCGATTAACCAAGACCTGAATGTCATAATTCGAATCGATGGTTAGTATTTCTGCGAAGTTATTCAGCATCGATTTTACACTAGAGATATTTCCCATTTCCCCTCCAAATAAAGCAGCTCCTGCTGTTGCTAAATTTGGTTTTGTCGGATAGTCCTCCATATACTGCATTAAGGCATTCAAGAAATGCATCGGCTGTATATTGATAAATCCTCTCTTAGTGTAAGGATTGGGGACATAATACAAAGTCATCCATTTGTGTAAATACGTATCTGCTTCTGCTCTTGAAGGTACATGGTCAAATCTTGGGTAAAACATACCATCGTCCCCCTCATAATACAGAGACATTTGACAAGCTAATTGGTATGCAGTGTGAAAAAAATCAAAATCATGGTGCCGATACATATAGTCCCTGAATGCATCCTTTTTCATAGGATGCTTAGGCAACCACTCAACTAGCTCTATGAGATTTTCGACACTAACTGCGCGCCACTTACAAATAGGGTCGGATTTCGTTGGCGCATACGTGTTCATTTGACGACCACTTTGATTACCTTGTGCCATGTTAGTTCCTCCAATATTCTATTAAACGTTGTTCTCTTTCTTCAACTTGTGCCAATTGATCGGGATTTTTTCTGCTTAAATCAGCATAATCGTCACCGAGAATAGCACGTTCTTCTGGAGTTAGCAGATTTTCTTCCCAAGCAATTTGGATTGTCCATTGTTCAGCGATTGCACGCGCAATCCCAGGAAATGTCTTGCTCCTCATTGTGCGCCGCTCTTCCGGAGTCTTTGTCTTAGTCAAACCATCCGAATACCATTTCGGAAGTTTTTTACCACTATCAAATACTATCCACTCACCTCTATCATCAGTCTCTTTACTCGGATGTAGTTCACGCAGATTCTTTAGCCATAAACATGTACCTTTAGAGAATGGATCTCCGAACATATACGGCTGTATTGTTTGATTTGGTTTGCGCCATCTCCGGCTCATAATGCCTACAGGATTCTCTATTGCAATGCGTTTTACATCCGCATTAGCGAGAAGCATAAAGAAGGCAGCACCTTCTTCCCTGTCTTTTGCTCGGTTCGGGAATTTCGGATGTGGTCTACGCTGCTCAATAGGCAGGTCTTTATCATCCGGATGGTAATACCACTTGGCGCCACTCACAGCCAAGAATGTGCAAGGCGGGTGACCTATCATAATATCCCACTCTCCATTGATTACGGCTTGCTCTCCGTTCTGCAATGTGAGATCTGTATGGTTCAAAACCGTCGCGATATCGTGAGAGAAATGCCATTCTGGATGACCTCCGCTGCACTGCAAAATGTCACAACTATAAGCGTTGTGTCCCAATGCACGAAACGCCTTGCAAACTGCTTGGCTCTCTTCGCATGCTACTAATACGTTTAATGGTCTTATCATTTGTTTTTGTGATTATCTAAAACTTTACTTACGGCTTGACCGATGTTTCTTGCAAATGCTACAGGAACCGCATTTCCTATCATCTTGTAGCAATACGGACGTGATGCCACAAACTCATAATCCAACGGGAATGATTGCAAACAAGCGGCTTCGCGAATTGTTATAGAACGAAGTTGTTCTTGATCAGGCAAGATAAACATTAATCCATCTTTGTGCAAATGCGCAACGACAGTAGGAGATGGTTTGTCCCATTCAAGATTGCGATACTTTACATGATTAGAATGCTTGCCAGTAATATCCGTATAGAATTGTTTCCGTGCTTCCATCGAAGCATGATTCATATCATGCGCCAACCAATAACGGAACACTTCAACATCACGCGGACTATGGTAGCGCGGTATGTGCAACGAATATGGGCATTCACCTATCAATTCGTGAGACACATTCTCTCGTCCTACTCTCTTCGGCTGCTCCAAAAGCCGGAATTTCGGCATTTCTCCTATAGCATCTCTAACCGTAGTGTACTTTTTGCACTTGCGTGCGGTTAATGCCTCATAGAATTCTTCTTTGTCAATTGGACCATTTTTAGGAACACCAATTATGATGATACGGTTACGCTTCTGCGGAGTTTCATAATCCTCTGCACAATAAACAGAGTCTTTAAGTTTCTCTGGCGTACGGATCTCATAGCCAATTTTGTCAAACGCTTCATATATGCGTTCACGTACAGGTTTATCGCCCGGGCAAGCAGTCAGCAGACCAGGAACATTCTCAAATACAAATGCTTTGGGTTTAAAGTGGTCAACAATCTTAACAAAACTCTCAAAGAGATAGTTCCGATAGTCAAACTTCATCCCTGTCGGACTTTGTGCACGACCTGCGATGGAATACGCTTGACAGGGCGGACCTCCGATTATCAAATCGACCGTTTTTCCTTCACACAAGCCCTCCAATCCATGCTCCACAATGAATGCGCTATTTTTCGCAGCGTAGAGTTTTTTCGTCTCATCAGACCAATTGCCATGAATCAGTTCTTCTGTCTTCTGCACATCAAAGCAGACAACACGTTTTTCGGCTTCCTCCTCCGAATGATTCCATTTTTGCACAAGTCTGTGACGTAACGTATTTATCATTGGCATTTCCCATTCTACATGCGCCAATGCTTCATACTTTCCCGTTTGCAGAAAGCCTTCTGTCAATCCTCCGCAACCGGCAAATAAATCTATGAAAGTATATTTCTTCACGATAAAATTCTTTCTATTAAAATATCTTTTTTGCGAGTATTCCTCTTAATTATTGGATGTTCGGGAAATGAAAGGTTTCTGCTATGTGTCAATAACTCATATCCTGTTCTTTTTTCAGAGACAGTGTAATTTAAAGGGAAACGATAGAGGTCCAAATCTTGATATCTTTCACGTATATGTGGTGTGTCATCATATGAAAGCAACCATGGGAATGCAGCTTCATTCAATAAATAATTTGCTAATTGTTGATGGTCGTGTTCTCTATAATGATCCATATATAAAGATTTACCTTTGACATAGTAGGGAGGGTCAAGATAAACAAAGGTATGAGCCTCTATAACCCGCAAAAAATCCAAGGCGTCTAAATTATATACAGTAATTCTCTCTCTCTCTTGGACAATTCTTTGTAAACGAGGCAGAAGACTATTCTTATTAAAACGGCAATCTATTTTGTACCTTGCTTGCTGTTGATGTTCGGTGGTTGTTCCGCCTATAGGTCCACCTTTAATGACTCCAGAGCGATTAGTTCTTGATAAAAAAAATGTGGCCACACCTAAATCAAATGTAGGTTCTGTTGTGTATTTTAGTACTTCCTTTTGATGGTGCCATTCAGCAAGCGTAACAGGAATGTCTTGTATAACTTGGATAAATCGTTCAGGCTCTGTTAATAAATAGTGCCAAAATGAATATATCCCAATATTAGCATCATTTATAATGATGTTATTTACATGGTTCCCCAATAGTAAATTGATGGCTGCACCGGCTCCACCCGCGTATGGTTCGGCATATACGACATTTTCCAACCCATTCTGTCTGAAAAGGTCTATCAGGAAAGGAGTCATAAGTGCTTTTCCCCCAGGATATCGTAAAGGACTACCGTTCATCTTTATTCTTGAATTTCTTTTATATCAAGCAACACTTCGAACAGAGGGAACAAAAAGTCCCAAAATCTATTTAAGAATTGTTTATTAAGGAAACAAGTATCTGTACCATGCTGATAACCATTTAAAACATCCAAACTGAAATCGTTTTTCGGATTCAATAGTTTAGTTATTAAAGATGAAGCCTTTTTGTGTTTAGTGCTTAATTCTTCCTCAACAAAAGTCAATCTTTCTTTTAACGTGATATCTCGCAGGTTGCAGGAATGCTTTTTTTGAATATCAGCGACCTTATTTTCTGTGTTTAACCAATTTAGTACACTTAAATCCAAGAAAATGCGAATGGAAGCTGCCGCGGCATTTTTGTATTTGTTTATGGGCAAGTCTTTTAATTCATTAAATATACCTAAGAGGCGACCGTCAGTAGTATTAAGTACATATATAGGTAAGATTAGTTTTGACCGATTTTCGTCTCCTTTAATTGTTGATTTTTTAGACTTACCTTTGGATTCCTCATTTTGTTCTTCTTGAGTATTTGTGGATGCAGGAATATCCTCTGCTCCTACACTGTATTTGTCGTCATACTCTAAGTCAACAGAAGGCAAAAACTTTAATATTTCATCCAAATCTGTTGTGATGGTACGTGTGTCAATTTTTATAGAAGGAGTCTCGGAGACTATATTTTTTATTAACTGAGCATATGCGACTAAGAAACCGCTCTTGTTTTTCAACTTAAATTCTAACCCATCGGTTTCAACTCCCCATTTTTCTTTTACAAGAGTATTATTGAAAAATCTCTCTAAAATAGTAATAGGGAACTTATGGGAAGTGGCTTCTTTGTATTCTTTTTCACTCAATGCTTGCTTTACTTCCTCTGTTTTTATTAGATCAATTAATCTTAGATTCCGGATGTAGCCTTCTAATTCGCCTTGCGGCATGCCTGTTTTAGAAATGAGTGTTGGGAGATCATTTCCGTATTGTTTATACAAACGCTCAATCCACCGTTGTTGTTGGATACGAGACCAAGGTTGTTGTAAAGATGATGTACTATTTCTCTGATTTATATACCACTCAACATCACTAAATGAGGGTGCAACACACACTTTAACTTTATCAAGTTTTTCCTCTCTTCCTTCAGATATACGCCTAACATAAGCTCTAATGCTTTTTGGGGCTCTGTCTGGGTTTTGAAGTAATTTTAACGCTAATATACGGCGATTCCCTTCTGCAACATAAAATTTATGGTCATGCTCTTGCCACACAACAATTGGGTCTGCAGGAATATACCCTGAAGCAATAGATTTTAACAAATCAAAGAAATGTTTTTTGTCAGTTTCGTCTGCTATCAAGTCTTCCGCAAAGTCTGCTACGGATGAGTGCGGTTCATCCGGATTTAATCTCGGGTTTTCACTCCATAGTTTTAATTGCTCAATAGATCTAGGAGTCTTTTTCTCTAGCCAATTATATTTTCCTGCGTTCATGGTTAAAATGTTTATATTTACTATGTTTAATTTCTTGGTTTTCTCTTGCTTGTCTCCCGCTCATCTGTCAGCGAAGGGCAGGGCGGTGGTGTAACGCGGTTGGAGTCGTTCTTATGCGCGATAGTCGGGCACCTAGTCCCTATTTTACAAATTTGGGCACAAAGGTACAAAAAATATTTTATATATGCAAGAATTTTGTAAAAAATACAAAAATAATCGTTTGCACGCAGCGAAATAAGAAATCTATTTGCATTTGGGGATGGGATTTTCGGCTCGCGGGCGGGGTGAGGCTTGGCAGTCTGCGTCTTTTATCGCCCATGCATGGTCGATACTATGGAGAAAAGACGTGGGCTGTATGTTCTTCACTCGGCGGACTTCAGGGTGGAGATGATGAAGCCGCGGAGAGTGGAACAGAAATGGTTGTTCGGCTTGGGATTTTCGGGCGTCGGGGCATGGTGGCGGAAATGCTTGCGGTAGTCCGCATAACGCTTTTCCCACTCGGCACGCAGGGCGGGGTCTTTGAGGATGGCTGAGGCTTGTTTGACAGCCATGCCGAAGGTGGAACGGGTCGCTCCCTGTTCCGCTGAGGCTGTGCCACGGAAAGGGTTGTCCAGCGCGTAAGCATGGGTTTGGCCGTTCCGCGTACGCAGAACGATACGGCTTTTCCGGCTCAGCTTGCCGCTGAACGAATCGAATTCAATACTGGGTGTGACTTTAGACATAGGGCAGTTGAATTGTATAGTTTAGTTAGTTAAATCGTGCGTATATCCTCCGTATATCCTCCGTATATCGTCCGTAAATAGTACGTAAATGCTACGAAGGATAATGCTAATCGGGTGCAAAGGTACTGCGCGTTCGGCAAGGAGATTGCGGCGGTCAATACCGCTCCGCTAAATTGACAAAGCAACTCCTGCCTCCGCTTTCCCCACTGAACGCGCTGCGTTAGCGTTCATCGGGGACCCCAAATTGTACTTTGCGGGTGCAAAGATATAACAAATTTTTGACATACGCAAGAGAAAGATGGACATTTTGGCACAGAGGTGGACAATTTGGCACGAAGATGGACAAAATGGCAGGGATGGAGGGGTTGGCACGGAGATTGCAATTTAAAGGGTGAAAACGTTTAAAAGCGACCTGCTAAAGCAAACAGACTACTGCAAAGCAGCAACTACTCCTACAGACCGCAAACAACGCAAGATTGTTTAACCTGGGTTTTCGGAATCAAACAAGATGACGAAACCCGCAAATTTAGGAGATTGAATTATGACACCTGCAATGTATCGTAGAAACAGTTGGTTCCCAACAGTATTTGATGAGTTTCTGAACTCGGATCTGATGAACACCGTAAGTACAACCGCTCCGTCGGTTAACGTCAGAGAAACCGAGAAAGTGTATATCGTTGAACTGGCAGCGCCGGGCGTAAAGAAAGAGTACTGTCGCATTCATGTCGATGAGGATCACAACCTCTGCGTCGCCATCGAGAACAAGTTCGAGCACAAAGAGGAAGACAAACATTCGCACTATCTG
>Ga0247610_10006609_pt1 | contig 12035 bp, 11 predicted proteins | sample 174DNAGHGhighgp2_FD_193483 | JGI IMG/M metagenome (GOLD analysis project Ga0247610, IMG submission 193483) | Sheep rumen microbial communities from Palmerston North, Manawatu-Wanganui, New Zealand - 1742 DNA GHGhigh gp2 | ecosystem: Host-associated > Mammals > Digestive system > Stomach > Rumen...
GATGCCGTTGACCGTATTATTGGCGGTTTGGAGAAGAAGACCAAGGTAATGACCGAGAAAGAAAAACGCAGCATTGCCATCCACGAGGCTGGTCATGCTACAATCTCTTGGTTCACGGAGTTTGCCAACCCATTGGTCAAGGTGTCTATCGTTCCTCGTGGTCAGGCCTTGGGTGCTGCCTGGTATCTGCCTGAGGAGCGTGTACTCCAGACCAAGGATGCCATGCTCGACGAGATGTGTTCTCTCCTTGGAGGCCGCGCTGCTGAGGAGTTGTTTATCGGCACCATCTCTACGGGTGCAATGAACGATCTGGAACGTACCACCAAACAGGCTTATGGCATGATTGCCTATGCCGGCATGAGTGAGAAACTGCCTAACATCTGCTATTACAGCAATCAGGAATACCAGTTCCAGAGACCTTACTCTGAGACGACGGCCAAGATCATGGACGACGAGGTACTGCGCATGATCAACGAACAGTATGAGCGTGCCAAGCGCATCCTGACGGAACATAAGGAAGGTCATGCACAACTGGCTCAGTTACTCGTTGACCGCGAGGTCATCTTCGCTGAGGATGTTGAGAAGATCTTTGGCAAACGTCCTTGGACGAGCCGTGCCGAGGAACTCCTCGAAGCCCAGATGAAAGCTGATGCTGAACGCATGGCAGAGGAACGCGCCAAGGAACTGGAGGCAGAAGCAAAAGAGAAGGAAGAAAATAATAAGGAGGAGGATCCTGTATGAAGAATTTTATTGTAAGGACGATAACGGGTGTGCTGTTCGTTGCAGCGATTGTCACCTGTTTTATGAGGCCGGAGGCCATGATCTTACTGTTCGCATTAGTGACAGGATTGACCGTCTGGGAGTTTACAGGACTGGTGAACGATTACAAGAACATTACCGTAAATCGGATGATTTGCACCGTAGCAGGTGTCTATTTCTTCCTTGCAATGGCGGGCTATAACAGCGGGCTCACCCCCGCTTCCGTCTTCATTCCCTATCTTGTCAGCATCATCTACCTGCTGATAGCGGAACTCTACCTCAAACACCCCGACCCCATTAGTAACTGGGCCTATACGATGATGAGCCAGCTCTACATCGCCCTACCCTTCTCGTTGCTCAACGTACTGGCATTTCGTTCCGTAGGTTTCGACATCCAGTATACCTATCTTATCCCACTCAGCGTATTCGTATTCCTGTGGATGAACGATACGGGTGCTTATCTCTGTGGTTCCCTGTTAGGAAAACACAAGCTCTTTCCCCGTATCTCACCAGGAAAGAGTTGGGAAGGCAGCATCGGTGGCGGCATCCTCGTGATGGCCATTGCCGTACTGATTTGGTATCTGACAGATAAGTATGGAGTTAACGAACTCAGCCTCAACGCCTTCGAATGGGCGGGTCTGGGACTGGCCGTCGTTATATTCGGCACATGGGGTGACTTGATAGAATCCCTCCTCAAACGTACCTTAGGTATCAAGGACAGTGGAACGATTCTCCCTGGCCACGGGGGTATGCTCGACCGTTTCGACTCCTCATTGCTGGCGATTCCCGCAGCTGTTGTTTACCTTTATACACTGACACTCATATAACAGAAAGCCCTCCGTTTTGCGGAGGGCTTCTTGTTATTTAGTCTGATAGAGAACATTCAGCGTCGGCGTATAGGTATTTTTCAAGGTCACCGTAATAAAACCACCATCGGTCTCAAACTTCGCCACCTTGTGATCATCACCTAAGACAGGACAATTGGGCCAAGCATTTAGTTCTTTCTCCAATCCGTCACGAATCTGCTGCCACAGATTGCGGGTACTGTCATTGGTCGAAAGTTCGTAGGTCTCCTGAATCATTTTCAGTGTGTCATTCTGCTGAGCCAGTACCAGATGATACTTCTCGCTAGGATTCCTCATCACCACATTCGTCAGGGCAGAGTCAGAACGGGCAGAGTCAATGGCAAAGCCTCGGTTCGTCAGAGAATCATAGAAAGCCTTGAACGACATGCCCATCGACAATCCGCGATAGTTCAGATACTCGGGTTCACTACTACAGGCACAAAGTGCCAAAAATGCCACAACGGCCACTAAAATCTTCTTCATAATCATACTAGTTTGATAATTCTGCTGCAAATTTACAAAATAATTATGAATTATGAATTATTCGCTCGAATTTATTCGCTTTGCTTGCAAAGAATTATGAATTATTTCGTACCTTTGCACCCATGTTTACAGGATGCATCCTTCTTCTTGCCTTGATAATGGCCCCTGACGACATCGATTCCATCCGCACGGAACGAATCGATGAGGTCATCGTGACGTCGAACTCTGCCCGCCAACGCTTGCAGAGCGTACAGGCTGGTGCCGAGCAGCTCCAACTGAAAGAGCTGACGACAGCACCACAGCTTTTCGGCGAGACCGACATCATGCGAAGCATCCAACTATTACCGGGCATCAAGGCTGAGAGTGATGCTTCGAGCAGTTTTCAGGTACGAGGGGGCACCTCTGCCCAGAACCTGGTGCTTTTCGACAATTGTCCGGTCTATAACGTAGGTCACCTAGCTGGTCTTTTCTCGGCTTTCAACAACGACGCCTTGGCAGGCGCCACACTCTATAAAGGTCTGTTACCTGCCCAATATGGCGGTGCATCGTCGGCTGTACTCGACATCAGCGGACGCACAGGCGACAAACAGCAATGGCATGGAGGTGCCACCATCGGTCTGTTGTCTGCCAAAGGCACCATCGAAGGACCAATTATCAAAGACAAGCTATCGTTTCTCGTCACCGCCCGTCGCACGTATCTCGACGCTTTCCTCAAACTGAGCAAGGACTTCAAGGACAACACGTTGTATTTCTATGATATCAATACGAAGATAGACTGGACTATCACACCCCGCGACCAGCTCTTCCTCACCTTCTTCACGGGCTATGACCGCACAGCCTTACAGGATATGATTGATATCCGTTGGCGTAACCTGACGGGAAGTCTGAAGTGGCTTCACCATTTCAACGGGGGATCCAACGCCCAGACAACCTTGCTCTATAGCAGTTACGAAAACAATGATGGAGTCGACTTCATGAAACTCAACCTCTGGTATAAAGGTCATATCCGTCAGGCCAGTATCAGACAGGACTTCAATATCTCCCTTGGACAACACGAACTAAAGGCTGGTTTGCAGTCATCACTGCTCAACGTAAAATCGGCAGAATGGCAGGTGCTCAGCACTTACGAAAAGGAACAGCGCCGGGCCTGGGAGAATGCCGTATGGTTTAATGCCACCCTCAAACCGTTTGAACGACTGACGGCCACTGCTGGTCTGCGCCTCAACACCTTCTCGCCCTTGGGCGGCTCACTCTACTATGACCTCACCACCGACGGCGAGATTGACTGGTACTATAACTATAAGAAAAACCAGATTGTTAAGACGCACATCGTCTGGGAACCTCGCGTCAGTCTCAACTTCTCGCTCACACCGACACTCAATGTCAAGGCGGCCTATGCCAGGACGTCACAGAACATCCATGCCCTGCGCAACCAAAGCACATCGACACCCTTCGACCGCTATACCATCAGTAGTAACATCGTCAAACCGGAAATTGCAGACCAGGTCAGCGCGGGACTCTTCTTCGTTACCCCCGACGAGACCTACGATTTCTCCGTCGAAGGCTATTACCGTAAGATTGCCAATGTACTGGACTATCGCGATGGTAAGACTTTCCGCAGTGAGATCGAGATCGAACGTCTGATACTGCCTGGCGACGGAAAGGCCTATGGTGTGGAGTTCCTTGCAAGAAAAAACAACGGCCGTTTCACGGGATGGCTGGGCTATACGCTATCATGGTCGAAAGCCAAGATCGAAGGCATTAACGGAGGGCGCTGGTATGACGCCAACAACGATCGTCGTCACGACATCAACCTGGTGGCGATGTACCGTCTGACACCACGGTGGAGTCTCAGTGCAGCCTGGGTATTCAACAGTGGTCAGGCTTTTACCGCTCCAAGCGGAAAATACCAGATCATCGACAACTGGATCTACTACTATGCCGAGCGTAACGGCTACCGTGCACCCGACTATCACCGTCTCGATGTCAGCGCCGTCTGGTCAAAGAAATACCGTCGCACTACCCATGAGTGGGTCTTCGGCATCTACAATCTCTATAATCGCTACAACCCGTACCTCATCAACTTCGAGGACGGTGAGCAGGGCACAGGCACCCGTGCCGTGCAATACTCTCTCTTCGGCATCGTTCCGTCAGTATCGTTTAACATCAGCTTCTGACCGCCCATGAAATATTATGTATATTTGTTCCTCTGTCTGAATATCGTTCTTCTCACTTCCTGCGAGAAAGACATCGACATCGACTACCATCAGGTACCTTCCCTCTATGTGGTCGAGGCTTCTGTCACTAATACAAACATGGAAGCACGCATCAGCAAAACACAAAACATGGACGACAACAACACCCAAAGCAATATCAACAATGCCACTGTTGTCATCACAGGCGATGATGGCAGCAGCTACCAACTCAAATACATGTCCAACGGACGCTACTATTACAGTAGTAAGGGAGTGCCGGGGGTGACCTATACTATCACAGTGGACGTCGACGGTGAACATTTCACTTCAACCTCGACCATGCAGAACAAACCGACCATCAACTCGTTCAGGGTCATTCGCAAGAAGATTGCCACAGAATGGTTCCAGATAGGCGAGCTGAATTTCCAAGACCTGCCCAACGAAGACAACTGGTACTTCATGCATATCTACCGTAACGACCTGGGCTACCGCTGGGCGGTGCTGAACGATCGCAACGATCCGAACAAGGAACTGCAACAGTTGTTCAATTTCTTCCGTGAAGGCGATAATGGCAGCGATGTACTGCGTGACGGCGATGACTTGAGGATAGAACTCTATACCATCGACCAGCGTACCTACGACTACCTCTTCTCTATGCAGATGATGGAAAACACAGGCACCAACCCGATACCTAATTTCACGGGTGGGTGTCTGGGATTCTTCTCTGCTCACTGGCTGGTGGCAAAACCGTTTGTCTATCGTGCAGCCAACGTAGAAGAAGAGGATTAAATACCGAAAATATCCGGTGGTGTCGTCGGCGTTGAACTGAGTTTGATACGAATTGTAACCGAATTAGGAAGATTCGTTTGAGTATTCGTATACTCTAATTTATACTCCAATTTAATGAACGTCTCATCATACGACAATACGAGTGCCTGAATCTTCTGTTTCCGACCGCCTTCATCTTTATATTCTAAGCGAAGATTGTCGTTGTCACATTTATAGGTTCCTGCATAAATCGTATCGCCATAGGTATTGTAAGCACAAAATGAACCGTCTCTGACCATACCATTATAAGTACCGTCACCATTAAACGTGAAATAATGATAGGTATAATTTTCGGGCGCATAATCCCCGTCACCGATAATCTCAAAATCACTTTCCTCCCAGCCACGATACCATGTGCCGACAATTTGTTCTGCCAGCCTACTTCCGTCGTCATCACCAGAACCACAGGAACAGAAAATGAATAGTGAACAGTGAATAGTGAATAGTAACAACAAGCTATTCACCAGAGTCTTTATTTGTTTCCTTTCTTCACTTTTCATTATTCACTATTCACTAATCACTATTCACTATTTTACGTTGCCAACCTTCACGAGGTACTCTGCAATCTGCACGGCATTCAGCGCAGCACCCTTACGGATCTGGTCGCCACTGAGCCAGAAGGTCAGACCATTCTCATCGCTGATATCCTTACGGATACGACCTACATATACATCATCCTTACCGGCCGTCTCCAACGGCATCGGATAGGTCAGCGTTGTGGGATCATCCTTCAACGTACAACCAGGAGCAGCGGCAATAGCCTTCTGGGCCTCCTCCACGCTAATGGGACGTTCGGTCTCAATCCAGACGGACTCAGAATGAGAACGCAACGATGAAACACGGACACACATAGCCGAACACTTGGCATCGGTATGCATGATCTTACGGGTTTCGTTATACATCTTCATCTCCTCCTTGGTATAGCCATTAGGCTGGAACACATCAATCTGAGGAATGACATTATAAGCCAGCTGGTGAGCAAACTTCTTGATAGTCTTCACCTCACCCTCTTCTACCATCTCCTTATACTGCTGCTGCAACTCAGCCATTGCAGCGGCACCGGCACCTGAAGCACTCTGATAGGAGGCCACGTGGATGCGCTTAATATGAGAGATATTCTCCAACGGCTGCAGCACCACAACCATCATAATCGTGGTACAGTTAGGATTGGCAATGATACCACGGGGACGGTTCAAAGCATCCTCGGCATTGCACTCAGGCACCACCAAGGGCACATCATCGTCCATACGGAAAGCCGAAGAATTATCAATCATTACTGCACCGTATTTCGTAATTGTCTCGGCGAATTCCTTCGATGTACCAGCACCTGCAGAAGTAAAGGCGATGTCCACATCCTTGAAGTCATCGTTGTGCTGCAACAGCTTCACTTCGATTTCCTTACCCTTAAACGTGTACTTTCGGCCTGCACTACGCTCTGAGCCAAACAACACCAGTTCGTCCATCGGGAAATTTCTCTCTGCGAGAATGCGCAGGAACTCCTGTCCTACAGCGCCACTCGCGCCTACAATTGCTACTTTCATAAGTCTAATCCTTTTATAAATTCGAATTTCGGCTGCAAAGGTACTACTTTTTTTGGAAACAAAAGAAAAAATTCGTATCTTTGCACACGAAATGGCAATAGTGGCAGCATATTTCCCCATTACCGACCCCACGATGATTTTCTTCGTCGTGCTGATGATCATTCTCTTTGCACCTATCATCATGAGTAAACTGCGCATCCCGCACATCATCGGTATGGTGCTGGCAGGTGTCGTCATCGGCAAATATGGACTGAACATTCTGGAGCGCGATATCTCTTTCGAGATCTTTGGCAGCGTCGGACTTTATTATATCATGTTCCTCGCTGGTCTGGAGATGGATTTGGAGAGTGTCAAACGCAAGTCTCGACAGTTCCTGATTTTCGGACTTCTCACCTGTTTCGTGCCACTGATCCTTACTTATGTCATGTCACGGACGGTACTGGGTTATAGCCATCCTGCCTCCTTCCTATTAGGCTGTATCATGGCTTCCAACACGCTCATCGCCTACCCCATCGTCAGCCGATATGGTCTTCAACGGCATCCTTCTGTGCAGTTGTCCGTAGGTTCCTCGATGATATCACTTTTCATGGCCCTGGTGATGATTGCAGCCCTCTCAACCTTCCTCACCGCTAAAGGCGATTCTTCTTTTCTGGTATTTATCACATTCCTCCTGAAGCTCATCGTCTTTATTGCAGGCTCCGTTTGGCTCATTCCCCGTCTGGCCCGCTATTTTCTCCGCCGCTATTCCGATGCGGTCATGCAGTATATCTTTGTATTAGCTGTGATGTTCCTTTCGGCAGCGCTCTCAGTGGCCATCGGACTGGAGGGTATCTTCGGTGCTTTCCTCTCCGGACTGATCCTTAACAGATATATCCCTAAGGTGTCTCCATTGATGAACCGCATTGAGTTTATCGGTAATGCGGTCTTTATCCCCTATTTCCTCATTGGTGTGGGTATGCTCATCAACGTGCGCACCGTCTTCACCTCCTTCGAAGTCTTACTGGTAGTATGCCTCATTGCCTTCTTTGGCACCTTCGGCAAGGCCTTGGCAGCGTATTTCTCCAGTCTGCTATTCCGGTTGCCACAGCGCGACGGCAACATGATGTTCGGCATGACCTCTGCCCACGCAGCAGGTGCCATCGCGATGGTGATGGTGGGCATGCGCCTGGAGGTAGCACCAGGCGTCTATCTCGCCAACACCGACATGATCAATGGCGTGGTCATGATGATCCTCGTCACCTGTATCATCTCCACCATGATGACAGAACATGCCTCGCAACAGATTGTACTTACCCAAAGCCGCGATGCCATCTCCTACCCGGGCGCAACTAAGAGCACCAACACTCCGGATGACGATGAGAAAATCCTGCTTTGTGTCAAATACAAGGAGATAGCGCCACAACTGCTGTCCTTAGCCTTGCTCATGCGCAACCAACGGTTAAACAGAGGACTTGTGGCCCTGAACGTCGTCTACGATGATGAAAAGTCTGTCAGACATCGCGAAGATGGACTCCGACTGCTGGAGCAACTGCAACAACAGGCCTCTGCCGCTGAGGTACAGATGCAGACACAGGTGCGCTTGGCCTCCAATATCGCCAACGGCATCAAGCACGCTTTCCGTGAGTTCAGCAGTTCCGAGATTATCATGGGTATGCACGTCCATACAGAGCGTAACCCAAAATTCTGGGGTGATTTCATCCAGAGTCTCTATAACGGTCTGAACCGTCAGATCATCCTCATCCGTTTCGTGCAACCCCTCAACACCCTGCGACGTATCCAGGTGGCAGTGCCTTCAAGAGCAGAGTTTGAACCAGGTTTCCACCGTTGGCTGGAGCGTCTGAGCCGTTTTGCAGGACAGCTGGATTGTCGCATCCAGTTCCATGGCCGTGAGGAGTCGCTCGTACTGATAGCTGAGTATATCAACAATCGCCATCCCAACGTACGTGCGGAATATACGCCTATGGCCCATTGGAATGAACTGCCACAACTGGCTGCCACCATTCAGGAAGACCACATGTTCGTCGTCATCACCGCCCGTAAAGGCACCATCTCTTACAAGAACGCCCTCGAGCGCCTGCCCGACGAACTGCAGAAATATTTCTCTGGCAAGAACCTCATGATCATCTTCCCAGACCAATACGGCGATCCGAAGGAGGACCGCATGAGCTTCACCGAGGCCCAGCACCACGAGGAAACATCGCTTTATACAACCATCTCGCAATGGATTCACAAAAAGAGAGAAGTGAAAGAGTAATATGCTGAAGTTAGGAGAATATCATACACTGAGAATCAAGAAACGTACAGACTACGGACTGTATCTGGATGGGGGCGATGAGGGAAATATCCTCTTGCCTAACCGATATGTAACCAAAGATATGCGCATAGGTGATGAGATAGAGGTGTTTATCTATCTCGATCAGGACGAACGTACCATCGCCACTACAGAACACCCGATAGCTAAAGTCGGAGAATTTGCATGGATGGAGTGCGCATGGACCAATGAATACGGGGCTTTTCTGAACTGGGGACTAATGAAAGACCTGTTCTGTCCCTTCCGTGAACAGAAACAGCGGATGGAACGTGGCAAGAAATACTATGTTTACGTGATGGAAGACGAGAAAACCCACCGTCTGATGGCCACTGCTAAGGTAGAACGCTACCAAAAGAAAACGGGCCATGAACTGGCCCTAGATTTCTCGGAAGAACTGCTGCGCTACCTCTATGAGCACGAGGGTCATTGCGACCTGGGCGACAAATCGCCAGCAGAAGAGATCGCTGCCCGCTTCGGCGTTTCGAAGAAGGTCTTCAAACAGGCAGTTGGCGACCTATACAAGCGACAGATCATCACCATCAGCAACGACGGTCTCCACCTCGTCCACTGATACTTCCTCTTTCTTTGAAGATTCCCCGACAACAACGCCATCTTTCAGATGGATAGTACGGTCTGTCAGTTCTGCCAGTCCTTCATCATGCGTGACGATTACAAAGGTCTGTCCGAATTTGTCACGCAGGTCGAAGAAAAGTTGATGAAGCTCTGCCTTGTTCTTAGAATCCAAAGAGCCCGAAGGTTCGTCTGCCAGAATCACTGCCGGGTTATTAATCAGCGCACGGGCCACTGCCACACGCTGCTTCTCACCACCAGAGAGTTCATTGGGTTTGTGTGAGGCACGCTCACTCAATCCCATAAACGCCAACAACTCCTTTGCTCGTTTTTTGGCCTCCTTCTGCGAAACACCTGCGATATAGGCAGGAATCATGATATTCTCTAGCGCCGTAAACTCAGGCAACAACTGGTGGAACTGAAACACGAAGCCTAGATGCTGATTGCGGAAATCACTCAATTTCTTCGTCGACAGTTTACTGGTGTCGATACCGTCTACAACCACACGGCCTGCATCCGGCTTGTCCAACGTACCAATAATCTGCAACAACGTGGTCTTACCAGCGCCCGAGGGTCCGACAATACTCACCACCTCACCCTTATCGATATGGAGATCAATGCCTTTCAGCACTTCCAACGCTCCAAAACTCTTATGAATATTCTCAATTGTTATCATATTCTCCGCAAAGGTACGACAATTCTACAAATTGCCCAAATTTTCACCGAAAAACTTGGTGGTTTTCGTGAAAAGCAGTACCTTTGCTGCCACTTAACAAAGAATAGAAGATGAAGAAACTGATAGTTCCATTGGCCCTCCTGTTGTTGGCAGCCTGCGGTCAGAAAGTAAAAACGGCACAGGATGCCTCACAAGCAGACAGCCTAAAGCAAGAGCCATTAGCGCTGATAGAATTCCCTGAAGGTGATGATTTCGATTTCGGCACTTACTACGAAAAGGAGGTAAAAACACACGATTTCCTCGTACATAATCCAGGTAAGGTACCTCTAGTCATTAATTTAGTGGAAACATCATGTGGCTGCACTAAAGCTTCGGGACCAAAGAAGCCAATCTTTGAAGGCCAAACGGATACCATCCACGTGACCTATGACGGTGATGGTTTTACGGAAGGCTTTTGGGCCAAATACGTCAGAATCCATGCCAATATCATTGACGGAACAAGGGATTTGCGCATCCGCGGTTCCTATTACGACAATCAATAATCCGAGAGTAATTCACAATAATGCGATACTATTTCCAAATAATATCGGAGTATTGAAAAATAAGGCCGTAGTATTAAAAAATAAGAGCCTCCAGAGATTTCTCCGGAGGCCCTTATGATTTAATAAGTGGCGCTTATTCAGCGATACAGATAGTCACACGGTTGAGATCGTTCTCAGCGAACGGCTGTACGCGTGAACCCTTGCTGTCGTAAGAGATGCGGCTCTCAGCCACACCATACTTCTCCTTCAGGGCCTTCACAACGGCATCGGCACGGCCAGCGGCCAGACGGTCGTTGATCTTGTCGTTACCAGTACCTGCGTCAGCATAACCAGTCACCTGAACCTTGGCATTGGGGTACTTAGCCAGATAGTCGGCTACGTCCTTCACCTTCTGCTCCTCGGTGTCGCGGATGATGGTCTTGTTGATCACGAAGAAGATATCACGACGAAGCGGCTCAATCTTCACTTCCTCTACGACGGGAGCGGGCTCAACAACGGGAGCGGGCTCGGGTACAACAACTGGCTCGGGCTCGGGCTCTGGTGCGGGAGGAGGAGGCAGGATCTTGTTGTAGGTCTTGCCCAGATTGATCTTCAGACCGATCAGTGCATTGAAGTACCAGTCGGGATGATCAGCCTTCTTTGAGTTGTACTTGTCACCCAGGATGTTGGCGTTACCCTCGAGGGTCAGAGCAACAGCGTCGCTCAGACGGAAAGCAGCCTCCAGACCGGCACGGCCGAAAGGACTAACCTTCGTGCCATCCCAGAGATAATCCAGGTTGTAGTGACTCAGTGACTCGTTCTTGATCTTGGCTGCGATGTCGTTCACCTCATCGTTAGAGAAGGCGATGTTGGCACCACCACCGAGGAAGGCGGTCAGATTGAACACACGGTTGGGGTTCCAGCCACAGAACAGGTTGCTCAGGTTGAACATCAGGTCGATGCCAGGAGCAACATACTTGAACTTGTAGTCAGCGGGGAGCACGTCAGCTACCCAACCACCCTTTGACTGCCAGGCGTTGGCCTGCAGACGGGCACCGAACACAGGACTGAACTGGTAGCCCAGACCCAGCTGTACGTTCGGGGAGATCAGGTCCTTGAACTTGGCCTCACCAAGTGTGTACTGGGCACCGCCCTCAAGGTTCAGGAACATGTGCTTCTGGAACTCGTACTTCGTACCGTCAGCTGCCTCATAGGTCGCCTGGGCCATAGCCGTTGAACTCAGCATCAGCAGAGCAGCAGCTAAGATTGTCTTCATTCTTTTCATATTTCCTTTGGTTTAATGAAT
>Ga0247610_10006610_pt1 | contig 12034 bp, 5 predicted proteins | sample 174DNAGHGhighgp2_FD_193483 | JGI IMG/M metagenome (GOLD analysis project Ga0247610, IMG submission 193483) | Sheep rumen microbial communities from Palmerston North, Manawatu-Wanganui, New Zealand - 1742 DNA GHGhigh gp2 | ecosystem: Host-associated > Mammals > Digestive system > Stomach > Rumen ...
TCTTCCACAGTTTCCGGTTCTATGAGCTTTGCAAGATAGCCGGCATTGATGTTGGTGCTGGCACAGAGAGGAGAAGAGAAAATGTTGATACCCTTCTCGCTGACATCAGCAACTAAGGAAGAAGCAACGAGCACATCAATCTTACCCTCGTTATCCACCTGCTTGCTGTGAAGAAAGAGATCAGGAATGGTTACTTCGTTGAAGTTTGACAGTGTCAGCGAAGCTGCAGCTGTTTTTCCATCCAGATCGGCAGACGCCAGGGTATTGCCCAGATGGAAACCATCACCAACATAAGACTGCAAAGTATTGTACTGAGCGAGGTTCTCAGCCTCGACTACAGAAGCAGGCTTTTCGACCTGATAGTTAGTGTCGAACTCATCAGCACAGGCCGTCAGCAGAGCCGTAGCTGTGAAGAGGCTCAGAAACAAGCTGATTGAATAAAATTTCTGTTTCATAGCTTTTTCGTTTCTTTATTGCTGGAAATTATTAACTGGTTTAACACCACGGCTTTTAAGCGTCAGAACGTACTTTTCAGTAACATCAATCTTGAGCGCATTGTCGTTGGACTTAACCGTGAAATCGAGATACATGGTGTCAGGATGGCGAGCACCAACCAACTGACTTTCGTCAGCTTCTACAAAGCGACCAGTACCGGTAACGGTGAAATTAGGATCACTCGTGGTAATAGTGCACTTACCATCATCGCCAAAGTTCAACTGTAGTTCACAATTGTGAGCCTTACCAGCAGCATCCTTGGCAGCATAAACCATCAGCGACTTGCTGAGAGATGCAGTAGTTACGAAGACACCACTGCCGTAAGTATCTCCATTGAGGATGTACTCGCCATGATAGCGGTTAACATACTTGACAGCATAGAGAACGAAGTCCTTGTCTTTAAGAATCTCTTTAACACCTGTTGCTTCAGTCATACGAACGGGGATGACAAAGCAGTTGGTTGTTGATCTGGGATCAGCAAAGAAAGCATCAGTGAGCTGAACATCAACACCACCTGTTACCTGACCGGCAGGAATAGTTATCTTTTCGGGCAGAGGTTCGTAATAGTTGCTGGGCATCACGGTGACGGGTGTTCCGTCTGCGAAGGTAACGCCGTCACAAGCTGATGGATCAACTAAGATGCTGATATTAATGTCCTGACGGTTGTTATAGGCGCCACCCATGGCAGCCTGAATCTGAACCTTATGCTGATTGTCAGGTGTCAGGTCCACATAGGGGTCGTTACCCAGCTCTACGGTGCGAAGAGGATACTGCTTGGAAAAGTAGCACGTCTGGTAAATGTAGTCAGGGAATTCTTGATCACCGCTCTTGCAGGAGGTGAGACCTGTGGCCAAGCCACAGCTCACGATACCTGCGAGAAGTAATGATTTGATATTATTGGTTTTCATAACTTTACATTTTTATTTTTTTCGATTCATATTTCACTTTACTTCCATCCGTCATTCTGCTCCAAGTTACCATACTTCAGCACTTCAGACTGAGGAATAGGACCGTAGGTCTGGAAAGGCTGGAATGAACGTACCTCAACATTGTTGAGCGGAGTATAAGTAGTTCCACTGACAGTCTCGTTGATGTCAAGACCACGAGCTGCCTCTGTGAGGTTAGCCTTCCAACGGCGCAGATCCCAGAAGCGGAAGCTCTCGAAGCAGAGTTCCAAGCGACGCTCGTTACGAATCAGCTGACGCATCTTAGCTGGATCTCCTGCACACTCGTCCAGATAGCCAGTATCAGTGATACCAGCACGCTGGCGGATGGCCTTGATAATGTCGTAAGCAGAATAGCCATGACTGCCAGTACCCTTGGCACCCCAAGCTTCGTTGGCAGCCTCAGCATAGTTGAGGAAAATCTCCGTCATGCGGATACGTGGAGTGATGTGTCTCTTACCAGAGGTTGCAGATGGATTGCAGTTGACATCCATGCGCAGACGCTTCTTCATGTAGTAACCTGTACGGGTTGACTTGCTCTCCACCTTGTCGATACCGTCGTTAGTACCCGACTGGCTACCCGTGCGGATAACGGCACCGTCAACACCTGCAATGCTTCCATCGTGGATGATGTAGGTGTCCAAACGGGGGTCACGGTTGACAAAGGGATTCTGTGCATCATAACCTGAACGGTTGTCGCTGATAGGATAGCCATTGGCTGCAGGGAAAGCATCAACCAGGTTCTGAGTGGGGTTCATGCGGCCATTGCCGAAGAGCGAGGGAGGAAAGTTCTCAGACTCTTGAGAAGTAGAGTTGTCTTCCCAGTTGGAACGCCAGAGAATCTCAGCGGGATTAGAACCCTCCTTGATGTTTTCAATATCACTATTAGTATAATAGGTGATACCATTTGAAGGCAGTGCACCGATACCACCCAGGTTGTCAATAACTGTGGCTGCAGCATCGGCAGCCTCAGCCCAGGTGAAAGGATTGGTATCTGCCTTGAATGCAGGACTTGCAGCCAGCAACAACAGACGTGAACGGAAAGACTCTACGATCTGTGAATTAACCAACTGACGAGACTTATTACCCATCACCTGATTATAGATAGAGGGGTCGGTAGTGATGTTACGGAACTTAGCTGGAATTTCAGCCTCGCTGCTGATATCACCATAGTCAAATGGCAACAACTTAACAGCCTGGTCAAGGTCTTCAAGTGCCTTTCTTACACAGTCGGCAAATGAAGCACGAGACTGGTTGAAATCGCTGTTTGTATCAACAAATCCATCGAACAACTGCACACCCTTCAAGACACCATCGGTGGTAAAACCAGCATGAGCACGTAGCAGGTAGTAGAGGTGAATACCACGCAGGGCATAAGCCTCACCCAACAAACGCTGGGTAAGCAGTTCGTTCACGGTCAGGTTCTTCACATACTGCTGACCTTCACGGGTTTTCAGGAACAGGTTGACATACTGAATGGCAGCATAAGAGTCATTCCAACGGCTAAGAATGCCATTGTCAGCTGTCCAACCACCAGTAGCCACCAGCAGGAAACCATTATCCTTCTGGTTGGTTACGGCATCATCGGTAGCATAGTCGCTATTGTCGTAATATGCAGGCAGCACACGGTAGGCATTGGTCAGGAAACCGCGTACGGATGATGACTCTTTCTGAGTCTCCTCCAAGTTCTTCAGATTTTCCTGTGCAGGCTCCAAAAGGTCGTCGCAACTGGTCAGTCCAAACGACAGCAAGAGCCCCATGGCAGCAAGCTTATATATTCTGATTGTTTTCATATCTGAAATGTCTATTATTATATGATTATAAGTTCACCTTTACACCAAGGTTGTAGAAACGACACTGAGGCATAGCACCAATGGTAGTCTCCATCAGTTCGCGCTCGCCAGAGATTGTCAGCAGGCTCTCGCCACTCAAGTAGACACTCAGACCCTTGACAAACTTGCCTTCGAACCAGTCCTCAGGCATGTCGTAGGTCACCTGTACCTTGTTGAGGTCGAAGCGGTTGGTAGAATACTTCCAGAACGAAGAAGTCTGGCGGTTGTTTGAGTTGCTGGTAGTTGTCAGACGTGGATAGGCAGCTGTAGCAGCAGTAGCCGGAGTCCAACGCTCACGAGCATAGATACTGTACTTGCTGTCGCCACTGGGGCAGTAGTAAGCATTGTTCTTGAAGGCAATACCACCAGCCTGGCCTGTTGCCAGTGCAAAGAACGTGAAGTTCTTCCACTTCAAAGTCAGGTTGACACCGTAGAAGAAAGGTGCAGCACCCTTACCCAAGTCAATCTGGTCCTTAGAGTCGATGACATTATCACCGTTCTGATCCTTATACTTCAAGTCACCAGGGCGAACATCACCAAAGGTCTGCTTAGCGTGGTTAGCAATTTCTGCTTCGTCGTTGAAGAAGCCCTCGCACTCATAACCCCAAGCTGTGCTGAGGTTATGGCCAGCACGATACTGATAGTCGTTTGCCCATACCTCGTCGCGCTTGTCAGCCTTGGCACTGTAGTATGTTCCTACCAAGCCAAGCGTTGCATCCACTTTACCGAGTTGCTTATTAAAACGGACATCGAAATCGAAACCGCTACGCTTGTCGGCATTGTAGTTGGTGTTGGGCAGGAAGCTACCAATACTTGAGAAGAAAGAGGGATAAATCGTCGAACTACCATTGGTAATAAGACCATCGGTCAACTGATTGAAGTAGTTGAAGTCGAAGGTAATCATGCGGTTGAGCAGGCTACCCTCCAGACCGATACGCCATTCCTTACGCTTGATGAACTTCAGGTCAAGGTTCTCACCGCGGTTAGAGGTATTCGAGTAACCACCCTGATCACCGTCGCGCCAAGTGTACCAAGTACCACGAACGTTGTATGAACCTTGATACATGTACCATTCATTCAGGTCGATATCCTGATTCAGGCAAGAATAAGCAGCCGTGAGTTTCAGGTTATCAACGAACTTCACATTCTCCTTGAACCAATTCTCGCTGCTAATGCGCCAGCCTAAAGCGACTGAAGGAGAGAAAGCGTTGCGATGACCTTCCGCTAACTTGGCAGAATGCGTCAATGTTCCACTGAACTCAGCATAATACTTGTGAGCGTAGTTGTAGTCAACGAGGAAACCAAGGTTGGCATTGCTTACACGGTGGTAGTCACTACCGCCGTCATGGCTCTCGTCACGAGATGTCTGCTGTTGGTATCCCCAGCCCAGCAGCTTGGCAGCGATGTTGTGCTGATTGAAGCTGTTGGCATAGTCGAACTGGAAGCGCATGGTTGAAGTCTGCATATCAAAGCTCTGTCCGATGTACTCAGATGTTCCATGGTTGTCATCGCCGTACTTGGTCAGACCAATAATGACATCCTTACCATTCATGTTAGACCAAATGGGGTCATAGGTAGCATAGTTCTCTTTCCAAGCCTCGTTGTAGTTGTACCAATAGTCGATGTTATAAACAACACTGAAGGTAAGACCCTTGAGAACGCTGCTCAGATCAGCTTTCAGACCGATATCGAACATGAAGGTACGGATGCGGCTCTTGATGTATCCAGCCTTCAACATATCGCCATAAACCGTTGTCTGGTTGTCATTGTTACCACCGAGCAGGTACTGACCGTCAATGGTGTTCATGCTCGACTTAACGGTAGAGCTGATAGCATCGATGTTCTGGTCCATCATGCTGATGGGAAGGAAGGGTGAATACCAGTTAGGACGCATGTTAGCAGCAGCTCCCCAGAAGTCACCACGACCACCATAGTTGTTTTCAAACTTCATGGCAGCATTGGTATAACCAGACAGCCAGTCGGTAATCTTCATGTCCACATTGGCACGGACATTCAGGTTCAGGTCGTCGTCTTTCTTCTTATCACCGTATTTGATCATCGAACTGTTGTACTGGATACCCATATTGGCATAGTAGCGGGCACGATCGTTACCTCCGCTGATTTCAGCAGTGGCATCGCTGCGGTTATAAGCCTTGCGCAGGAACTCGCTGGTGTAGAAGTTCATATCGGGATAGCGATAGGGATTCACACCGGCAGCCGTGTTGTAGATGGTAGCTGCATCATACTGAGGAGCTAAACCATCGTTGGCACGAGCTTCGTTGTATAGTGTCATATACTCAGCAGCACCCAGGTATTGGGGATAGCGCTTCGCAAAATAGAGACCCGTATTGGCACGAACGTCAACACGCAGGGGTTGAGCCTTACCGCGCTTGGTGGTGATGAGAATAACACCCTTAGCACCCTTACTGCCGTAAAGAGCGACAGCACTGGCAGCCTTCAGCACGGTAATCGACTCAATCATGGTAGGATTCACGTAAGAAGCATTACGGGGAGCCCCGTCAACGAGAACAAGAGCATTCTGCCCCCATACGCTACCGTTGTAGCCAGCTATCAGACCGGAGATCTCGCCAAGACTACTGGTATAATAATCCTTCTTCATCAATTCAGACACATTGACAACGCTGACACCACCGAGGATATCCTCTTTGGCCTGAGTGCCGAAAGCCACATTGACTTGTGTGGTATCGGTCGTTTCCTGTGCCCTTGCTACTGTACTTGGAGCTATCAGGCCGCCAAGCATCAGTAAAGCAAATGATTTATATAGTTTCATAACGATTCTAATTCTTAATTGTTCACTTTTCTCTTTACACTTTTCACTTCGTTACTCCCAGCCAGGGTTCTGCTTGAACTCAGGATACATCTGGACATCCTTCTTCGGGAAGGGGAACCAGTTGTGCTTGGGCAGTGAGTAATGACGCTCGGTGAGCACGACCTCACGCAGGTTCAATACGTGATTATTCTTAGGATTTTCATAACGTTCCTTATCAGTCTGGTCGGCAGCTCGGTCAAAATAGACAGCAGTCTTCTTGTTATAAGGAGCCTTATCCAGCAGGAGCCAGCGACGCAGGTCGGTGAAGCGGTGTCCCTCGAAAGAAAGCTCAACGGCACGCTCGCGGCGAACCTCGCTCATAAACTGGTCAACACTACCCAAGAACTTAGCATCAACATGACCGACACCAGCACGGTCGCGAATCTTATCGACAGCGCCAACAGCGGTGAGACCATAGCCTGAAGCGGTAGCACTAGCAGAACCATAGCCATTGGCAGTAGCCTCAGCATACATCAGGTAAACATCAGCCAAACGGACAAGTGGCATTACAAGTACATTGCCCTCTTTGTAGTCGTCAAAGTCATTCATATACTGAGAGGTGAACTTCATGTTCATATAGCCAGTGAAACAGCACTTTGACGGAGTGTCTGTACGATAGAGACCACCCTCGAACATGCTGGCATACTGCTTACGCTCGTCGGGCAGACCTTCCTTCGTCAGTATCTTGCTGCCATCCTTTACTGTCTTCACACCATCATAAATGAAGTTAGTGTAGAAGCGTGGGTCACGATCCTTATAAGGATACTCGGGATTGTAACCACTGGCAGCATCGGGCTTAGTGATGTCAGGGATAGGCAGACCATTCGCCATTCCGAAGTAGTCGGTATAGTTGGCAGCAGGATAGCACTTGATACCAGAGTTATTGATCAATGGTGGACGCCAGTCGTTGACAAGGTTCCAACGCCATACACCAATGTGGCAGGTTGCCATGTTCTCATAGAAGAGGACCTCCTTCATACCATTCACCTTGTTCTGCTTGTAGGTGTAGAAGATATCTGAGTAGTGATCAAAGTCAGCCAACTCATAGATACCTGTCTCATCGCAAATCTTCAGCACTTGAGCAAAGGCATCAGCTGCACGCTTGCAAAAGTCTGCATTATAAGTAGCATTGCCAGTAGATTCCTGGTTCATCATGGGGCTGCCTGCCCAAAGCAGGTCCTTGCCCAGATAGGCCAGTGCCATCACCTTATTAATACGGATAACATTCTTACCAAGGGTTGTCTTACCAGTAGCTGTCTGATCCCAGTCAATAGGCAGCAAGTCAGCAGCCTTCTGGAAGTCTTCAGCAGCTTTTTCTGCAGTCTCCTGATAGCTCAGGCGAGGCAAGGTATAGGTCTCACTGGATGACAGTGCACGATCCAGATAGGGAATACCTCCCCAGTACTGCATCAGCATAAAGTGGTTCCAAGCACGGAAGAAATAGAGCTGTCCGGCAATAAAGTTTTTCTCCTCCTGTGTAGCATCCACCATCTTGTCAAGGTTGGCAAGACCAATGTTAGCCTTACGGATACCGAACCAGCAGAGGCCGTAGAGATAGCCCTTGGAGGATACATCGTTGACCATGCGGTCGCCGGTAGCAGTATTCATTCCACCCTGCTTCTCCTTGAAATAGGAATAGAAGCACTCGTTCCATCCCCAGTAGTTACCCTGGTCGATGGCATAGGTCAGCATACGAGTCTCAGTGGGTTCCCAGTAGTCGTCTTCACCGAAGTTCCAGCAACTATGGTATTGGTGACCCGTCATGATGGGCATGGCGGCATAAAGTTCCTCTACAAAACCCTGGAAGTTGCGGAAATTCAGATAGGGCTGTGTAGGATCAATATCGCTTATCGGCTCCTTATCCAGATATTCCTTACAACTGGTATTCAGCGTCAATGCTGCCAGAAGCAGAAGAGAACATGAAATATATTGTTTGATTTTCATAATACGCGTATTTTAGAAGTTTAAGTCAATACCTAAGTTGAAGCGGCGTACTGTAGGATATGCACCAGAAGTAGCAGCACCGCTGAAGTTAGACTCACGGTCGTCAGGCATGTCTGACCAGAACAACAGGTTGTCACCATTCAGATAAACCTTCATGCGGTTAAGACCTACTTTCTTCAACCAGCTCTGGGTGAAGGTATAGGCAATCTCAGCATTCTTCAGACGCACGAAAGAGCCGTCGTACAAATAGCGTGTACCCTCGTGACCAGTACCTTCTTCTGTGGTCCAGCGAGGCAAGGGGATACCAGATCCTGACTCCTTAGTCCAATAGCTATCCTCCTTGAACAAGGAGTTGGTAGCGCCATAGAAGCTGGGGAAGCCGATATAACGGGTAACGTTGTTAACACCATAGAACTGGCAAGTGATACTGAAGCCCTTCCACTCGGCACCAATTGTTGCACTATAGGTATTCTCTGGCGTACCCGTATATTTATAAGGAGCACGGTCATCTGAGTTAACGACACCATCGGCATTAAAGTCGACGATACGATAGTCACCAGGAAGCACGTTAGTATCGTAGACGTCACGGCTGGTCTCACCGATGACATCGTCCCATGTGCGAAGGATACCCTGATCTATAAAAGAGGTCGTCTGACCGATAGCATACCCTGCTCCCATCTGGTATGAAGGTCTCAGGGCTGGGTCGTCAGAGAAAACCACTTCGTTCTTAGCGTGGGTAATGTTGAAGTTACCCCACAGACGCAACTGGTTGGCAAACACTTTGTTCAAGCGAACGCTCAACTCCCAACCATGACTCTTGACCTCACCGAGGTTGGCATCTGGAGCACTGAAACCAAAATAAGAAGGAATGGCACGGTTTGCACCAAGCACATATACATCAGTACGGGTATCACCGAAGATATCGAATGAACCTGCAACGAGACCTCCTAAGAATCCGAAGTCGAAACCGAGGTTACGCTTCGTCACCACTTCCCATTGTGCTTGGGGGTTACCAATCTTGGTGATGGTGTAGAATTCATAGGGCGACTGGTCATCCTGGCCAGGACCCTGCTTCATGTGACCACCATAGGCAAACTCATCTTTGTAGATCCAACGTGCACCAGGCTTGTCGTCACCGACCTTACCGATAGAAGCACGAATCTTAAACATATCCAGGAATTTCACATTCTTCTTGATGAAAGGCTCTTCGCTCAGCATCCAACCAACAGATACAGAGGGGAAGAAGTCGAAGCGGTGCTCATTGTCATACTTCTCAGAGCCGTTGTAGGCACCATTGAATTCTGCAAAATAACGTGTAGCATAGTTATAAGTCAAACGGAATACCCAGTCCTCACGGTAAGTGGGGAAAATACTACCAGTCGATTGGGTGTCGCGGCTGAACAAGCCCAAGGCTGTCACCTCATGATCGCCGAACTGACGGGCATAGTCCAATTGCAGGGAGTAATACAACTTACGATAGGTACGTCTCACATCTACACTTCCTGCTGTGGTAGTCCAACGCACCTGCTCCTCGTATGGTGTATTCTCTGTCTGGTTCCAGCGGGAGTTGTAGCTGATGTCACCAGATTCAGGGTTGATGTACGTATAGAACGGGTTATTGTACTGGTCATTGATACCACGGCCGCGCTCGTACATTGTATTATCATAAGAAAGACGACCCTGGAACTTCAATCCCTTTGTAATGAAGTCCAATTCCTGCTTCAGGATGAAGTCGGTGGTAATCTGCGTATTCGTAGCGCGCTCGTCACCAGCTGTAGCCAGATTGGCAACCGAGTTGGGTTGGTCAGCATCACGGGGAGCGTAGAAGCCATACGAACCGTCGCTGTTAACAGGACGGAAAGCATCAGGAGCCGTACGATAAACTGAACCCCAGAATGCATCACTACCGCTGGGCGAACCATAAGGATAACGGCGGACACCATTAGAACCGAACAGGTTAACGGTAAACTGAGTGGTCTTGGTGATGTCGAAGTCCAAGTTTGAACGCAGGTTGATACGGTTGTAGCCGAAACCAGAGCTGTAACCACGGTTGTTGGGGAACTCCTTGAAGATATCACCTTCGTGTGTGAAGTCGACAGCAGCGAAGTACTTGACAGCCTTGGTACCGCCTGATACATCGGCAGTTACGTTGTATGACATAGCGCTCTTTCTGAACAACTCGTCCTGCCAGTCTACGTTAGGATAGCGGTCCCACTCTTCAGCATTGGCTGGATAACGATACTTGTTGATGACATCCATGGTCTTGAACGAACCCCATGCATTAGGAGACAGGGGAGTTTCACGCTGTACCACGTCGTTCTTAATCATAAAGGTATCGTACGAGTCATACTTTTCAGGCAACCTTGACACAACCTTCATGGTAACGTTTGCCTTAACGTGTACCTGTGCCTTACCTTCGGCACCACGCTTGGTGGTAATCAAGATAACACCGTTAGCACCTTTCACACCATACACAGCCGTAGCAGAGGCGTCCTTTAGGACGGAGATGCTCTGTACAGAGCTGATGTCCACCGTGTTCATGGGACGCTCAACACCATCCACCAAGATCAACGGGCTGCTGTCGGATCCCAATGTAGCAGCACCACGAATCACGATTTGTGGGTCTTCCTCACCGGGCAGACCTGTTGAGGCACTTGTGATAACACCAGGCAGGTTACCCGTCAGAGCAGCACCCAAAGAGGGCAGACCACTGTGACGTTCCAGCGTCTTGGCATCAGTCTGGGTAATACTACCCACGACAGAAGCTTTCTTCTGCTGGCCGTAGCCCACTACAATTACTTCTTCCAACTTGGTGTCGTCAGCCAGCGTCACTTTGAAGCTACGCTGCTTGCCCACCTTGATCTCCTTTGTGGTCATGCCCACATACGAGATCACAAGGACGGTCTGCTCTGATGGAACCTTCAATACGAAGTTACCATCGAAATCAGTCACTGTACCTTGGGAAGTGTTTCCCTTCACCACAACCGAGGCTCCAATCAGGGGCTCCTCGCTTGCATCTGTTACCGTACCCTTCACGGTGATGCCCTGAGCGTGCAGCGTAGTGCTACAGGTCAGCAGCATCAGCAACATGGGTATGGTCTGTCTAATCAGTTGTTTTAGATTCTTCATTTTGACAGATTTTGATTCATCGTTGTAAGTTATTTGAAAAATGTTAGCTGTTTTCTCGGGTGCAAAGATATGTTATATTAATATCACGCGCTTAATTTATTGTAACATGGACTTTCCTATTTGTAACAAACCTTAAAAATACTTGTATTTCCATTATTTTTTGTTACTTTAACAATATTCAAGCCGGGTTGAGGCGAAGCCAAACGACGGCCATCTGGCGAGTAATATTCGCGGGAGATTTCATCAAAAGTACCATTTTCGTACTCAAAAATACCAGTCGGATTCACACCGTCGTCACTCAGATATACCTTATTTATATATATAGGTGAGCTGCCACTGGTCCAGAAACCTGCAATATAGATATGTGAGGGATCGACATGATGGCCATCATCCTGTGCCGTCATGTTCTGTAAATCAATGACAATACGAGTATCATTACCGAAATCCTTCATATAGGGCTTACTCCAGTAGTTGTTGATATCGAACAAGCGGAATGAGGCACTTGCGCTCTGTTTTTGTTTCAGTTCTACAACCAGGTTTTTGTAAGCAGAAAGGTCTACGCCTTGAGGGTATTGCCAACCTCCGAAGCCCCACTGGCCTGTTTTTAATTCACCTGTTGTTTCATTGAATGTACCTTTCTCCCAGATGTTGGGGTTGAACCATTCTTCAGTCAATGAGAACAATGGCTCTTCCTCACGATGATAGCCATAATCGGGATCATTGATCTTATCGCGATACTCTTGGGTGGCATATTCCTGATACCAACGGTAACAAGGACGGGGGCAGGCTTCTGGGTCGGTCAAGAAGGTTTCACCGTCGGGAGCGGCATCGTCGTATTTAGCCAATAGCTCGGCACCTGT
>Ga0247610_10006611_pt1 | contig 12034 bp, 13 predicted proteins | sample 174DNAGHGhighgp2_FD_193483 | JGI IMG/M metagenome (GOLD analysis project Ga0247610, IMG submission 193483) | Sheep rumen microbial communities from Palmerston North, Manawatu-Wanganui, New Zealand - 1742 DNA GHGhigh gp2 | ecosystem: Host-associated > Mammals > Digestive system > Stomach > Rumen...
CTACACAACCAACCCCTAACGCTAAGACGGGCGGCACGGCGGATGCCGCTTGCCGCCTGTCTTTTTTATATGAAGTGATTGAAGTAATTGAAGTGATTGAAGATAGAAAATGGGCAAAGATGTAACGATAGCAATCCCGGTATGGAATGTAGAGCCATACGTAGCGGAGGCGATGGAGAGCGCACTGACGCAGACATATCCAAATACACGGATAATGGTAGTAGATGACTGTGGCGAAGACCGGTCGATGGAGATAGTGGAAAAGACAATCGTGGAGCATCACGCAGAAGACCGCGCGCAGATAATCCGCCACCCCGAAAACAAAGGACTCGGCGAGGCGAGGAACACCGCCATCTACAACACCGACACTGACTACCTCTACTTCCTTGACAGCGACGACATGATGCAGCCCGACGCAATAGAGAAGCTGATGGCGGCGGCGCAAAAGACCGGCGCGGACATCATCGTAGGCGGCACACACGTCTATAACGAGGACATGACAATGCGCAGCGTCTATGCAGAAATGCCGCGCATGGCAATCACTACGCCACACGCGGGCATATACCTGACAGCATACGCCGCGCCGAGGTTCAATACAGAAGCGTGGGGCAAGCTCTACAAGACATCATTATTCAACGACAACAACATCCGCACTCTCCATCCGATATTGGAGGACGTGATGCTGTGGATGCAGACGGCATACTATGCAGAAACGGTGGCGACGATACCCGACTTTGTGCACCAATACCGCCGCAGGAAAGGGTCTATCTGCCGCACACCGTGGAACACACCAGAACGACAGGCGATGCTGCGCAAGATATTGGCGGACGTCAAGGATTTTGCGGCTCGGCATCCGTGCATGGGAATGGCAGAGGTAAAGCGCAGGATGGGCGGGATAGTGGATGGAAAGATGCACTAATTGTTGTCTTATTAACTGTCACCATAAACCACAAATGCAGCTTCGGTTGTGCTGATAGGCCTGCCAGATGACGAGCCGGAGCCGTTATTTCTCCCTGCCACCCAGATTGCCATGGCAAAACTGAATGCTACAATGCCCAGACAGGTTTGATTGAAACAAAACAAGACAATGCCGGCGATGGCAAGGATTACGGTCACAATAATTTTAAAGTTTTTCATAATGGATAACATTTTTTCGTTAAAAATAATCCCCGAGGGCTTAGACAAGGCTACACAAGCGTCTGCCGCAATCGACAAAGTAGGCGAGGCGACAAACCGTGTCAATGCTGCAGTCAATCCTCTTGGCAAAATTATAAATATTCTTGAAAGAATAGAAAAAGTTTTGCTCGAAACTGGGAAAGTTGGCGTCGAGAGTTTTAACAAACTGGACGAGATAGCGAAAAATAGCCAACAAAAATTTAAAGACAGCGCGGATAAGGCAGACAAACTCGAAAAAGAGATAACGGACATTGGAAATGCAAGCAAAAAGGCGGGTGCTAATGTCAAGGGCGGACTCTTGGACAACCTTGCGAAGTTTGGCTTGGCGTTTCAGGGCATCCAATCCGTTGCGCAGACCATTGGCGGGTTTATTGCGCCTGCCTTTGCAGAGGGAAGGTCGCGAGAGACAGCATCCGTTAATTTTGCGACACTACTCCGCGACGACAAGGACACCAAGGAATCCGCAACACAAAAAGGCAAACAGTTTGCCGACGACCTACGCAACTCCACAGCTGCCGCCTTGTACGGGACATCAACGATAAACAACGCCGCGAAAAATATGCTGTCATTCGGCATCGACGGCTCAAAGACACAGACAGTGTTGGCGCAGATAGGCGACATCGCCGCCGGTGACGCGCAAAAATTTGGGTCGCTCTCGCTTGCCTTCGCCCAGATAAGTAGCGCGGGCAAGTTGCAAGGACAAGACCTGATGCAGCTAATAAACGCGGGATTCAACCCGCTTGCCGAAATATCCAAAAAGACAGGCAAGTCGATAGGCGAATTAAAAGATGAGATGGCAAAGGGCGCAATTTCGGCGCAGATGGTGGAGGATGCATTTGCGTCTGCCACGTCTGAGGGCGGACAGTTTCACGGAATGTTGGAAGACATAAAAAATAACACCATGCAAGGCAAAATGGCAATGCTCAGCAGCGCATTCGACGACCTGAAAGCCAAACTATTTGAACTGCTTGTCCCCATTGTGGAAAAGATACTGCCCGTAATCACCGACCAAGTGCTACCCGCGATAATGAGCGTGGCGGAGTTTCTCGCACCGGTATTCGACCTCATAGCCGACAACATAGACACCGTAGGTGTATTCATCGGCGTATTGGGCACGTTGGCTGCGGTGTGCGGCGTGGTGAACGCGGTGATGGCAGCCAATCCCATATCGCTCATTGTAATAGGCATTGCCGCGCTGATAGCGTTGATATATAAAGTAATTGACGCATACGACCGCTGGGGTGCGGCTCTCACCTTCATACTCGGTCCATTAGGGCTTATCATCAACGTCATAATGACAATCAAGCGGTATTGGGACGACATTGTATCAGCATTTCAAAATGACGGTATCATTGCAGGACTCAAACGCATTGGAGTCTGCATATTGGACATGGTGCTGTACCCAGTACAACAGTTGCTCGGCTGGGTGGCAGAACTTACGGGGTGGGACTGGGCAAAAAAAGCGCAAGAATACGTCAATGGATTCAGAGACAGCATCAACGCGATAAATCCAGAAGATGCGAAAAAAGCACCAGATGTTGTTGATACTCCAAACGACAACGGCACACAACACACGCTCGAAAACGCCGTAAACAGCAACGCATATACGAAAAACGGAGGCGGCGACCTCTCCAACGCCACCAAGCAGGGAGCGGAGGCAGTTGCCTCCGGCGGCACGCGCAACACACAAATTACCTTCACCCTCGGCAACATGGTGGAGACCGTCAACTTCAACGGCACACCGCAAGACAACGCACAGGAGACGGTTGACACGTTCATGTCGCAATTGCTCCGCGTCCTGTACTCCGCACAGACGGCGGTATAACCATTTTAATTACAATAATATGATAGGCATCCAGATAGACAGCGAGACTGGCGACATCCTTGTCGGCAAAAACGGCGTCAGCATTGGCGACACCTCGCAGCAAAACCAATACCTCATACTCGTATCGCATCCCGGCGAGTGGAAGGAAAGCCCGTTGCTTGGCGTAGGTATCGGCGATTATGTCAACGACAACGAGACCGACTTCATCCGCCATTCCATCTACGAAAACTTCAGAATGGATGGCATAGAGATAGAAAAAATGACAGTGAACCCCGGCGACATAGAAATAGCCGCACAATACAAAAATAGCGAAAAATGATAAGGACATATACACTGGGCGACATATTCACCCCTGCACTTGGCTACAACCCGCTCACGATGGCGCAGAAACTACCAGGCGTAAAAAAGGCGTTGAAAACAATGACCAAGCCGTTCGACATACCATACGAGCAAACGATAACGCCGGTCACATTGTTGCTGTCGTCCACTGGCAAGAAGTTCGAGTTGCCGCTCGACCCATTAGTCTCCGTAAGTGGCAAAAACGACATTGTATGCCGCAATGTGGCGAGATACGACGGCGAGACGCGAGGCTCTATAAAAGAAAAGTGGCGTACAGGCGATTGGAATGTTACAATAGCGGGCGTATTGATTGCAGGAGAAGACACAAGTATAGAACAGCTTGTGTCCAGGCTCAGGCAATACATAGAGGCTGACAGCAACGTTGAAATCCTCTGTCCATTCCTCCGCGACTGCTACGGCATCACACGTATAGTCATTGAATCCTACGACTTCCCTTTTACCAAAGGCGAGGAAAACCAGACTTACACCCTCAAATGCAAGTCTGATGATGTGCGCACAAACCTTCTACTATGACCTTCAACTGCTTCAATCAATTATGTTCAAAATAGACTGGAAAATAGAGATAGACAGCAAACGGCTGCAACTCCTCGACAGCGTGGAGATCACCTGCGACACAGAAAACCTCACCGACAGCGCGGTCATCAAGCTGCCGTCAATGGTTTACAACCGCTACATCAAGGAAATAGAAGACATCAAGCGCGATATGACTGTCAAGATTTCACTTGGTTACGACGGCGAGCTGCACCAAGAATTTGCAGGCTACATCCGCAGCGTCGAGCGCGAACCGTCGGGGCTTGTCATCAACTGTCAGGACGAGATATACACGTTCAACAAGGTAATGATGGAAGACAACACGTATGAAAAAATAACCGTAAAAGGCCTTTTAAACATCGTTTTAAATACGGTTAATAAGCCGTTGTCGCTAAACTGTGCATACGACTTCTCCTTCGATAAGTTCACCATCAGCAAAGCCACCGCACTCGACATATTGAAGACCATACAAGACGAGTGCAAGTGCATGATGTACATAAGGGACGGAGTATTCAACGTAACGCCGCCCTTTATCACGCCCCAAAGCACCAAGACCGTGAAATACGACACCTCGAAAAATATAATGGCTGATGGCTACTCCTTGAAATACAAAGACAAAGAAGACCGCAAGCTGAAAGTAATAGCAAAAGGGAAAGACAAAGAAGGGAAGCCGATAGAAAAAACAAAAGGCGAAGGTGGCGGCGACACTACAACATTCGACTATAAAGGCATCGCCACAGAGGAAATGATATTAAGCATTGCCGAAAACATGTATGCCGCCAAGAGTTACAGCGGCTACGAAGGCACATTCCAAGCGTGGTACTTGCCGCTGATAAGCAAAGGCGACACTGTGGACATATCCGACAGTGCCGACCCCGACCGCAATGGCAAATACTTCGTGAAAGCCGTTACTACCTCCTGTGGCAGCGGCGGTATCACGAGGAAAATCAGCCTCGGCAAAAAACTGTCTTAACGACGGTTCCTGCGCGACTGGTTGTACTTGTCGCCGGGCTTGAGTTTCACGGGATAGCGTTCAAGTTCCTTCTTGGTGTAAAATACGAGTGTCTTGGCACGCTCAATGCAGCGGCGATCGTAGTCAGCCCGCTGCTCGTCGGTCATGTGTGCTCGCCAATCAGTATTGTCGTTATAATGAAACGAATCCTCATAACCACCATATCTGAACTCACGCTCCATATAGGCGGTGCTGTCGGGAGTGTAATAGAGCCAATAACACTCGCTCGGCTTGCTCTGCGCCACGGCGACGCACGGCAGAACCAGAAACAATATAAACAAAAACTTTTTCATCATGAGTAAGGAATCAGAAATAAAACATCTTATCCGCGACATAGCGGCACCCGGTGGCGGAGCAACGCTCTTTGAAGCCGAAGTCGTCGAAAGCAAAGATACTGAATGTACAATAAAATACCAAGGACTTCAGCACAAAAATGTGCGCCTTGTATGCGGCTTTTCACAAAGTTTAACAACAATCATCATCAAGCCCGCCGTAGGCAGCACGGTATTGGTCGCCGACCTTTCTGGCGGCAAGTACCGCGACATGATAGTCCTTATGGTAGAGAAAGCAGAATTGACCACCATCAACGGCGGCAACCTCGGCGGCGTGGTCAACATCGAAGCCTTGAAAGAAACGCTTAACTCTCTGAAACAATACTGCGAAAACCTCAAAGCCTCAATCTCCGCCGGATTCCAATCAGTAGGCGAAAGCACATCCGCCTCTGGCAGTGCCGCCAAAACAACATTTGATACAGCCATGCAAAATCAAAACATTACCATCAAAGACATGGAAGACAAAAAAATAAAACACTAAAAATTGTAGGTTTGGTTTTAAAATGTTGTAGAATTTGTTTTATGGTTGTAAATATTATTTGTGTATTTGATTTGGATGTTTGTCTGACAAAGCCCTTATTCAAAAAATATAAAGAGTTGTTGTCTAATATTGTTCGTGTTTATAATTGTGAATTATGTACAAGTATGCCGTCAATAGAATATTGGTTTTTGTTACATTATAATGAAATGAATATAGACGATTCGTATAAATCGTCGGGGGCGGTTAGAAAAAAATTGGAAAGAATAGATAAGACGCGAGATTTATCTAATTCGAAAAGTAATGAGTTTTGGGATTCTGATAAAGGCAAAGAATGGGTTAAATTCTTGTGTGAAGATTCTAACCTCAACCGTGCCATAACTCGTGCCAAGATGAAGGCCAACAAGGAAGAAAGATTGGATAAAGTATCTAATCCGGAACAATGCAAAATCTCTTATTCTGATATGTACAAACTTTTTGAAATCAAATAATTAATTGGCGGTGTAAAATTTGGTTTGGCGGTGTAAATTTTGTAATTTTGGCGGTGTAAAATCCGAAATACATCAACATTATGAAAAAACTCTTCCTCATCGACGCTTACGCGATGATATACAGGGCGTTTTATTCGCTCATCAACAATCCGATGGTCAATAGCAAGGGCGAATCGACCTCGGCTGTGTATGGTTTTATGAACTTTTTGCTGGACATCCTCAAAAACGAGCAATTCTCGCATATAGCGGTGGTGTTTGACCCGCCGTACCCGACATTCAGAAACAAGATTTACCCCGAATACAAGGCGCAGCGGCCTCTCACGCCCGAAGGCATCAAGACCGGCGTGCCGCGCATCAAGGACATCCTCGATGCAATCGGTGTAAAACGTGTGGAAGTGCCTGAATACGAGGCTGATGACGTGATTGGAACGTTGGCAAAACAGGCGCGCAGGAAGGGTTTTGAGGTGTATATGATAACGCCCGACAAGGATTACAACCAACTCCTCGAAGACGGCATCTACATCTACAAGCCCCAAAAAGGCAAGAATGCCGAAATCGTTTCCGCAGAGAGTTTCTGCAACGAGACTGGATTGGACAATCCGCTGCAATTCATCGACATATTGGCACTTTGGGGCGATGCCGCCGACAATGTGAAAGGCATCCCTGGCATCGGCGAAAAGACTGCATACAAGTTGATTACTCAATACAAGAGTGCCGAAAATATTTATCAACAACTCAACACGCTGAAAGGCAAGCAAAAAGAGAACTTTTCAACACATAGAGATGACTTCCTTCTCGCCCAAAAACTCGTAACAATCGTTACCGATGCGCCCACGGAGTTTGTAGAGGGCGATTTCATACGCAAGCCCACCGACGAGGGAAAATTGCGCTCGATTTTAGAAGAATTGGAAATGAAATCGTTGTTGATGAGGATGTTGCCCAAGGCAAAACCGATAGAGGCGGTGCAGGGTTCGTTGTTCTTTGACCCAAACGCCGTTGCGCCCACGCCCGAACCTCCCAAGACGGCTCCTCTTGTTACTCACGAAAACATCAACACCGTCCCGCACACATATCATCTCGTGGAGAGCGATGACGATTTAGTGGATTTACGACACAAGTTGTTGGAATTGAGCGAGTTTTGCTTTGATACCGAGACCACGAGCCTCGACACGCGCAATCTCAAAATCGTTGGCATGTCGTTCTGTTACAAGGCTCACGAGGCGTATTACGTGCCATTTGACGTCAACGACGAGGAAGGCACGCGGCGCAAACTTGAATTTTTCCGTCCGGCGTTTATGGCGGAGAGCATCACAAAAATTGGTCAAAACATTAAATATGACATTCTCGTACTCCGCAATTATGACATTGAGGTCAAGGGCAAACTCTTCGACACAATGGTTGCAGACTATATGATAAACCCCGAACGCAAGCACAATATGGATTTGCTCTCGGAGATTTACCTCAACTACACGCCCGTTCACATCGAGGAACTCATCGGCGCAAAAAAATCGGCGCAGACCACGATGGACAAGGTTGACATCGAGCAAATCAAGGAGTATGCGGCTGAGGATGCGGACGTTACATTCCAACTTAAAGAAAAACTCTACGCCGAACTCGTTAAATACGACCTTCTGAAAGCCGCCGAGGATATAGAGATGCCGCTCGTTTATGTATTGGCGGATATGGAATTTAATGGCGTATGCGTAAATACTTCGTATTTAAAGGATTATACCAATGAACTTAACGAAAAGGTTGCAGCTATAGAGAAACAGATTTACGACTATGCCGGACACGAGTTCAATGTATCGTCAACGCGGCAACTCGGCGAAGTATTGTTTGACGAATTGAAGGTAACCGACAAGCCAAAGACCACCAAGACCGGTCAATACGCCACCGCCGAGGACGAACTCGTCAAAATCAAGGACCAGCATCCCATCATTGAGGCGATTCTCGATTATCGTGGTATCAAAAAACTCATCAACACCTACACCGAGGCTCTTCCCGCGCTCATCAACCCCAAGACGGGACGCATACATACCAATTTCAATCAGTGCGTTACAGCGACAGGCAGGCTCAGTTCGTCTAATCCCAATATCCAAAACATTCCTATCCGCACGGAGGAGGGGCAGAAGGTGAGGGCTGCGTTCATACCGTCAAGACCTGAAAACTTCATCTTTGCCGCCGACTATTCGCAGGTGGAGCTCCGCGTGCTTGCCGACATGTCGGGCGATGAGGCTATGATTCAGGCTTTTAACCATGACGAGGATTTCCACCGCGCCACCGCCGCCCGCCTGTTCAAGATTCCGCCGGAGCAAGTTACCAAAAAGCAACGCTCGTTCGCCAAGTCGGTCAATTTTGGAATCAACTACGGCATCTCGGCGTTTGGACTCTCGCAGGACACGGGTATGTCGCGCAATGAAGCCAAGGATTTGATTGACGAATATTTCAGAACATTTGCCGGCATCAAGCGTTTCACGGATTCCACGGTGGCCTCCTGCCGTGCGAATGGCTATGTAAGCACAATGTTTGGGCATCGTCGCTACCTTTCTGACATCAATTCGCGGAATGTGAACGTCCGCGCCGCCGCCGAGCGTCTCGCCGTAAATACCGTAATCCAAGGCACCGCCGCCGAAATCATCAAGATTGCAATGAACAACATCCGCCGCGAGTTCATCGCCGCCGGTTTGAAGTCGCAATTGTTGATTCAGGTACACGACGAACTTGTATTCGACGTGCTTCCCGACGAAAAGGATGCCGTTGAAGAAATTGTTGTCAATCAGATGGAAAACGCCGCGAAGTTGAAGGTGAAGTTGAAGGTAGAAGGCAAGTTTGCGAAGAATTGGTTGGAGGCGCACTAAAAGTGGGGGAGAGGAAGATTTTTTTTTACCTTTAATTATTCCTAATTATGATTGATTCTATTCTCAATTTCAACCGGGAGTTTGTAGCTTCCAAGGGTTACGAAAAGTTTGTAACGTCCAAATATCCCGACAAGAAACTTGCTGTGCTGTCTTGTATGGACACGCGCCTGACTGAATTGTTGCCCGCCGCGCTCGGTCTGCGCAATGGCGACGCCAAGATTATCAAAAACGCCGGAGGCCTCGTGATTTCGCCTTTCGACAGTGCTATGCGCAGTCTTTTGGTGGCGGTTTACGAACTCGGTGTCAATGAGATTATGGTGGTGGCTCATAGCAGTTGCGGTGCTTGCCACATGAGTTTCAAGGATTTTGAAGCCAAAATGGCGGAGCGTGGCATCAAGCCGGAAGTGTTTGAAATGATTTCGCGTTGCGGCATCGACCTCGACCATTGGCTCGAAGGTTTTCACGACACCGAAGAATCTGTCCGCCGCACCGTCGATACCGTCAAGAATCACCCCCTGATGGCAAAAGATGTGGTTGTAAGGGGATTTATAATTGATAGCGTAACGGGCGAATTGTCGGAGGTAAAATAAAACATTGTGAATTTACCACACAACCCAATCATCACAAAAGACAATGTTATCATTTGAATCTGATTACAACAACGGGGCGCATCCGCAAATTCTCCGGCGGCTTGTGGAGACCAACGATTTGCAGAGTTTGACCTACGGGTTTGACCAATGGTCGGAGTCGGCTCGGTCAAAAATCCGTGTCGCGGCGCAGTGTCCCGATGCGTCGGTGTATTTCTTGACCGGCGGCACGCAGACCAATATGACTGTCATTGACGGCTGTTTGAAGTCGTATGAAGCCGTCATTGCCGTGGAGACGGGACACATCAGCATCCACGAGGCGAGCGCAATAGAATTTACAGGACACAAGGTAATCACCCTGCCGCATCACGACGGCAAGATGTCGGCGGCTGACCTCAAAAATTATATGCAGTGGTTTGTCAACGACCAAAGTCGCGACCATCTCGCGCAGCCGGGAATGGTTTATATTACGTACCCAACAGAATTTGGCACGGTATATACCAAGGACGAAATTGAGGAGATTTACGATATTTGTCAACAATACCAACTGTTGCTCTTCGTAGATGGTGCAAGGCTTGGCTACGGATTGATGGTGGAAGGGTCGGAGGTTACCAATCTCTATTTCGACATCGCCCGACACGCCATCACAATGGCAATTCGCCTGCGTGAGACCTTGCGCAAGAAGGGTTACAGATTCTTCCTCGATTCGCCGTCCAACCAACAGTTTGTAATCCTGCCCAACGACAAGGTGAAGGCGTTATCGGAGAAGGTGGAGTTTACGATTTGGCAGCCATACGACGCCGATTCGCAAGTGTGTCGGTTTGTTACGAGTTGGGCAACTACGGAGGAGCAACTCGCCGCCCTCGAATCATATTTGTAAATTTACTGCAATTAATTATTGAAGATATTCTTTTTTTCCGTATCTTTGGCGCGTTGAATTTAACATCATCTATTATATGAAAATAACAGTGATAGGCTGTGGCAATCTCGGAGCGTCGATTGTCAAGGGCCTTGCTAATAAGCAAAAAGAAAACGGATTCGATATTACCGCCACCGACCCCGAGGCGGACCTCGACAAGGTGCGCTCGTGGGGTGTCAATGCAAGTAGAAACAACATCGAGGCTGTCAAAAGCGCAGACATCATTTTCCTGTGCGTGAAGCCGTGGATAGCCAAGGACGTCATCGAAGAAATCGCGCCCGCGCTTAATAACAGTCAGACCATTGTGTCGCCGGTTGCGGGTCTGAGCATCGACCAAATCAAGGGCTATTGCTACAAGAAGGTTTCGGTGTTCAGGATAATGCCAAACATCGCAGCATCCATCAATCAATCAACCACTTGTGTCGCTTACGACGCTGAGGACGAGGTCATCGAGCCTACAATGCAGGTGCTCGGCACTCTCGGCAAGGTGATTGTAATCGACGAGAGCCGCATCAACGCCGCCACAATCTTGACCGGTTCGGGCATCGCTTACGTATTGAGGTTTATGAGGGCGATGGTGGAAGGCGGCATCGAGATTGGTTTCCGCAGCGACGTCGCCAACGAAATCGTGGCGCAGACTATGAAGGGCACAGTGGAACTCTTTATGCAGGAAGGCACTCACCTCGAACAACTCATCGACCGCGTCTGCACTCCGTCTGGCACCACTATCCGTGGTCTCAACGAGATGGAGAAGAATGGTTTCTCCTCGTCGGTGATTGAAGGTATCATTTCGTCTTATCACGTAATAGCCAAGTAGCCAATGTTTTCGGGAATTGTAGAAAGTATCGGTCGCGTTGTGGACATCCATCGCGATCGTTCCAATATCGACTTCACGCTCGAATGTCCCTTCGCGGGCGAATTGAAGATAGACCAAAGTGTTGCACATAATGGCGTTTGCCTTACCGTGGTCAAATGCGACGGCAAGCGATACACCGTAACCGCTATGAAGGAAACTCTCGACCGTAGCAATCTCTCTGATTGGCAGGTAGGTACGGAGGTCAATTTGGAGCGGAGTATGAAGCCTGATTCACTTCTTGATGGTCATATCGTCCAAGGACACGTGGATCAGCGCGGCACTTGCACCAATATTGAGGACGCCGACGGAAGTCGTTATTACACAATAGAATACGACCCCACGCAGGGTAACATCACCGTAGAGAAACGCTCGGTTGCCGTCAATGGTGTAAGCCTCACGGTCTGCAACTCCGAGACTGGCAAATTCCGCGTAGCTATCATCCCTTACACGTATGAAGTTACCAACTTCCACGCACTTAAAGTTGGCGACAAGGTGAACCTCGAATTTGACATCATCGGCAAGTATATTCAGAAGATTGCGAAGGTGTATATGAAACAACTGTAGAGACGCATGGTCGTGCGTCTCTACGATAACGGTCGTGCGTCTCTA
>Ga0247610_10006613_pt1 | contig 12033 bp, 10 predicted proteins | sample 174DNAGHGhighgp2_FD_193483 | JGI IMG/M metagenome (GOLD analysis project Ga0247610, IMG submission 193483) | Sheep rumen microbial communities from Palmerston North, Manawatu-Wanganui, New Zealand - 1742 DNA GHGhigh gp2 | ecosystem: Host-associated > Mammals > Digestive system > Stomach > Rumen...
TGCCAAAATGGAACTACCTTGTCAAATGCAACTGAGGACATAAATAATACCAACTTATTTTTTAACGATTACTAAAAAACTTGTACAAGTATGGGGAAAGGAAAAGACAGACTCGTATTATGACTCTTGGCGCAATGCCCCCAACAGCCACGTGGAAGAGGGACAGTACATAGGTTTGTTCAAACATTCCGATGCCATGATTCACGACTGCGCCTCTTTCATGGTGGAATACCTTTTCACAGGCAATCCTGTCATGTATTTAATCAACAAGGAACGTGACTATAGCAACCTCTCGCCTTATATTGTCAAGGCTTTTGAATTGCATGAAAAAGGAAGGACACAAGTAGAAATCGAGCAATTCATCAAAAATGTCATTGACGGGGTGGATGAAAAAAGAGAAGAGCGTTCCAAGTTTTATGTTGAAGAACTTCTTCCTCCATACGGGAAGACAGCAAGTCAAAACATCATCAACGCTATTCTCGGTGTGGAGGATTACAGATAACAATGGTGGCAACACATATTCACACACTCACCAAAAAGGGTTTTCATCGTTATCTTCAATCCTCCATAAATGCCATTCAAGAAGCCATATTATGACTTCTTCCCCTTGCGAAGATTAAACACATTGACATTTGTATTGATTTTAAAAGAATGCTGTTAAAAAACTACCCTATGTAGCACCTCAATTACATATTTCTTTTTTACAATGGTGGAGCATGACTTGCCCCCTGGGTAATATCCTATTTTTATCATTTCTATTTTGTTGACAAAATGGAATCGATTAAATGAGTAGGCGAGAACTCCCCGTTATACTTGTAGTCTACAGGCTCGTTGTCTTTTATCCAATCCAAGTCAATGTCATCCAATGTTTTAAAAATTTTCATCCATTTGGGATTGTAGAAAGGGAAAACCACAATGTTCGGGTTGTTTGTAAGCAATTTCTTGTTCATACTTACAGCTTCAAAGTAACGTAAGGTAGCGCCATTTTGACCTTCCTGTATTATCTCAATGATGCAATTAGTCTGTTGAACATGCTGTAACACCCTTTCATACGGGCACCATTCAGTAAAATATGTAGCGTCTGGCAAATGCTCGATATTCTTATCATCAATCGGGAACAAGAAGAAATCGCATTTCACACCTTTTGCCTTCAGTCGTTCATACAGATTGTAAATCAATTCCGTACGACCTCCCTTCAAACCTCCAACAAAAAACACATCACTATTGGAAGCATGTGAAGAGTCATTCTTCCGGGATGAGAAATAATTAAAGCCCAAATACTTATAATGATATTTCTTTGCATCAACAGGATCAAAGGTAAAAATATCATCCCATTTGAATTGATTAATTTTCGGGCGAACTTTTCTCATGATCGGACTCTGTGCCTCCATCGAATTGATGAAATATAAAGAAATCTTCAATGAAGGATTCAATTTCCTGCACTTCATCAATTCGGGCAAGGTAACAGTATTCAAAGCTCCATCAATCAACAACAGATGATCCACATGCTTAACGATTTTGAATAAATCATGGTACTCAAACCAGAAAGAGTGAAAAGACAACCACCTGAATCGATTATAAATACGAAAAGAATAACTACGGAGAAGAGTTAAGAAACTGTTGTCAATTTCCTTAGGAGCAGCACATCTCAAATAGCACCGTCCATCCGTTTCCAAATCATTCCACAAACCAAGATGACGATTGGTTTTAGGATATAAAAGCAATACCTTTTTTGTAGACATTACTATTAATTAGAAAGTGTTGTTATTTTAAAAGAACCATGCACTCGGCAAGGGATTTCTCCCAATGAGGGATGTCGAGATTGTAGGCTTGCTTGATTTTTGTCTTGTCGAGCACACTGTAAGGAGGACGGCGTGCCGGGGTCGGATATTCCTCAGTGTGAAGTGGGCGCACATTGCAAGAAGAGATGCCTGCAAGGCGATGGATAGCGATGGCGAAGTCGTACCAGCTGGCCACGCCTTCGTCGGTGTAGTGGAAAATGCCGGGCACCACACCTTGTTTCACGATGACCATAATGGCTTTCGCCAGGTCGCGGGCATAAGTGGGAGTGCCCACCTGGTCGGCCACCACTCCCAATTGCTGTCGCTCACGTCCCAGACGCAACATGGTCTTCACAAAGTTGCTGCCGAAACTGCTGTAGAGCCATGCCGTCCGGATAACCATCGCACGCCTGCATGATTCCAACACTCCCTGTTCGCCAGCCAGTTTGGTGCTTCCATAGACGCTCTCGGGCGACGGAGGAGCGTCTTCAGCATAGGGCTTCCATGCGTGACCGTTAAACACATAGTCGGTGGAAATCTGAATCATCCATCCACCACGTTGTTCCACTGATTTGGCCAAATAAGTTGGTGCAATGGAATTGAGGGTGGAACACAGTTCCTTGTTTTGCTCCGCTTTGTCCACGGCGGTGTAAGCGGCGCAGTTGATGATGCCGTCGATGGAATGATTACTTAAATAGCGGTCAACACTCGACTGGTCGCAGATGTCAAGTTCGTCGATGTCGGTGTTGTGGAACACGTGTTCAGGACAGGCGGGCTGCAACAGACGCAACTCGCTACCCAATTGGCCATTACAACCGGTGACAAGAATATTCATAGTTTTATAAGGAGGCTTTGTTATATTCAATTGGCTGTCTGCATGGCATGCTATCTGTTTTTATACATCATGTCATAGTATTTCAAGTAATCCCCACTTGTAACATTGTCCAGCCATTCTTGATTTTCAAGATACCATCGTACGGTCTTTTCCATACCCTCCTCAAATTGGAGACTTGGCTCCCACCCCAATTCTTTCTGGAGCTTGGTAGAGTCTATGGCGTAACGGAGGTCATGGCCGGCCCGGTCTGTGACGTATGTGATGAGCGACAAGTCCTCACCTTCCTTTCTTCCCAGAAGCCTGTCAACGGTTTTAATCAAGACCTTGATAAGGTCGATGTTCTTCCACTCATTGAAGCCTCCGATGTTATAGGTTTCGGCTATCTTTCCTTGATGGAAAATGAGGTCGATGGCACGGGCATGGTCCTCTACGTAAAGCCAATCCCTGACATTCTCTCCCTTCCCATAAACAGGAAGAGGCTTCTTGTGTCGTATATTATTGATAAACAATGGGATTAGCTTTTCTGGAAACTGATAAGGGCCATAGTTGTTGGAGCAATTGGTGACAATCACAGGCATTCCATAAGTGTCGTGGAAAGCGCGCACGAAATGATCGCTCGACGCTTTTGCGGCGCTATAGGGTGAATGGGGATTGTATTTTGTCGTTTCCAAAAAGAAAGCATCGCCATAGGCCAAATGACGCCTTGCACTTGAGGCTTTCGTGGCAAAGGGGGCTTCCACACCCTCCGGGTGATTGAGTTCTAGCGCTCCATACACCTCATCTGTCGAAATGTGGTAGAATCGTTTGCCGTCATATCTTTCCGGCAGCGACTCCCAATATAGTTTTGCAGCCTGAAGCAAAGACAACGTCCCCATCACATTGGTCTGTGCAAACGTGAAAGGGTCCTTGATGCTTCTGTCCACATGACTCTCGGCTGCAAGGTGTATGATGCCATCGACCTTCTTGTCTTGCATCAGCTGATAAAAAGCATGGAAATCGCAAATGTCCATTTTCACAAACTCGTAATTCGGCCGACTTTCAATGTCTTTCAGATTGGCCAAATTGCCCGCATATGTCAACTTATCCAGATTAATGATATGGTAGTCAGGATATTTGTTAACAAAAAGTCGTACTACATGGGAGCCTATGAACCCTGCTCCTCCTGTTATCACTATTGTCTTCATCGTGCAAAATATTTATTTGAAAACTTAAATATTGGGATTTCCCGTACGTTGAACTTCTTCAATGACTTGAAGGAGATATTGTCCGTACTGGTTTTTCAACATAGGCTGGGCAATCTGTCGCATCTTGCTCTCATCAATCCACCCCTTGCGAAATGCTATACCTTCAAGGCAAGCCACTTTCAACCCCTGCCGTTTCTCAATGACCTCAATATAAGTTGAAGCCTCAGCAAGGGAGTCGTGTGTTCCTGTATCAAGCCATGCGAAACCACGCCCAAGGGTCTGCACTTTCAGGCTGCCCTCTTCCAAGAAAGCTTGATTGACAGACGTGATTTCCAACTCACCTCGTGAAGACGGTTTGATGTTCTTTGCCACTTCCACCACCTTGTTGGGGTAAAAATACAAACCTACTACGGCATAGTTGCTCTTGGGATGAGCCGGCTTTTCCTCAATGCTTAGGCAATTGCCATCCTTGTCAAAATCAGCCACCCCATAGCGTTCAGGATCACTCACCCAGTAGCCAAATACGGTTGCCTTTTCATTCTGCTCGACATCCTCAACCGCCTTCCTCAGCAATGTTGTAAATCCATTGCCATTGAAAATGTTGTCGCCAAGAACCAAACAAACAGAATCGTCACCTATGAACTGCTGCCCTATGATGAAAGCTTGAGCAATACCATCCGGCGAAGGCTGCTCTGCGTATTCAAAACGGCATCCATAATCGGAACCATCTCCCAACAGGCGTCTGAAGGAAGAAAGGTCATTGGGTGTGGAAATGATCAATATCTCACGAATATCAGCCAACATCAAGACAGATATTGGATAATAAATCATGGGCTTGTCAAATATTGGAATCAACTGTTTCGAGATTCCCTTTGTAAGAGGGTAAAGGCGAGTCCCGCTACCGCCTGCCAAAACTATTCCTTTCATATTATTCTTAATCTAAAAGAATGAAAAAAGTCACTATTCTCATATTGGAACAAGAGGTAGCCAATCTACTTGGATGGGAAAGAATACTCCAAAAAGTCGAACGGAGAGTCAAAATCCTTCAAAAGGGCATGCTTCATGTCTTTTTCAGAGAGGATGGAATGTTCCTTGATTTGCCAATCAACACCTAAACTGTCGTCAAGAATACTTATACCATCATCTGCTTCTGGGTGATAGAACTCATCGCATTTATATTGAAAAACAGCAACGTCGGACAAGACAGCAAAACCGTGAGCGAATCCTTTAGGTATGAAAAACTGACGATGGTTTTCCTCTGTCAGTTCGACGGCCACATGCCTGCCATAGGTTGGAGACCCTTTACGGATATCCAATGCAACATCAAGCACAGCCCCCCGCACACAACGCACCAATTTGCTCTGTGAGAAAGGTGGACGCTGAAAATGCATTCCTCGCATCACACCATAAGATGATTTGCTTTCATTATCTTGAACAAACGTTATAGGACATATCTTTTCGTCAAACTCTCGTTGAGAAAATGACTCAAAAAAATAGCCTCTTGCATCCTCGAAAATACGAGGCTCAATGATGAAAACTCCATCAATATCTGTCCTTATTACTTCCATAAATATGTTTCAGATTGTTATTCATTATCAAAAAGGTCATCTTCACAAAAGGAGAATTTCCTTTGTAACAATATTTCTATACGACCATTGTCTATCAACTAATCAACATCAAAATTCTCCACTTGTTTTTTCTTTTGTAGGACAAAATCCCAAACAAGCCTCATTCGTGCAAAAATAGTCATTTTTTTGCATACAGCCAAAAATATCAGTGAAAATTCATTTTTGCTGTTATATTATTTTCGTTGACACCAAGGCTATAATCCTAACTATTCGGGACGACCATATGATTTTCGGGCGGGCACAAGACCCGCCCCTACGACTTCGGGGGAGGATTGCCAATGGCGATGCGGCAAACAGTGCAGCTGAAGGGGGAAGATTGCCAATGGCGGTGTGGCAAACAATGCAGCTGAAGGGAGGCGTTCCACGAGGGAGACGGGAAGAATCCCGTCTCTACAAGTGCGCACCAAAGAACAAACGGAGTATTGTCGTTGATTTCGAACGAAGCGATAACTTCAATAGCTTCGTCAACTTCTATAACAAGAGAACTTCGTCAACTACTTTAACAAGAGAACTTCGTCAACTACTTTAACAAGAGAACTTCGTCAACTACGCCAAACGGCACAAAAAAAAACTCCACACCCTTGCTTTCAGGGTGTGGAGAATTCTTTTATGCAATGCCCATCATTATTTCATCTTCAGCGATTCCATCACCTTCAGCACGGTCTCGTTGTCGGCTGTCTTCACGTTGGAGGAGCTTACCTTGATGATACCGTTCTCGCCGTCGCCAATCTTCAGGATGGCAGAGAAGGAATCGCCCGAATCTTGTTTCCAGAGGAAGGTGGCATAAGTGTTGTTGCCAAGGGTCTTTTCTCCAAGGTCTTCCATACCTTTGATATCCATCTCTATCTTTTGCGACTGCTTGTAGTTGGCATACTGGTCATAAACGAAATTCAAGCCCTCCTTGTATTCCTGGCCGGCACCGATTTCGTTTTCCTTGATTACACGAACCTCCCATCCCTCGGGGATGTCGATGCTGAACTTATCGCATGAGACGGTGCACGGGCCTTTGCTGCCCTCTTTCACCTCATTGGCTGCCTCGGCGGTTTGCTCTGTTGACGTACCTTCGGCATTTTCGCCTTCTTGTGTTGTCTTGTTGCCACATGCTGTGAAAGCGATGGCTGCCACGATTATGATCGCGATTTGATAAACTTTTTTCATTGACTAAGATTTTAAAGAGTTAATATGTAAATGTTTTATTAAGTAGGTATTCAAAATTATCTATATATATCCTATTTGTAGGTGCAGATAGTCTTTTATGTCTCTTTGGCGCATATTTTCCTCTCATCCTCAGTCACATAGCCCGCTATGCTCCTTCATCTGAAAGCAAAATTGCGAGTCAGCGAGTGCCATACAAGCTTGCTTGCGAATGGCCGAGCGTGAGCAATTTATGCAAAATCTGCATCCAAATAGATCATAAAATACTATTATCTAATTTTGAGCACCTACTTATCACTGGGTGACTCTTATAAGTCGGGGATGCCAAGCTCCTCCATGGTGGTTTTAACCCATTCGTCGCTGATACCCTTGCCACCTTCGGCTTGCTGGGCGATTTTTGCAAACTCCTCCATCAACACGGGGACGTCGGCATATTTCTTCATGACTCCTTCCAACTCCGCAGGCTGGGCCTTGTCCATCGCCACGGCGAAAGGTTTGTAGGCCTTCAAGGCTGTTTTGTACTGCTCTTTCCACTCGTCAGCACTCCATTTGGCCCCTTCGGCCTTGGCTTTTGCCACGATGTCGGCAAGCGATGCCGGCTGTTCCTTCTCTGCTGCGGGAGCCTCTTCAGCCACCTGCTCTGTCTGTTCTTTCTGTTCTGTCTGTCCTGCCTCAGTGCCTGGTTCTGCACTCTTGCTGCCGCATGAAGCTACAAACAGACCTGCAGCAACAATGGCGAAACTGAATAATACCTTTTTCATAAATCAAATGGTTAAAAAAATTAATGATGTTGTTCGTGGGTCGTTCTTTCTTGGATTTTTTGTCAATCAGTTTTTCAATGTAAGATGACAGTACCTGCCACTTGCATTCCAGAATCCGTTCCACCAGGTTCTCTTGGTCGAACAGATAACGGTTCTGAGGCCAGCTTCCGGGCAGCTCTTTGTTTGCCTGTCATTTCTTTCATCGACTTGTGTTTTATGCCGGTGCAAAGGTAAGACAATGCATCGTGTCGTGAAGGTCAACATATGGTAGTTAGTTTATCGGCTTATAAAATGCGGTTACAAATTTACAATATTTATTCGAATTGTCCAAACATATCTTGCTGAAGTTTTTCGGGTGGTCACAAGACCCGCCCGAAAGAATTCTCTAATTCTCTAATTCGGGACGACAATATGATTTTCGGGCATTTTACGATAAAAAGTCACAAAAATTAGGGAAAAATTCACTTTTTACAAGAAAAAGTAGTAATTTTGCAGCAATTTGTCAATAATTCGGTTAAAACATCATCATTTTCAGGGTGGAGACCCTTCAAAAGAAGACGAAACAAACCTTCAAAAGTAGACAGGAAAAGAATCAAACAATAGGTTGAGAACCCAACAATAACAAGGTAAAATGGTAAAGATTACGAAAGAGGCCGCATTGGAATACCATAAGAGCGGCCGTCCCGGCAAGATTGAAGTCACCCCAACAAAACCCTACCGCACGCAGACCGACCTGAGTCTGGCATATTCTCCCGGCGTGGCCTTCCCCTGCCTGGAGATTCAAGAGCATCCCGACGATGCCTACAAATACACCGACAAAGGCAACCTCGTGGCGGTCATCAGCAACGGCACGGCTGTGCTCGGACTCGGCGACATCGGCGCGCTGAGCGGAAAACCCGTGATGGAAGGCAAGGGCCTGCTGTTCAAAATCTACGGCGGCATCGACGTCTTCGACATCGAGGTGGCAGAGAAAGACCCGGAGAAATTCTGCGAGGCCGTGGAGAAAATCGCTCCCACCTTCGGCGGCATCAACCTTGAGGACATCAAGGCGCCCGAATGTTTCTATATCGAGGAGCGACTGAAACGCACCCTCGACATCCCCGTGATGCACGACGACCAACACGGCACCGCCATCATCTCAGCCGCAGGTCTGAAAAACGCCCTCGAGGTGAACGGCAAGGACATCTCGAAGGTGAGCATCGTGGTGAACGGCGCCGGAGCAGCAGCCATCTCATGCACCAAACTCTACATGGCCCTCGGTGCTCGGAAAGAGAACATCCTCATGCTCGACTCCAAAGGGGTCATCACCAGCGACCGGGAAAACCTCAACGAACAGAAACGTTTCTTCGCCACCGACCGCACCGACGTTCACACGTTGGAAGAGGCGGTGAAGGGTGCCGACGTCTTCGTGGGACTCTCCAAAGGCAACGTGCTCACCAAGGACATGGTGCGCTCCATGGCAAAAGACCCCATCGTCTTCGCACTCGCCAACCCCGTGCCGGAAATCTCTTACGAGGATGCCATGGATTCCCGACCCGACGTGCTCATGGCCACCGGACGCTCCGACTATCCCAACCAAATCAACAACGTCATCGGCTTCCCATACATCTTCCGAGGAGCACTCGACGTGCACGCCACCGCCATCAACGAAGAAATGAAGATGGCTGCCGTCCACGCCATCGCCGACCTGGCCAAGCAACCCGTGCCCGACGTGGTGAACGATGTCTACAAGGTGAACAACCTCACCTTCGGACCTTCCTATTTCATCCCGAAACCCGTGGACCCACGACTCATCACCGAGGTCTCCGCCGCCGTGGCGAAGGCTGCCATCGACAGCGGAGTGGCACGACACATCATCACCGACTGGGAGGAATACAAGAACAACCTGCGCCAGATGCTCGGCCTCCAGACGAAAGTGACACGCAAACTCTACGACACCGCCCGCGCACACCCGCAACGCGTGGTCTTCGCCGAAGGCATACACCCCACCATGCTCAAGGCGGCAGTGCAAGCCAAGGCAGAGGGCATCTGCCAACCCATCCTCTTGGGCAACGACGAGCGCATAGCAAAACTCGCCGACCAACTGGACCTCTCACTTGAAGGAATAGAGGTGGTCAACCTGCGACACGACCGCGAGGCGGAACGCCGCGAGCGCTACGCACGCATCCTCACGGAGAAACGCCAGCGCGACGGTTACACCTTCGAGGAGGCCAATGACAAGATGTTCGAGCGCAACTACTTCGGAATGATGATGGTGGAGACGGGCGACGCCGACGCATTCATCACAGGCCTCTACACCAAATACTCCAACACGCTGAAGGTGGTGAGGGAAATCATAGGCGTGAGACCCGAATACCAGAATTTCGGCACCATGCACATCATCAACTCCCAACGCGGCACCCTCTTCGTGGCCGACACGCTCATCAACAACAACCCGAACACCGACCAACTGGTGGACATCGCCAAACTGGCCTCCACCGCCGTGAGGTTCTTCAACGAACAGCCGCGCATAGCACTCATCAGCCACTCCAACTTCGGCAGCGACCAGTCCGTGGGCTCCAGGAAGGTGCGCGAGGCGGTGGCGAAAATACACGAGCAAGCCCCCGACCTCCCCATCGACGGAGAGATGCAAATCAGCACGGCCCTCGACCGCGAGTTGCGCGACACCCTCTACCCCTTCAACCGACTGAAAGGGATGGATGTGAACACGCTCATCTTCCCCAACCTCACCAGTGCCCGCTCATCCTACAAGATGATACAAGCCCTGGAACCCAACATCGAAATCATCGGCCCCATACAGATGGGCCTGAACAAACCCATCCACTTCGCCGACTATGGCAGCAGCGTGCGCGACGTGGTGAGCATCACCGCCGTCGCCGTCATCGATGCCTATGTCGACAAAATCAAAAGGAGCTTCGCGGTAAAATAGAGACTATAGAAACTATAGAAACCATAGAAACCATAGAAACCATAGAAGCCATAAAAGCCGCCCCTTTGCAGGGGCGGCTTTTTATCATTTTACTATTTTCATCATTATCCGAAGTTGTCGAACATGATGCTTTCAGGTTCAACGCCGAGGGAGTCGAGCATTCCCTGCACGGCCTTCGACATGGGGCCGGGACCGCACATGTAGTACTCGATGTCCTCAGGTGCCTCGTGGTCCTTGAGATAGGTCTCATACATCACCTGATGCACGAAGCCAGCGGTGTATTTCACCCCTGCGGCATCGGCGGCGGGGTCGGGACGGTCGAGGGCGAGGTGGAAATGGAAATTGGGGAACTCCTTCTCCAGCTCCAGGAAATCGTCGATGAAGAAAGCCTCGACCAACGCGCGTGCACCATAGAAGAAATGCATCTCGCGGTCGCGGGTCTTCAACGTCTTCGTCATATGCATGATTTGTGCACGGAGAGGAGCCATGCCGGCGCCACCGCCCACCCATATCATCTCCTTCTTGGAGTCGAAGATGGGATGGAAGTCGCCGTAAGGACCACTCATGATCACCTTGTCGCCAGGCTTGCGCGAGAAGATGTAGGACGAGGCGATGCCCGTAGGCACATCCATGAATCCCACCTCTGGCTTGGGTTTGAACGGCGTGGTGGCGATACGCACCGTCAAAGTGATGCGGTCGCCCTCGGCCGGATAGTTGGCCATGGAGTAGGCGCGGATGGTGGCCTCCGGGTTGTGGGCCTTGAGCGAGAAGATGTTGAACCTCTCCCAAGAGCCAATGTATTCCTCGCCGATATCGTCCTTGTCGAAGTCCTTGTCGTAGTCGATGCAGTCGTATGCAGGAATCTTGATTTGGGCGTAAGAGCCGGGGACGAAGTCCATATGCTCTCCGGGAGGCAGTGCCACGATGAACTCCTTGATGAACGACGACACGTTCTTGTTGGAGATGACCGTGCACTCCCATTCCTTCACGCCCATGACGCTCTCGGGCACCTTGATCTTGAGGTCGCCCTTCACCTTGCACTGGCAACCCAGTCGCCAGTGGTCCTTGATTTCCTTGCGGGTGAAGTGCGGACGCTCGGAGTCGAGGATTTCTCCCCCACCCTCCAAGACCTGCACCTTGCACTGGCCACAGGAAGCCTTGCCGCCACAAGCCGACGGCAGGAAGATGCCATTCTCGTTGAGCGTGGTCATCAGGCTGCTGCCCTGACCCACCGTGATGGTCTTTTCGCCATTGATTTCAATGTTCACGTCACCGCTGGGCGAGAGGTAGCTTTTCGCCACGAGCAGGATGACGACCAAAAGGAGAATCGTCACGAGGAAAACTCCTATACTTGCTAAAATGAAACTCATATGCGTATCCTCCTTTTTTAGATGTTAAGTCCTGAGAAGCACATCATGGCCATTGCCATGAGTCCCACGGTGATGAAAGTGATGCCCAATCCCTTGAGCGGCTCGGGCACGTCGCTGTATTCCATCTTCTCCCTGATGGCTCCCATGGCCACGATGGCCAATGTCCAACCGATGCCGCTGCCTAAGGCATAGACGATGGCATCGACGACCGAACCGATATATTGAGAGTTGGACGGGTCGAGGTTGATGCGCTGCTGCATAAAGAGCGAGGCACCCATGATGGCGCAGTTGACGGCGATGAGCGGCAGGAAGATGCCCAGTGCCGCATAGAGCGAAGGAGAATATTTCTCCACCGTCATCTCCACGAGTTGCACCATGCCGGCGATGACT
>Ga0247610_10006620_pt1 | contig 12027 bp, 10 predicted proteins | sample 174DNAGHGhighgp2_FD_193483 | JGI IMG/M metagenome (GOLD analysis project Ga0247610, IMG submission 193483) | Sheep rumen microbial communities from Palmerston North, Manawatu-Wanganui, New Zealand - 1742 DNA GHGhigh gp2 | ecosystem: Host-associated > Mammals > Digestive system > Stomach > Rumen...
CTGATGATCTTTTCATACAGGCCCATGACCATCATCATCATGGAGCCGGATACTCCGGGAATGACCATCGTACCGGAAGCGATCACGCCGGCACCCACATATTTCACTGCGGGAACGACACCGGTCTCCACATAGAAACCGCCGTCCTCCACGCTCTCTGCCTTTGCCGCCTCCTTGACCGCGTCCTTTTCCTTCTCCGTCTTTGCCTGCACAAAGGAAAGGCTGATGACCAGTGCAAAGAAAAGGATGAATCCGATAATATATCCCGCCTTGATCTTTGCTCCCTTCAGCCGTGCCCAGATCGCCGGAATACCGCCGACGATGAGACCGATGAAGAGAAGGTTCGTCTGGATCGGGATCGTACCGAACATCCACTCGATCACCATGGAAAGACCGACCACGCCGATGACCATACCGATACCGATCGGCAGCACCGTGATGACGCTCTTCTTAAACTCCTTGAAGATATGGGTCAGCGCGTTGATCAGTTTGTCGTAGATGCCCATTGCCACGGCCATCGTACCGCCGCTGACTCCCGGGATCACGTTTGCGATCCCCATGACCGCGCCCTTGAGTATGTCTAAAATAAAGTTCATAGTTTCCTCCGTAGTTCAAGTATTGAAATATATCTCCGAGTCGCATATTTTTAAGATGCCACTAAATGCGAAGTATACCATAATCGTGGCTTTTATACAAGTTGAGGAAGGATGGGGCGGACGGAGCAGCGGATCCGGAAGCACCGCGCCTCGCACACATTCAGCCCGCCTGCTTGGCGAAGCGGAGAACGATAAAAAATCCCGAGCCCGTATCTATCCGAAGGAAGATGCGGGGCGGGATTTTTTTGTTCATCGTTCGAACGCTGAGCCTAGCAGGCTGTAGCCGTGTGCGGGGCGCGGTACTTCCGGGCCGCGTCACGCAGGCATCAGCCGCGTGCGGGGTGCGGTACTTCCGGGCCGCGTCACGCAGGCATCAGCCGTGTGCGGGGCGCAGTACTTCCGGACCGCGTCACGCAGGCCTTATCCCAGGTACTCCTTCAATGCCGTGATCAGTGCGTCGGTCTCCTCTTCGGTGCCGACGGTGATGCGCAGGTAATTGTCGATCCGTGGAAGATTAAAGTAACGAACGAAAATGTCTCGCGTCTTCAGATATGCGTAGATCTCCGCAGCCGGCTTTTCTTTGTGCGTCGCAAACACAAAGTTCCCCTTCGCATCGGGGAAGGAAAACCCGAGCGCAGCCAGCTCTTTTTTCAGTCGCTCTCTCGTCGCGGCCACCTTCGCCACCGTCGCCTTGAAATACGCATCGTCCTCCACGGAGGACGCCCCGAGCTCCAGGGACGGCCGGTTCATCGTGTAGGAATTGACGGAAAACTTCACGTCATTTAAGTATTTGATCATCTTTTCGGAGCCGATCGCATACCCGATCCGCAGACCCGCAAGCGAGCGGGATTTCGAGAAGGTACGGATCACCATGAGGTTTTCGTACTTCGGCAGAAGGGACAACGCGCTGACGCCTTCGCCCGCGAAATCCACATAAGCCTCATCCACCATCACGACGCTGTCCGGATTGGCGGAAACGATCTCCTCCACCGCCGTAAGCGGCTCCAGGATACCGGTAGGCGCATTCGGATTCGGGAAGATGATGCCGCCGTTCTCTTTTTTGTAATCCGCCGGACGGATACGGAAGTCCGCATCCAGCGGCACCGTTTCATACGGGATGCAGTAAAGATCCGCCCATACCGGATAGAAGGAATAGGTCACATCCGGAAACAGGACCTTCTTCCCCGAGTGAAAGAAAGTCAGGAACGCCTGTGCGATCACATCGTCCGAGCCGACACCGACGAAAACCTGCGACTCCTTTACTCCGTGATATCCGGCCAATGCACGCACCAGCGTTCCGTTATCCGGTTCGGGATACAGCCGTAAGACTTCCGTCCGCTCGGAACGAAGCGCCTTTTCTACCGCCGGTGCAGGCGGATAGGGGCACTCGTTCGTGTTGAGTTTGATCACTTTTCTGGCCGGCTGTTCTCCCGGCGTGTAAGGTACTACCTTTCGTACATTATCTTCCCAGCCCATGTTTTTCCTCCCAGTCTCTGGTCTTTTGCAGATTCAGTTCCCGTTCCGTCTCATATTCGAATACATACGATTCATATGCGTTGATGATCAGCGTATCCCCGTAAGTCTTCAGCCTCCGATACTGTCTTCCGTAGGTCGGATGGACATGTCCGTGCAGATAATACTCCGGCTGATACCGGTCCAGCAGCGCACGGTAGGCCCGAAAGCCCTGATGCGGAAGATCCTCCCCGTCTCCGATCCGGTAGGCCGGCGCATGCGTCACCAGGATGTCGAAACCGCCGTATTTCCGGATCTTTCGTTTCAGGAATACCATCTTCCGGTCCATCTCTTCCTGCGTGTACTGATACCGTCCCGGCCGGTACTGGACACAGCCGTCGATCCCGAGCAGGCGTACCCCCTGAAACACGAAGATCTCCCGGTCGATACAGATGCACCCGTCCGGCGGGATCTGCTTATATTTTTCGTCATGATTGCCGTGCACATAGATGACGGGCGCATGCGTGAACGTCGCAAGAAAAGAAAGATACCGGGGATCCAGATCTCCGCAGGATACGATGAGATCGATATCATCCAGCATCCCTTTTTTGTAGTAATCCCAGTATTTTTTTGCTTCCTCGTCCGCGATCGCCAGTATGCGCATCTTATTCCGCCGGCTCCTTTACACCCTGGATCTTGACCAGGTCCACCGCTTCCTCCCGCATCTCGCTGATGTCGGGGATATAACCCTCGATGTTTTCGCAGAGCCAGTCGATATTGACGACCTCATTTGCATCCAGCTCCTGCCCGTCCACGCAGCGCAGCATTCCGTCCTGCGAATAGATCGGACCGGTAAAAGGCCGGACATCCATGCTGCTGATCCCCGCGCGCAGATTCCGAAGGAGACGGATCTGCCCGGCCGGAAGATTTCTCGAGTAGATCACATCGATCGCACCCGAGCTCATCCCCCAGAAATAGTTCAGCGCCTGCTCGCCGAAAACGTTATCATCATTCTTGTATCCGCCCTTTAAGATCGAGCGGATGATCTCTTCGTAGAGTTTTCCCCAGTGCCGCACCGGCATCGCCAGATTGGTATGGCTGCGGTTTTCATAATCGAGAAGATACAGCCCGAACTCCTTGCCCTGCATGACTCTCGCATTCATATCCCGCCCGGAGACGATACGTACATCCTGCTCCCGGAAGGCCTTCAGCGCATCATGGTCCTTTAGCTGGGACCATTCCAGGATGACTTTTGCCGTCGGATTCGTCATCTGCACCCCGAGTGCGAAGGCATTGATCTCCGCCGTCGTGCCGTGGATGGGATAATCGGAAAGATACCCGATCCTCCCCTCTTTCTGCATCGCTCCCGCGATCGCCCCGCTGATATATTTTGCCTCATACATCCGCAGATAATAGGAGCGGATCGTCTTGTGGGAAAGGTTCATGGAGCAGTTTAAGATGATCACTTCGGGATGTTCCAGCGCCGCCTTTAAGCAGCTCTGCGAAAACTTCGGAGTGGTCGCAAAGATGACTTTGTTCCCCGCTTCGATCGCCGCCGCAAACACATCGTCCGCATCGCTTCCGTCCACACGCTCGACGGAGCTGGTAGCGATCTTGTCCCCGAAGACATCCTGTACGTACTTCCTGCCCAGCTCATGCGCATAGGTCCACGCGGACTCCTGCGCACTCTTATCATGGACGAAGGCGATCTTTGTCACTCCGCCGCCCATGGAGATCAGCTTGGAAAAAGCGGTCTTCTGGGATTCCGGTGTGGGGTTTAGGATCAGCGTCAGTTCCTCGCCGCTGTTATAGGTCGTAAACTCATTCCACAGTCTCGCTACGTCGCGCCGTATCTCCGCCTGGGATTTGTCTTTTGTCTCATCATAGCCGTAGATATCGAGGTATACGCAGACGGCATCCCCCGCAGTGATCGAAAGTTTCCCTGCGGCACGCAGCGTATATTCCTTCTCAAACACCGCATAAAAGGCATGAAACTCCAGTTCCTGGTCTTCGTTCCACTTCTCGGTCCCGTAGGTATACTTCAGCAGTTTCCTGAAGTTTCCTTCCCTGGACATATAGAGATAATTGATCCCCGTGATGTCATAGAATTCCATGAACTCATAGTAGATCCTGCTCTCCGGTGTATCCTCCCGTTTCGGGACCATACGTGTAACGGTACCCTCGATGCTGACCGCGTCCATGTACTTGGAAACCGAAACACGCTTGTTTCCCTCCATGACGTAAAACTTGTTATTAAACTCAAACGCCTTGATCGGATCGCGCAGCCCCTCTTCTTCCATGCTGTCGTAGAGCTGGCCCCATTTGGATGCAAACTCCGAGTTCTGCGCGAGGATCGGCATGAAATTGCTCGCAAACGCAGTCGTCCGCCCGGCGCTGTAGGTTCCCACGATGGATTTGATCGGGATCTCCACCAGTCCCAGCGGGACCTGCGCTTCGATCTCTACGTGGGATACGATTTCGTCCAGTACCGGAAGATACGGGTAATCACCCTTTGCCACACGTGCGCGGTATTCTTTGTCTCCGAGTTTAGATGCTTTGATGTAATCGCTGACCGCCATAGTTCTCCCCTCTTTCCTGTCTTACGAAAGAAAAGGCGGATGATCCGTATGATCCGCCCCCTCCCGATGTTTTTGTCTTCCTTACATTCCCGGCCTCCTGCCGTTTAAACCGGAAACCGGAGCATAAACTCCGCTTCCCCGACCGAAAGCACGTCGCCGCTCCGTATGGGGCTCTGTCCCTCGATGCGTACGCCGCCGACTGCAACGGGTATCCTCTCCTCCTGCCCCACGAGGCAGATCCGCCCATCCGTCAGGACAAGACGCGCCGCAAGAGCATCCATATCCTCCGGCGCAAACCTGATGTCACAGTCTTCTCCGCTGCCGATCGTCAGCCGGTCCGCGAGCTGCAGCTTTCCCTTATCCTTCCTTGTACCGGTGTAGACCTCTATCTCCATCGCTACCGGAGCAGACAGTTTCTCTGTCCCGTCCGATGGCGGCGGCCACGGTAACGCTTTCATATCCGCCGCTTCCGCTTTCTCCTGCTGCCCTTCGTCCCCGGCCGGATCTTTCCTGCCGGATGCCGCGATCAGGGCTGCGATCACAACGATCAGCAGCAGCACGGCTCCGCCGATCACTGCCGCAATGCCCCAGGGCTTTGAAAAAAGATCGAATGTCTCGTTCGCCATCCCGTCTCCCCGACTGTTTTATCCGATCATCAGGGTCAGGATCGTCAGGTTATCGTTCTCTCCTTCGATCCGTCCCATCATCCGCGTCAGCATCAGTTCTGCCCAATGCTTCGCATTTTTCGCTTTCAGAAAGTCGATCAGTACTTCCGTATCCCGGATGTACTCCCATACACCGTCCGAACAGAGCAGAAACGCATCCCCGGGTACGATCTCCTTTTCCCACTCCCGGATCTGCGGCGTGTGCCGGTCCTCATTCCCGAGGGTCCGAAGCAGCGAGGACTGATCCTCATCCGTTGCGATCTGTGCTCTGGTGATCTCTCCGGCTTTGTATTTTTTATATGCGACCGAATGATCCTCCGTGATCGCCGCGATCTCGTCGTCATGCAGATAATACAGTCTGGAATCCCCGACATGAGCCCAGACCGCCTTCGTCTCATCGACCGAGAGGACTACTGCCGTACTTTTCAGGGTCTTGTTGCGCTCATTGCGGATCGTAAGGATATTGCTGTTTGCCGTTTCGATGATCTCGGAAAGCCAGGCAGCCCGGTCCTCCGTATCCGCTTTCCATCCGCCGATCACGGTATCTCTGGCGCTCGCCGAAGCGACCTCTCCCAGCAGATGTCCGCCGAGACCGTCCGCCACCACAAAGATCCCGCGGCCGCCTTCCGTTTTATACCCGACCGCGTCCTCGTTGTAGCTTCGTCCGCCTTTACTTGTATACTCGAAAATATCGAACTTCATCTCACCCGTCTGTTTGCGCTGCCGATCCGTCGCACTTTACGACCAGCGCAGTATAATTATCCTGATGCTGTCTCGCGTGGATCCGGATCTCCTGTTCGATCTGCCGGCACATCGCTTTCTCGGATTTAAACGAAAGCGACCGCAGGACTTCCTCTTCCGTCAGGACTCCGCCGACGCCGTCGGAGCAGGCCAGCAGGACATCCCCCTCTTTCAGTTTCAAAGGCCGGATGCAGACATCCGCCGCATCCATCCCGATCCTCCCGAGAAACTGCGTCAGGGCCTCTGCTTCGGGTACCCTGCGGCAGCTTTCCGGATCCGGCGCTCCGCTCCGGACCGAGGCGAGATATTCCTCATGGCAGACATTGTGCTCCGTGTTCAGGCGGTTCAGTTCCCCGTCCCGCCGGAGAAACAGATAACTGTCTCCCACACTTGCAAAATACAGCCGGTCCCTGTATATGATCCCGATCACGGCCGTGGTCCCGCCGTCTCCGCCGATCACTTTTTCGACCGCAGCGGACGCCCGGAACACCGCACGTTTTAACTGTCTGGCGAGATCTTTTCCGCGGTCCATCTCCCGAAAGGATTCCCGTATGCTCGTTACCGCCGTTTCGGAGGCAAGCTTTCCGTCCTTCATGCCGCCCATTCCGTCAAAGACGGCAAACAAAAGACCTTCCTTCCGGATCCGGTCCGCGTCACCGGCATTAACGATCGCAAGCGAATCCTCCTGCCCTTTGCGCGCACCGATTCCCTGCAGATCTGCGACACGGTATCCGAAGATCTGTTCCGTATGTCCGTCCGCACGTTCGACCGCTGTCATCTACGCTCCCCCAAACCTGCCTTTCATCGTCTGCAAAATTGATTTATTATAGCACCCGACCGGCCTAAAAATCAAGCATCAGAGCGCGTACGCACGCAGTACGCGAAGCCATACATCATAGGCATCTTGGTTCTGATGAAGCCAGCCGTCGATGCAGTAATCCCCCCGGAGACGCCCGTTGCCGTCGGAGAGCCGGTCCGCCAGCGGCACAAAGCCCATCCCGCTGCCGGCCGCATAGGCCGCAAGGTCCGCATTCACCCTGGCCACGGAGCCGTTCGTGACTCCTTTGGTCTCGTCATAGACGTAGTTAACGCTGATGAAATGGATCTCGGCATAGGGAGCCGCCGCATGCAGTTCCCGGACGAAACGGACATATTCCGTCTCCGTGTCGCGGACGCTCAGTTTCATGAGATCATTGATCCCGAGAGCGATAAAGATACGGTCCGGATGATAGGTTGCCGCCGCCTCAAAGACATTTTTCGTCTCCCAGCGGTAGCGGGGCAGACGCCCCGACCCTGCGAACTCATCCCGCATGGAGTAGCCGTTTTCCGCAATAAAATGCATTCCCTCAGTGATCGGATCGCTGCTCGCCGCGCAATATTCGGAAAAAGCGAGCGTGATGGAATCCCCGATAAACAGGCAGTTTTTGTAATAATCATAGAGTTTCTGCTTCGTCCGGATCTCTTCCGGTACCGATGCCGGACCGGAGTAGGCCGCGATCGAAGCCGTGATCAGCGTATAGCGTTCGGACGCACTCCCCTGCAGCAGCGCCTCGACCGCCGCGTCCGTCGAATGTCCCTCTCTGCCCTCCGAAAAACCGCAGCTTAAGTAATGTTCAAAAAGCAGTTTCCTGTCCGTTCCGAATGCGGCTCTTACGTCCGCATACCGTCCCGCATATCCCGCCGCATCGAAGTTCGCCTCAGTCAGAAGCGGCTGTGCCGCATTGACTTCCGCCTCCGGCACCAGCGAAAAGAGCAGTGCCAGCAGCACGGCAAACATAAGCAGTTTCTTTCTCATATCTTTTTCCTCCTTGCAAACAGCAGCATCCCTCCGATGCCGGCCAGAAGATACAGTGCTCCCATCGGCAGGCTCTCCGCCACGCCCCGGACTCCCTCCGGCAAAAACAGCAGCGAGTAGATCACCACATTCGCCGAACAGTGAAACAAAAACGCCGCCGCCAGGCTCTTTGCCGCCACGCAGATATAGGCCAGTGCGAGTCCCATCAGGAACGCATAGCAGCCCTGCATCACATTCCCGTGATAGATCCCGAAGAACAGCGCACAAAGGGCGATCGCCATTTTCGTGTTAAATACACGCTCGATCCGGTTCAACAAAAGCCAGCGGAACAGAAGCTCCTCCGACAGCGGTGAGAGCAGTCCGTACAGGACCAGCCCCGCAAGATATCCGGATGTCTGCGGCGTCTTGGGAATATTGAGTGAGTCCCGGACGCTTTCACTTAAGTTCCCCGTGATGAACGATGCCAGGATATTGAGTCCCATGGCAAGCAATGCGCCCAGCAGCACCACTGCCAGAGCGGCCTTCCACCGCTTTCCCGGCGTCCGTTCCGGATCCTCCCGCATCGGCTCGCTCTTCCGGTAGACCAGCCACAGTCCCAGAGCGGTAAATCCCGTCATCAGCGCGACCGGCCAGGTATAGTCGGCGCTCAGCTCTTCGCCCGGATTCCCGGCGCCGAGGATCCCGATCCCCGCCTGCAGCAGGGCCAGCATCCCGATCCGGAAAAGATAGTACAGGATCAGCGGCATCAGCATATACAGTGCCCTAAGAAGCGATCCCTCCGGGACTTTTTTCGGGGTCACCTTCGGTCTGCGCGTTTCTTTTTCTCTGTCCTTACGGCTTTGCGGTTCCCGGCTCATCTTCTTAAAAAACTCTCTCTTGACATTTCTCCGTTTCGTGTTTATAGTATCAAAAGTTGAATAAAATTGCTAGGGGTGCTTTGGCTGAGACGGGCTTGCCCGAACCCTCATACCTGAACCGGATAATACCGGCGTAGGAAAGCTTGCATGTACGACCGGCTCAGGACCCCCTTGCGCAAAAAAGGAGGTTTTTTTATGTCTGAGTTTATCACCTATCTCGAAGAGGACGGCGCCTACGCGCTGACCGAAAAAGGAACGATCTTAACCTATGTGCTGATCGGCCTCTTCGCGATCCTCGCCGTCGCGGGGATCATCTCCGCTTACCGGAAAAGCCGGGCTGCGAAGCAGGAAAACGGAGGGCGTCAGCCCATCACCACTCGTCAGCTGGTTTTTTCCGCCGTTGCACTTGCGATCGCGTTCCCGCTTTCCTACGTCAAGATCTTTCATCTGCCCTGGGGCGGCTCCGTCACGCTCTGCTCGATGTTCTTCGTAACGCTCATCGGCAGCTGGTACGGTGCCGGTACCGGCTTTGCTGCCGCTTTCGCTTACAGCCTGCTGCAGTTCATCCAGGGCGGCAGCAGTTGGATGCTTTCCCCGATGCAGGTGGGAATGGACTATTTATTCGCATTTACGGCGCTCGGTGCCTCCGGCTTCCTGAAGGGAAAGAAAAACGGTGTCCTCATCGGGTATCTCATCGCGATCTTCCTGCGCGGTCTCTTCCACACGATCGGCGGCTACCTCTACTGGATGGATTACATGCCGGATACGTTCCCGAAAGCGTTCGCCTTTGCATACCCGGTCGTATATAACTACTCTTACATCCTGCTGGAGGGACTCCTCACCGTGATCCTCCTGATGCTTCCCCCGGTCAGAAAGGCATTGCAGAGGGTTGAAAACGATATACGATAATTGCAGGGCAGATTCGATCGAGCAATAAACTAAAAATCCCGCCCCGCATCTTCCTTCGGATAGATACGGGCTCGGGATTTTTAATTGCTCTCGCTCTCGTTAAGAAACCCGGCTAATCGTGTCAAACCGGCTGTTTCTCACATTTCGAACCTACTCTGCCGGGCCCATGTTCTTAGCGAGGATCTCTACGATCTCTCCGTCCAGTTTGCCTTCGCCCACCATGTCACGCAGGACTTTTACGGCTCCCGCGAAAGGCGTTGCCCGTTTATACGGACGGTCATCCGCCGTCAGCGAGTCGAAGATATCGCAGACCGTGATGATACGGCAAAGGATGTCCAGATCCTCTCCGGTCAGACGCTTCGGGTAACCGCTGCCGTCCAGGTACTCGTGATGGCTCGCGGCGATCCTCCGCACTTTGTCATATTTGTCGATAAAACGGATATCCGCAAGGATCTTGTCCGTATAGGTTACGTGTTCATGGACGATGTCTTTCTCTTCGCTGGTCAGTGTCCCTCTGCGGATCGACAGTTTGTTTTTCTCATCCTGGGTCAGGTAACGAATCTGGGATCCGTCCACGCCGGTATAGACGCGGTCTCCGATCTCCTCGACACGAACCAGATCCTCCTCGCCAAGACGTTCCTTGACGTTCAGGGTATCCAGGTTGAACAGGAAATTGGCGATCCTTAAGTCCTCCATCGCATAGGTGGCATGATCCAGACGCCCCTCCAGCGCATCGATCTTAAGGAGCAGACGGATCCGCTCCAGCCGGTCACGGACACGGTTGATCCCGCCGCTGCCGAGACGCGTGGATTTATTCAGGATCTCGCCCGGGACGATCAGTTTTCCGATGTCATGCAGAAGCGCCGCCATCAGGAGCTGGTCTTTGTCCGCTTCGGAAACGACAAGCTCCGTCTCGCCGCGTGTATGCGCCGCGTTGATATAGTCCACCATCCGCCCGCAGTATTCACGGACATGACGGGTATGATTCGCATTATAAGGGGTCTTGGCGTCGATCGCCGTGGTCAGGCTGTGCACAAAGGATTCCAGCAGTTCCTCGAGATCTTCGATGAGGGACATACTCTCCATCGTGTTCGCCATCTGTGTGGAAAGGGATGAGACCAGCGGACGGAGTGTGTCCGGAAACGGCGTGACCGTATCGTGGGCATCCCGGTGATTATAGAGCATCATGACACCGAGGACTTCTTTTTCCTCGACGCAGATCGGCACCATCAGCACCGACTGGGTGCGTATTCCCATACGGTCGTCCTGCTCACGGATCGCCGTCTGGTCAAACTCACTCGCCAGATAGATATCCGAAAAATGCCGGATCTTCGGGTCATGATAGGTCAGACTGAACAGATTGTTCGCGGAATCGGGAGCCATGTCGGCATCCCCGCCGGAACCCGGCCGGAAGTGATACTGCAGCCGCCGGTTGTAATCCGTCATGTGAAAGAGACGCTTGTCCCCATTCTCGCTCTTTGCGGAAATGTAGATCGAACCGCCGTCGGCATCCGTCATTTCCACACAGCTCTCCAGCAACTGCTCATACAGCCTCATGAAATTCTTTTCACGGGCCATGATATAGCCGAGCTTCAATATGCTTTTTATATCCTGTGTGATCTCCATGCCTTCCGCCGCTATCCGATCCTAATAGATCCAGGTGTATTCGTTCGGATCTACGATATAAGCTTCGTTCTCTTCGTTCATGGTGAAGTAGGATCCCTCCGATACGAGGAACGGCACCCATCCGAGTTCATCACGGGCCGGGTTTGCCTCAATCTCAAATACCATACCGTCCGCCGTATAAAGGCTGACGATGATCCCCTCCGCTTCCATCGTGGAGCTCGTATCTCCCTTGTCGAGAGCCGAACGGTCAAATACGATGATGTCACGCCATGCCTCATAGGAGTAGTCATGGAAATAGATCATCTCAAAACGCTTATCCGAACCATGGTCGCCGAAATGTACGCCGGATCCCTTGTCTCCGGAGTCCTGCGGATTCCAGTAGTTCGTCGCTACCTGCGATTCCTCATTAAACCCGCAGAGGTCCACATCCAGCTTGCCTTCCCACTCCGCGAGCACGATAAAGTCATCGCCGTTCACGTTCGGTACCAGCGCCATATTGCGGTCCACCCCTTCGGTGCCTGCCCAGAATTCCCGGGCTCTGGTCGTATAACCGTCCGCGCTGCAGAAAATGGTATAATCTCCGGGCTCAACCGAAAAGACCGCTCTGCCGTCGGAACCCGTAGTCGTTACCCCGACCGTATTGCCGTAATCGTCCATCAGTTCCACTTCCACATCCGGAAGAAGCTCTCCGGAATTCGCACCGAAGATCGTATACTTGATCTCGGCGACCTCCGGTTCGGGCTCCGGTTCCGGCTCCGGCACTACCGGGGTATCTCCCGGGTCGCTGCCGGGGTTATCATCGTCATC
>Ga0247610_10006621_pt1 | contig 12027 bp, 8 predicted proteins | sample 174DNAGHGhighgp2_FD_193483 | JGI IMG/M metagenome (GOLD analysis project Ga0247610, IMG submission 193483) | Sheep rumen microbial communities from Palmerston North, Manawatu-Wanganui, New Zealand - 1742 DNA GHGhigh gp2 | ecosystem: Host-associated > Mammals > Digestive system > Stomach > Rumen ...
TGTTAATAAGTTGAAGAATGTAATTAAATTACCAACAATAATTCTTCCAACAGATTTAGATGATTTTGTTTTAGAATCATTTACTAAATCATCTAAAATTCTTTTATCAACTATATCTTGAGATAATCCATTATTTAAATCAGTATCATACCTAATTAATGTACCAGGATTTTTCTCAATTTCTTTTCTATGCTTTTTTACAAATTTAGCATTAGCTCTTTCTTCTTTTTTTCTTTCTTTCTTAGCTAATTTTAATTCTGTTTCTATTTCCTTTTTACTTTTTTGTTCTATTCTTTCTCTAACCATTGAATCATGTTCACTTGATTCAGTTTTTTCAGTTTCTAAAGCTTCTTTATTTTCAATAGTTTCATTAGAATCTATTTTTTCATTTTCATTGTTAGCCATAAGAAACCTCCTTTTATAATTATAGATTGTAAATGATGTTCATTAATTCATCAATTCTTGCAAAGCTATTATTTAAATATAAATATCCAAATAAAGCTTCAAATCCAGTTGCATCTAAATAATCTTTTAATTCAAGATTTTTTCTTGAGGTATGAACATGAGAATTTCTACCTCTTTTAAATATATTAATTTCTTCTTCATTTAATATATTATTTTCTAAAAAATAATGAATAAATTTTGATTGAGCAAAACCACTTGTATATTTAATAACATTCTTATGTAAATCATTAACCTTTGTTAAACCTTTTAAAACAAAATGATTTCTAATTAATAATTCATAATAAGCATCACCAATATAAGCAAGTGATAAACCATTTAATAATTTAATATCCATTATAAAATATTTAGCTCAATAAGCTTCTTTCTATATATATCAGCAGTTTCAAAATCTTTAACGCTTCTTGCATCATTATATTTTTTATAAAGCTCAAGCTCTTCATCCTTTAATTTTTCAACAAATAAATTAATACCTAAAACATCTAAAATAGTTTTTAATGTATTAACACATAAAGCATTTCTTTCATAATTTTTGCTTCTTAATGTAACATTCATTTCTTTAACAATTTCATTAATTAATGTTAAAACATTTTGAACATTAAAATCTTGATTCATATATTCTTTAAATGTATCAATATATTTTGAATCAACATCTTTAATATTAATATTTTGATATTGAAGCTCATATAAAGATTGTTTATATGCTCTTTGCCATTTTTCATATTCTTTTTTATATTGATCTAATAATTCTTGGCTATAAGGAATAATATTTCTATATGGAGATAAAACAATTAATGTTCTTAATACCATCGCATCCTTATCAGTATTTAAATCTTTAACATAAATAACATTTCCTAATGATTTACTCATTTTAGCACCAGCTAAATCAAGTCTTCCTACATGAATCCAATATTTAGCTAAATGTGTTTTATATAATGCTTCAAATTGAGCAATTTCATTTTCATGATGTGGAAATTTTAAATCCATTCCACCACCATGAATATCAAGTCCTGTACCAAATAATTTATGGTTCATAACAACACATTCAGTATGCCAGCCTGGTCTTCCTTCACCAAAAGGAGAATTCCATTTAATACCAACATCAGTCTTCTTCCATAAAGCGAAATCTAAAGGATTTTCTTTTTTATCATTTACATTAATTCTAACTCCACTTTCTAAATCTTCAGATACTTGATTAGAAAGGCAACCATAATCTTTTATTTTATTAACTCTAAAGAATACATCACCATCAACATTATAAGCATATCCTTCTTCAATTAATTTTTGGATAAAATTAATCATTTCATCGATATATTCTGTTGCGTGAGGAATAATATCAGGCTTTCGAGATCCAACCTTAGCTGTTGCTTCAAAGAATGCATCTTCAAAAAATTTTGCAACAACCTTTTCTGTTTTATTTTCTTTTATAGCTTGATTAATAATTTTATCATCAACATCTGTAATATTTGATGCATAAGTAACATCATATCCTAAGAATGTTAAATATCTTCTTAGCATATCATAAAATATTACAGGTCTTGCATTACCAATATGAATATAATTATAAACTGTAGGTCCACAGACATACATGTTAACTTTATTTCCATTTTGAGGCTTAAATTCCTCTAATTTATTTGTTAATGAATTATAAATCATTAAACCCATTTGAAATCACTTCCCAAAAAATATTTAAATTTTATGCACCTAATGTAATATGTAGGATAACATTTAAGGCACTATTATCTTTTAATAAATAAATTCTAATTGCTGAATATTCTTCTTTTGTTGCTTTAGAAATTTTTAAATTATTATTTTCAACATTTAAATTAGATGTAGAAGCTAATACATAAGCATTAGTTTCTTCTTCAAATGAAATTGTTGCTTCATAATCATAAGCTGTTGTATATGAATATGAAGAATAATTAAATTTAGCTAATTCTGAAGCCATTTTTTCTCTTAAAGAAATAGCATTTTCTAAATAAGATTTTAATTCATCTGATAAAATTGTTTTATATGATTCAGTATCAGCATGATTATCTAATGTTGTCATACCAACAACATTTAATGAATCATCATATGAATAAACATTTGAAATTTTATTTTTAATTAAAGCACCAACATAAGCAATAGTTGATGAAACATAACAATCATCTACATAATTTGTTGTTTGATTTGCATCTGCTTGCTTTACAACAATACCAAAATTAGCTTTAGCATAATAACAATTCTTAACACCCTTTGGAGAAGATGAAACTAAACCAACGACTCCACCAATATAAGCTTTAGTTGCAATATTAGTTGTTGCTGATGTTCTTGCTTCATCATTTAAAGCTTCAATATCAGCAATTGCTAAGCAATTATTTAAATTAATTTGACCAGCACCATCAGCACCAGCAAAACCACCAATACATAATGTACCAAAATAATTAGAACCTCTAACAACTGAAATTGAAACAGATGAAATAGAATTAGAAATAATTTGTGATGATTCAATTGCGCCAGCAAAACCACCTAAATAAGCAGTACCAGTTGTACTTCTTGATTTAACATTCATAGCACCTGATACTTTACAATTTTCAACTGTTGTTGAACCACTAATTCTTCCAGCAAAGCCTCCACCATAGAATAAATAATTTTGAGTAGGTCTTACTTGAGCAAATTCTAAATTAGCATTTGAAACATTAACATTTTTAACAGTTGATACATTCTTTTCATCATTTGAATTAGCTTCTGCAGTAATAACACCTGCAAGTCCTCCAAATTGAGCAGTTGTTGTAGGGCCACTTGGAGTTTTAATATCAACACTTGTTAAATTAACATTTTCAATTGTAGAATTAACGACATAACCTGCTAAAGCACCAACATATTTACAAGATGTTGAAATATCGATTGCAGCATTTTCTAATGTTAAATTTTTAATTGTAGCATCTTCTACATATTCAAATAAACCAGCATATTCACCAGTTGCGATATTATAATTTGAAATCTTATGACCATTACCATCTAAAACGCCTTCAAATGGTTCTGATGAAGAACAAATACTAACATTAGCTTCTTCTTTAAAATCTAGGTCAGCTGTTAATTTATAATATGCATCTCTATCATCTTCAATACTTAAGAATTCAGCAATTGAAGAAATTTCGATTGGCTTTTCTTCTGATGAACCACTTGATGTAGTAGTTGCTTTAGCTTCTGCTATAAATGTTTCAGTTCCACCATGAGAAACATACAATTTTAATACAAAAGTTGTATCTGTATCTAAATCTTCAAAGCTTACAGTTCCTTGAACCTTTTCAGAACCTAAGCTAACAATTTTTCTATCTAATTGTTCTGTTACTGCTTCATTATATAATTTAACTGTAACAATTGTAGAAGATTCTTCTAAAACTGTATTTTTATTAAATGAAGCTGTAGCTTGAATCTTAGTTGACGTAGCTGTAACTTCTAATGTTCCTTTTATTTCACTGCTACATGAAGCTATTGTAAATAATGAAATAAATATGAACATTAAAGAAAATAATTTTAATATCTTTTTCATATAATCTTACCTCTTTTAAAAAACATATATCATTCTTTATTATATAATAAAGACTTGCTTTTTACAATAAAAAACAAAATTAAGACTTGATGGAAAAATTATACTTTTTTATTTCAAAAACAATAAAAAAATAGTGTGTCTGTTTGTTATAATTATTACAATATTTTAATTTTTTTATTGACTTTCAAAATTTATAATAATATAATTATTATGTTTTTCGTAATATGGAGGTGAATTTCAATGTTAAGAATTGGTCTAGATGTTGGTTCTACAACAATTAAGTGTGTTGTCCTAGACGAAAATGACAATATTATCTATACAGATTACAAGCGTCATTATTCACATATTAAGGATAATATTATTTCTAAAATTAAAGAATTAAAAGAAGAAAATATTATAGATTCTAATGAAGTTTGTCTTTCTATTTCTGGATCTGCAGGTATGGGTATTGCTGAAGGTGTTGGAGTACCTTTTGTTCAAGAGGTTTACGCAACAAGAATTGCTGCAAATAAGCTTATTCCTGGTACAGATTGTATTATTGAATTAGGTGGAGAGGATGCTAAAATATTATTCCTTACAGATGGTATGGAAGTAAGAATGAATGGTTCTTGTGCTGGTGGTACAGGTGCTTTCATTGACCAAATGGCAACTCTTTTAAATGTTGATATAACTGAAATTAATAATTTAGCAATTGAGCATCAAAAGCTATATTCTATCGCATCAAGATGTGGTGTTTTTGCTAAATCTGATATTCAACCTTTATTAAATCAAGGTGCTTCTAAATCAGATATAGCTGCATCTATTTTTTATGCTGTTGTAAACCAAACAATTGGTGGTTTAGCTCAAGGAAGAGAAATCAAAGGTAAAATTGCTTATTTAGGTGGACCTTTAACATTCTTATCTGAATTAAAAAATAGTTTTGATAAAGTATTACATACAGAAGGTATTTGTCCAGATAATTCTTTATATTATGTTGCTATTGGTTCTGCTTTAGCATCTAAGGAAGTAATTAATTTAGATGAAACTATTAATAAATTAATTGAATTTTCAAATAAAGCTACATATCAATATAATAATCCATTATTTGAAAATGAAGATGAATACAATGAATTTGTTAAAAGACATGAAAAGGATAAAGTTTTAACTTATCCATTAGATGGATATGAAGGAAATTTATATTTAGGCATAGATTCTGGTTCTACTACTTTAAAATTTGTTTTAATTGATGAGGATGGAAATATTAGATTTGATCATTATCAACCTAATAAAGGAAATCCAGTTTCTGTAATAAGACAAATTTTTGAAGATTTATATAATAAATATCCAAATATCAAAATTAAAGCATCTGCTTCTACAGGCTATGGTGAAGATTTAGCTAAAAATGCATTTAATTTAGATGGTGGTTTAGTTGAAACAATGGCTCACTATACTGCTGCTAAAAAATTTATGCCAAATGTTGATTTTATTATCGATATAGGTGGACAAGATATTAAATGCTTTAAAATAGAAAATAATGTTATTTCAAACATTTTCTTAAATGAAGCTTGTTCTTCTGGTTGTGGTTCTTTCTTACAAACATTTGCTAATGCATTAGGATATGAAATTGCTGATTTTGCTAAATTAGGTTTAATGGCTAAAAAGCCAGTTGATTTAGGTTCAAGATGTACAGTATTCATGAATTCTTCTGTTAAGCAAGCTCAAAAAGATGGGGCTACAATTGATAATATTTCTGCTGGTTTATCAATTTCTGTTGTTAAAAATGCTTTATATAAAGTAATAAGAACACCTAATAAAAAAGCCTTAGGTGAGCATATTGTTGTTCAAGGTGGTACATTCTTAAATCAAGCAGTTTTACGTGCATTTGAACGTGAATTAGATTTAAATGTTGTATGTCCAAATATTGCTGGATTAATGGGTGCTTATGGTGCTGCTTTATATGCAAAATCTTTAAAAATTGAAAAATCTACTACTATTACTAAAGAAGAATTAAAGAATTTTAAGCATGAAGTTAAAAATGTAAATTGTAATGGTTGTAATAATCATTGCCTTTTATCAATTAATACATTTGGAAGTAATCCAAATAAATTTATAAGTGGAAATAAATGTGAAAAGCCTTTAGCCAAAAAAACTACAATAAAAGGTGATAATATTTATGAATTTATTAAAGATAAATTATCTAGATATAAACCACTTCAAAAAATAGAAAATGGTAGAGGCACTATTTCTATTCCACTTGTTTTAAATATGTATGAATTATTCCCATTCTGGTATACATTCTTTACAACTTTAAGATTCAATGTTGTATCTTCAGGTTTTTCAGATGAAAAAACTTATTCAATGGGACAAAATACAATTCCATCAGATACTATTTGCTATCCTGCAAAATTAGTTCATGGTCATATTGAAAAATTAATTAGAGATGGTAATCATACTATCTTCTATCCTTGTATGACATATAATATCGACGAAGGTTTAGGAGACAATCATTTCAACTGCCCAGTTGTTGCTTATTATCCTCAACAAATATTAAATAATGTTGGTACAATTGATTCTGTAACATTTATTCATGATTTTATTTCAATTCATAATCGAAAAGTATTCGAAGATAAAATTTATGAAATATTAAAAAAATATTATAAAGGTATAACAAAATCTGAAATAAAAGAAGCTGCTGCCTTAGCTTATAATGAATATGATAATTATTTAACTGATATTAGATTAACAGGAAGAGAATATATTAAAAAAGCTAGAGAAAATAAGATGCCAATTGTTGTTTTAGCAGGAAGACCTTACCATGTAGACCCTGAGGTTAATCATGGAATTGATAAATTAATTGCTGGCTTTGGCGTTACAGTTGTTTCTGAAGATTCTATTTCAGATCAAATATATAAATTCCAAACAGGTGTTTTAAATCAATGGACATATCATTCTAGACTTTATGCAGCTGCTAAATATTGTACAGAAAATTCTGATATTAATTTAATTCAATTAGTATCATTTGGCTGTGGATTAGATGCTGTAACAGCAGATGAATGTAAAGATATATTAGAACGTCACGGAAAAATATATACTCAAATAAAGATTGATGAAATAACAAATTTAGGTGCTGTAAAAATAAGATTAAGAAGCTTATTTTCTGCATTGAAGCAGGAGGAAGAAAATGCAAAATATTGATGAAATAACATATCCTAAATTTACTGCTTCTATGCGTAAAACTCATACTATATTAATTCCTTCTATGCTTGAATTCCATATGGAATTATTCGAAGGAATCTTAAAACAATGCAATTATAAAGTTGAAGTTTTACATAATGAAGGACCTGAGGTTATTGAAGAAGGCTTAAAATATGTTCATAATGATACATGCTATCCTGCAACTTTAGTTATTGGACAATTTATTGATGCCTTAAATCATAGAGATGATTTAGATAGAGTTGTTCTTCTTATAACTCAAACAGGTGGAGGCTGTAGAGCTTCAAATTATATTCATTTATTAAGAAAAGCATTAAAAAAAGCAGGATATAGCTATATTCCTGTTGTATCGCTTAATGCTTCTAACCTTGAAAAGGATAGTGGATTAAAATTAACATTACCTTTAATTGTTAGAGTTGCTGCCGCAATGACATATGGTGATTTAATTATGTATTTACATAATAAAACAAGATCATATGAAATTGAAAAAGGCTCATCTCATGCTCTAGCAATGAGATTAATTAATGAAATATTAGAACAATTTAAAAATAATAAAGGATATCAATTTAGATATCTTAAGAAAAATATTAAATATATTGCTAAATGTTTTGATGAACTAAAATTAGATACATCACATGCTATACCAAAAGTTGGTGTTGTAGGTGAAATTTATGTTAAATATGCTTCTTTAGGAAATAATAGATTAGAAGAATTTTTAGTATCACAACATGCAGAGGTTATGGTACCTGGATTATATGGTTTCATTTTATATACATTATATAATGGGCTATATGATAGAGAGCTTTACCATACAAGCTTAAAAGGTGCAATCTTAAATAAATTATTAATTAAATATTTAAGAAAAAGAGAAAAATTAATGATAGATTCTATTTCAAAAACAAAATTCACACCAATGAAATACTTCTCTCATACAAAAGATTTATCAGATGGTGTTTTAGACCATGGTACTAAAATGGGTGAAGGTTGGCTATTAACAGCTGAAATGATGGAATTAGTTGAAATAGGATATGGTAATATAGTCTGTGCCCAACCATTTGGATGCCTTCCAAATCATATTTGCGGTAAGGGCGTTATGAAAAAGATTAAATCTATTCATCCAGATGCAAACATTGTTGCGATAGATTATGATCCTTCAGCAACAAAAGTTAATCAAGAAAATAGAATCAAATTAATGCTTGCTATCGCAAGAGAAAGAATCAAGGAGGATGAAAAGGCAAAATTATGAGCCTTTTTAAGACAATATGGAATTTTTAATTGAAGATGAAATATTAAGAAAAATTGATCATCAAACAAAAAGATTAGAAAAAGGTGTAGTAATTTATCATGAAAATGATAATTGTGAAACTATCGCATTAGTATTAAAAGGCGAAGTTGTTGCTACTCAAAGTTTTAGTGATGGACATGATAAAATAATTAGAACAATTAAAAAAGGTGATGTAATTGGTTTATCATTAATCTTCTCTTCTAATCCTCAATATAAAGCAACATTTACAATAACTTCTAAAACATCTAAATTAATATTAATTAAAAAATCAGATTTATTAGCTATTATGGCTCAAAATTCTATAATAAATCAAAGAGTTTTAAGATATATTTCTGATTATTCAATTACTCAATCAAATCATATTAAATTATTATCTTGCAAATTTATTAGAAAAAAGATTTGTTCATATTTATATAATGAATATAAATATCATAATAATTTAGAATTTGAAATTGAATATTCAAAAACAGATTTAGCAGCATTCTTAAATGCTGAAAGACCTTCTTTATCAACTGAAATATCTAGATTAAGTAAAGAAGGAATTATATTTAATGAAAATAAAAAATATAAAATATTAAATTTAGCTAAATTAGAAGCTGAAATGTAAAAATAAACCGCAAAAATGCGGTTTTATTTTTTTAATATTTCATTTAAATCTCTTAAATCATCAAAAGCATGTAAATCTTTATTTAATATTTCAACAACCAATTCATAACACCTTTTAGCATCAACTAAATAAGAATTTGAATCCATAATTTTAACCTTTTTAGCAATATTTAAATTTAATAATATTGGTAATAATTTTTCATAATTATCTGAAATATGAGGATTTAATGTTGAATAATGTCTAGGCATATGAAATTCTAATTTTTTATTAAAATCTTTTGTATAAAATGTATAAATATGATTTGTAAATCTATCAGGCACATTAAATTCTTCTTCTATTGAATGAATAAATGTATTTTTTGAAAGTGGAGCTCCTATAAATAAAATATATGCTCCATTTTTTAATTTTCCAAAAGAACCAGTTGGAGATACAGGTGTTGTTGCATAATCATCATCTTTAATATAATAAAAAGCATTTTTTCCACATGCTACAACTGAATGAGTAGGATGATTACTTCTAATAAAATCTTTATCTTTTATCGCAACATTAGTTAAATAGCCAACACATGAATTAGCATCTTCTTTAATAAAAATATCATTATCATTTTTAATTGATGCCCAAGTATGAGAAGGTAATAATATTAAACCATTTTTAAAAAATATTTTTAATGCATTTAGAAATTCATTTGCACCACCTTCAATATTTTTAATACTACTAAATGCTGAATGAATCATAATTGTTTCATCACCATTTAAGCCTAAATTATTTAATTCATTTAATAAATCATCTTTTGTATACATATAATTCACCAAAATTATAATAACATTTAAATAAAATTAAAAAAAGTCCCGAAGGACTTTTTATAATTTTATTTAATGATTTCTTCAGTTTCAGCATCAAATAAATGACAATGATGCATATTGAAGGCAAGCTTTAATGGTTGACCAGGAGCTAAATCGTCTCTAGCATTAACAGATGCGATAATTGCATCACCATCGATTGATGTATAAATGTTAGTTTCAGCACCTAATAATTCTGATAATTCAACAGTTACATCAACAACTGATTGTGGATAAGCTTCAATAACAGCTTTCTTATCAGTAATATCTTCTGGACGAATACCAAAGATGATTTCTCTGTTTTCATATCCTTTTTCTCTTGCTTCAGTTAATTTTTCTTCAGGAATACGAATCTTATAATTTCCTTTTGAAGAAATGAATTCACCCTTATCAGTCAATGTACCATGAATGAAGTTCATTGGAGGTGTTCCGATGAATCCACCTACGAATACATTTGCAGGTGTATTATATACTTCTTTTGGAGTACCAACTTGTTGAACACGACCATCTCTCATAACAACGATTCTTGATGCCATTGTCATAGCTTCGATTTGGTCATGTGTAACATAAATTGATGTACAACCTAATCTTCTATGTAATTTAGTTAATTCTCCACGCATTGTAACACGTAATTTAGCATCTAGGTTAGATAGTGGTTCATCTAGTAAGAATACTGATGCATGTTGAACGATAGCTCTACCTAAAGCTACACGTTGACATTGACCACCTGATAATTGTCTTGGGAATCTTGATAAGAATGCTTCAAGGCCTAAAATCTTAGCTGCTTCAGCAACACGTTGAGCAATTTCTTCTCTTTCCATACGACGTAATTGTAAAGAGAATGCCATGTTATTATAAACAGTCATATGAGGATATAAGGCATAGCTTTGGAAAACCATTGCGATACCACGATCCTTAGGGCTTACGTTATTCATAAGCTCACCATTGATGTATAGTTCACCAGATGAAATATCTTCAAGACCTGCAATCATACGTAATGTAGTTGATTTACCACATCCAGAAGGTCCTACGAAAATAATAAATTCCTTATCTTCAATTTCAAGGTTGAAATCAAATACGGCTTGAACGCCATTAGGATAAATTTTGTTAATGTTCTTTAAACTTAATGTTGCCATTGTTTAAATCCTCCTATTTTTTAATCTAATTTATTTTACAATAGAAAACGTTTTTTTAAAATGTGCAATGTGCACAAAAATTATTTATTTATTATTAAGCTATATAAAATATATGCATCCTTAAAGCATCTTAGATCAAATCCACTTACTTCTTTTAATTTATCTAATTTATAAATCATTGTATTTCTATGAATATACATTTCCTTTGATGCTTTACTAATATTTAAATCATATTTTATATATTCTTCTATAAAATCCTTTGTTATTCCAGAGCCTTTTAATATTAAATCAATAAATGATTTTTTATTAATTATATTGATATTATTTAAAATAATTTCTTTTAATGTATAAAAACCATTATTAATTGAATTAAATAAATTAATGACTAAATTTAATTCTTCATCTGGATAAATTGTTATAGTTTCATAACAAAAGATATCAATCATTTGCTCACTAGATAAGCTTAATATTAATGATTTTATATCATCAACATTATTATAATTATGCTTAAATATTAAATAATTAGGATTATCAATCACTTCAATGTTAAAACTAATTAGTTCTTTTAACAATAAAGTAACTGTATCATTATATGAACTTTTAATTTTAACAATTGTGTATGACATATCAATCACCTAAATAATTTTATAATCATCTTCGCTATCATCATTGTTATCATTTATATTATTATTATTTTCATCCTTTACTTCATTCCAATCAGGTTCTACACTATTATAGTCATTTTCTTGATTGAAATTATTAACAGTTGTTCCTCTTTCAATTCCAATAACATAATTAGGATTAATTACTAAATATGTTCCTGAAATTTTATCAACTAATGATCTATTTGAAGCTAATATCATAAAGAATGAAATAATAAATCCGATAACACCAAAAATAGCATAAAAAATAAATGTTCCTACGATTTCTCTTAAAATATAATTTTTAGCAGTAGCCTTTTTACCCTT
>Ga0247610_10006625_pt1 | contig 12021 bp, 10 predicted proteins | sample 174DNAGHGhighgp2_FD_193483 | JGI IMG/M metagenome (GOLD analysis project Ga0247610, IMG submission 193483) | Sheep rumen microbial communities from Palmerston North, Manawatu-Wanganui, New Zealand - 1742 DNA GHGhigh gp2 | ecosystem: Host-associated > Mammals > Digestive system > Stomach > Rumen...
ATTCTGGGACAACTTGTTCTTCGGAGGGAGTGTTGGCATCAACTACTCTATGTCAGAATATGTACGCAAAGAGAAATTCCTTAATATGCTGCGCCCTCAAGTTGACTTATGGTTAGGCAAACACATCAGCAAAGTCCTTGCAGTGCGTGCCGGTCTGTACTTCATGTCGCAGGAAGCCAGCATACCCCAGGAGTTGCAGGCGATGATGAAAGATCGTGGTAACTTTGAACCCTATAACTTCTGTATGTTAGGAGCAAAGGCAGATCTTATGCTTAGCCTGAATCGTATCTTTAAGCCATACCGCTACAACGAACCATTCAGACTTTGGCTGGTAGGGGGCGTTGAAGGATTCCGCACCATGGGCTTCCAGAAAAAGGTTAAGGAATGGGATAACTACTTCCCTATTGATTACAATGGCAAATGGCTGGGCGGCTGGCATGCTGGCTTAGAGGCTCAGATGCGCACAGGCGATCACTACAGTTTCATAATCTCGAGCATGTGGCATCAACCTCCTGGCGGTTACAATGGTCAAACCCAGTCAAGCGGTGGCAGCCGCGGATTTGTAACCTTCAATATCGGTTTCGTTTATCGTTTCACCAACAGTAAAGGTGAGATTGGTTTCCACAATTGCCGTCACAATGAGAACTATTATTTCGACGAGATGAACCGTCGTCTAAATCGTTATTTCGAGAAGGAAGGGATTCAAAATCCGGGCAGTAGCGACAGTGTGTTAACCATTCCTACCCACTATAGTTATCTCACCCCCCTACAGCAAAAGAAGCTCGACAAACTAATTCAACGACTGGTGGCAAACCCCAACGAAGTGGCCAACATTGATGTCTATAGTGACGGTGACGAAACGTCTGTCTACAACCAATTCCGTGCTGAGAACCGCGAGGAGCGTATACTTAATTACATCGCCAAAAAGAACCCGAAAGTGCTAGAACGTGTCACTATCAATAAACATCAGGAAGCATCATCCATTCCTCCTTTTAATATATGGAGCCGAGCTGGCATTATCAAGTACAAGAAAAAAAATGAATAACAAAAAATATATGATGAAGTGCAAAGCACTTTTTACCATGCTTCTCTCCATGGTACTTTTCTCTTCGTGCAATTCATGGCGCGAGGTAGTGTATTTCCAAGATCTTGATGACGTGCAACTGCACAGCAAACTGACCGAAACCAATGTGAAGATACGTCCGGGCGACCAGCTTACCATCATGGTATTCGGAGCCGACAAATACCTCATTATGCCATACAACCAGACGTTGAACTCAGTTTCGGATAACAGTCTGGGGTCGGGAGGAACACGTGAGACCCAGTTGCCCTACGATGTAGATGAAGAGGGCGACATTATTTTCCCTGTTTTGGGAAAGATACATGTGGCTGGCTTGACGACCAATGAATTGCGGAGATACCTGCACATGCGGCTCGACTCAACAATCAAAGGCATGACTATCTTTGTGGCTATTGAGAATTTCCGAATCAACGTTCTTGGAGAGGTGGAACATCCGGGAACATTTGAAATCAAGAATAACAGTTGCACCTTCCTTGAGGCGCTGGCTCTGGCCGGAGACATGAAACTCACGGCTAACAGGCGCAATGTAAAACTTATTCGAATGGAAAATGGGCGCATGCAACATTTCACATACGACTTAACTAAAAGTGAAATTCTTGATAGCCGTGAACTATTTCTACAACAGAACGATGTCATCTACGTGCCGCCCATCAACAACAGAGTAGAGCATGCACGAAGCAACGAGACAGCGCATAACTGGTTATTCAGTGGATTGAACACTATTCTTACTCTGGGAACACTGATTATTGCTTTGACACGATAGAACTATGAGGCTTGGAAAAAACACAGCGAGAAAAAACACTTATGGAATCGATGGATGAACTATACCAACTGCTACTAGGACAGCAGACCAAGCACGAGGGCAAGCATAAAACAAGCATCGTGACATACCTTCTGAGGAAGATTTGGCACGGTTGGATTGGAGCATTGACACTCTTCATACTATGCCTTATAATGGCATGGATTATACACTTCCCATTGAGCAAAATACACCACACGATTACAAAAATGGACGTTATGCTCATCAAAGAGAGAGAGGGGAACCGCAATAATAACATATCATACGAGATAGTAGGACAGATTACAGGATGGAATACTACGACAAACAAATACGATGAGATGGCCATCATGATGTCGAAGCCTGTGGTACAGGGAATGTTAAGAACACGAGAGGTGTTCGACAAGGCGGTCATGGAGAAGATGCATCGTTTAGGGACTGTCATGTCGAGGGAGGACAGCATTGAACTGATGCATTCGCTGACAGAAGAGTATACAGAACTGATAGAGGTGACATACGGAGAACCTGTAAAAGGGGAGAAAAATAGCATTGTCACAATATCAATCACTGGGGGAGAGGCTGAACACAATGAGAAAGTGCTATCGGGACTAGTGGAATCATATAATAAGTACACACGTAACTATAACAATATGTGCTATCAACGCACAATAAGTTTCCTTACGCATGTCATCGATAGTATTAAGGGGGAACTCAACAAAATAGACAATTACGACGAAGTGTTCTCTGAGACAAACTTCATCATCGACAACAAAGAGCAGGCCATCAACTACCTCGGTGTGGACAAGAGTGACGAGGCAGATGTGCGCAACATGGAACTGCAGCGAGAACTTCTAAAAATTATCCGCCAATATATGATTGACATGGGCAATGACTATGTGGTTGTGCCGGCAAATACAGGTATTGAGGATGAGCAGATTAATCGCATTGTCATACAGTTTAACGAACTAGTGATGAGGCGGTCAAACTACCTTACCTCTATGGGCGAGGATGCCATGCGTGTGATGACTATCACCAACCAGATTGAGGATCAGAGAAAGGCTATCATCATTTCAACAGAGAAACTATCGCAGGCGTTTGACATACGTCTAGCAAAGTATGCAAAAAACAAGCAGGAAAGCGAAGACAGGCTATTGAAAATGCCACACAAACGAATAGTCAAGGATAAAATAGAGCGTGAGCGTGACATAATAACACCACTTTATACACTGCTACAGCGCAAACGAGTAGAGACAATCATTGCACAAGCGGGAGAACAGGATCTGGCACGAGTGATAGCAGCACCATATTCGGCCGATGAATATATGTTCAAAAGCTCAAAGTTGATATACATCTTCGGTCTTGCCCTCGGACTTTTACTTAGTGGTATATACCTGTGGTTCTTGCGTGTGCCTTATGAGAAGGTTGACCTCAGCGATGTACTCAAAGATTGCATCCTGCCCATTTGGAGCGTCCTGCCAAGTGAGGAAAAAAGAGAACTATACAACACAGCTCTAAATGCCTTAGTCACACGCATACATATGAGTGGTGCGAAACGATTGCTCATTACCAGCGGCTATGACAATGAGATTGTCCCCAACTTAGTAACAGACCTGCAGCAAGCCATTGCAAACCGAGGTATGAAAGATATGACACTAATCACTGAAGGCAACTACCATAAGAACCCTCTGCTGCCAGAACTAAGCAACTCGGCAGATGCCACTATCTACGTTGTTCGTGCAGGATATAGTCAGATGCGTTCTATTGACTTTATAGGGTATGCCGTGAAGGAAGGGCTGTTAAAAAACGGAGCCGTAATCGTAACAGAGGCCAAGACAAACGAGGCTCTACCCATCAACTTCGGAGCTTTCGATTATGAGGTGCCAAAGGGTTTCGATGCAGTCAAATCAAGAGCAAAAAAATGAGAACAATCAACCATTTAATTTTATACTAAACACAAGGATAGAGGGCTTGATAATGATTTCCAACCGTCACATCATGCTCTTTGCAGGAGTGATGTTATGCCTGATGGCACTACCGTCAGTCACTATACAGAGCAAGGTAAAAATCAGCAACACGTTGCTATACTATGTCTGCGCCTACAGTATCATCGGCGTTAGCCTTTATAGTCTTATTAGAAACAAACTGTACAAGGAACCCGTTTATATCTGCATATTTATCTACCTTATATGGGCTGTCATCTGTATTGTAAGAGGAGTATTCATGATTAAGACATACTGGGTAATGAACCAATTCATCAGAGGAACAATGTACACACTAGTACCTATCTCTGTGTTTCTCTTTGCTAAACCTACCAACTGCATCGTCACGCTCAGACTACTCAACAGATTTCTGCCCGTAATGGCACTACTGTTATTTGGATGGGCCTTGCCCCTTTCTGCTTATCCTTATTTTCTCTGTCCTTTCTTTATCGTCTATATTTGTTTTTTTGATGCTATGTCAACTGAGTGGAAATGGATAACAATCATGGTATTCATTGCCATTGCCTTGGCTTTGGATAATCGCTCAGGGCTTCTCAAAGAGATGTTCACGCTCATGGTATTCATCGCTTCAATGTTTCCTGTAATCATAAGAAATATTGCTTTTAACGCTATGCATTGGATACCGTATGCCATAGCCATAACTCTACTAACGCTAGGTCTTACAGGAAATTACAACATTTTTGACCCAACCATGAATGACATATCGAGATACGTCACTGTGACATACAACACGATATCAGATGACAAGGAAGACGATGACTACACACAGGACACACGGACATTCATCTATGTGGAATCAATTACATCAGCTTTCGACAACGATCATCTGTGGACAGGCCGCACGCCAGCACGGGGCTATTCTTCACCCCATTTCTTTTATTTGGACGGGAAAGCAGAAGGTGCAACGGGTATCGATGACGACGAGCGTTTTGCATCGGAGGTAGGTCATGTAAACATCTTCATTTGGGATGGTATAATCGGAGTCATACTGGTGACCATCATGTACCTCTTCGGATCCTTCATCGCCCTTTACCATTCACGCAACATATATATAAAGATGATGGGCATCATATTAGCATTCCACTGGGCATTCGGATGGATAGAGAATCCCTATATGTTCCAGATTCTTGATATGACGCTCTTCTTTTTAATGGCATTATGTTATTCGCCGGAATTCAGACAAATGTCCGATACAGAGTTCCGGCTTTTCATACAAGACATATTTGCAAAACCGTCGGATATTTCAAAACTGGAACTGCTCAAACTCGTGCGTCTTGACTTAACAATGAGGGCAATGCTGAAACGAAATTCTGTTATAAAGAAGCCTATAATAGGAAACTAACAATTATGAAAAGAGATACCTCACACCCCAACTTCAAACTTTGGGTCGGATTGTCTATTATTCCGTTGGCAATCATTGTCCTTGCCTACTTGTACTATCTGGTGACTTATTAAACCTTTGCCGTCTCAATAGCGTGACAAATGAAAACAGAAACTAAGGAATATTCGGGCAAGAAAATAGCCAAAAATACGATAGCACTATACATCAGAATGACGCTAATGATGTTCATTATGCTGTATACCAGCCGCGTGGTGCTTAATATACTTGGAGTGAGTGACTACGGAGTGTATAACGTCGTGGCAGGGTCTGTGTCTATGTTCACTATAATCTCAGCCCCTTTGTCACAGGCGATAAGCCGATTCTTGACCTTTGAGATGGGAAAAGGCGACAAGGAAAAGTTGGCACGGGTTTTCACTACTGGTCTCAACATACAATTGGCTTTAGCAGTGTTGCTTGTCATAATCGGTGAATCTTTTGGACTTTGGTTCCTTTACAATGAATTGGTTATTCCCGAAGTACGGATGAATGCCGCTTTCTGGGTGCTCCAATTCGGCATAGTTGAAATGGCACTCTCACTACTTAATACACCATACGAGGGAGTTATTATTTCGCACGAAAGAATGACGATGTTCGCATATATCTCAATCATTGAGGGAATATTGAAACTGCTAATAGTGTATCTACTATACATATCACCATGGGATAAACTAATAATGTATGCTCTTCTCTTGGTCGTTGTTTCATTCTTTCTAAGGGGTATTTATATACTGTATTGTCGTATACATTTCGAAGAGACACGCCACAGATTGAACTTCGACAAGTCAATTTTCAAAGAAATGGCCGTCTATGCCGGATGGAATTTCATGTCATATGGAGCTACTGTGCTTAACACACAAGGTGTTAACCTACTTTTTAACATATTTTTTGGCGTTACCACAAATGCTGCACGAGGGATTGCTACACGTGTGGAAACTGCCGTTGCAAGGTTTGCAAACAGTTTCACAACTGCGATAAATCCCCAAATCATAAAACGCTATGCTAATGGAGAATTGAAGGCAATGGAGGCTTTCGTTACTAGAGGTGCAAAATATTCTTTTTTCCTCATGCTTTATTTTGCCCTTCCGCTAATATATGAGACAGAGACTATTCTTAATATCTGGCTGGTAGAGGTACCTGAAAACACTGCTTTGTTCATACGCCTATCTGTTATTGGCTCATGCGTAACAGTCATAGGTAATACATGTTCAACAGCCATTCATGCTACGGGCAAAATAAAAACTTATTCACTTCTCACAACATTCATAATCGGACTTGTTTTTCCTTCTGCGTGGCTCGCTTACAAAATAGGTGCGCCTGTTGAAACCTCTTACTACTTGTTTATCTTCTTCTATGCTATTGCCATCATTGTAAGGCTGTTCGTCATGAAGCACCTTATTGGAATAAGTATCGCCTCTTTTTTCAGCGATGTCCTTGTCAGAATAGTCGTCGTAACGATGCTGGCTCTTGTAGTTCCCTCGATTATAGTAAATCAATGGAATCCCGGAGTGGCTAGAATGCTCGTTAATGTGGTTTTCACAACGAGTTCTACTACTACTATAGTAGCTGTTGCAGGTATGACACACGAAGAACGAAACATGGTTCTTAAAACTGTGAGAAGCAAACTAATTAGAAACTAATTAAAACGAAGAAGATAAAAATGAGAATCCTTTGGTTTACGGGTAACCCTGGTCGATATGAAACTGACTGTGGGCAGAAGGCTAGAGTTGACGGGTCATGGATTGCCAGCTTGCAGACCGCATTACAGAAACAGGGTACAGCGCAGTTAGCCCTGGCTTTCATTCATCCTGAAGGGAAGAAAAAAGTCAAGTTAAACGGCACTACGTACTATCTTATGAAGAAAGCCAGTCTACCACATCGCTTTTCACGTGTGCTACAGGAGCGCGTTTACACCAAACAGATGGCTTGGGCCATAAATGACTTTAAACCCGATATCATTCAGTTATTTGGTACAGAAACTGTTATGGGATTGGCCTGTCGTTTCACAAACGTTCCTATTGTCATTCATATTCAGGGATGGATGCACCCCATACATGATACTTGGTATCCTCCAAGGTATAATGTCGCAAAGGACAAAATAAAAGCCTTTTTAAACCCTCAGAAATTACTTGGACATCTTTATCAAAGTAATTCATTGATTTGGGAGGAAGAGGTTTGTAGACGGGCACGCTTTTTCATGGGCCGCACAGCTTGGGACAAGATGGTGTGCAGCATTCTAGCTCCAAACGCCAATTATTTTTATTGTTCCGAGTTGCTGCGCCGTCCGTTCTATCAGTGTAATAAATGGCACTATGACGAAAACCGTCCAATGTACATCGTTTCGATAATTAACAATGCGACATACAAAGGAGCAGATGTGATTCTACGCACAGCAGCACTACTAAAAAAGGAACATAACTTCAAGTGGATCGTTTGTGGCGTGAGTGACATAAAATGGGCAGAACAACTGACTGGCATCAAAGCGGATGAAGTAAACGTAAAATGCGTGGGAAGCCAACCTGCATCAAAACTGATAGAGCACTTGCAAAAATGTACATGCTATGTTCATTTGTCTTATATAGAAAATAGCCCCAACAGCGTATGTGAGGCACAACTAATGGGTGTACCTGTAGTGGCTGCTAACGTTGGAGGAGTCTCAACACTTGTTGAAGATGGAGTAACGGGATTGCTTGTACCTGCTAACGACGCATACATTACATGCTCAAAAATCAGAATGTTACAACAGAATTCTCTTTTTTCAACGCAATTGGGAACACAGGCTGCGGCTCAAGCAGAGAAGAGACACGATGAGCAAGGCATTGTAGAATCATTGCAGAATATCTATACTACAATTCTTCAAGAAAATTATGATAAGTAGTAAAAAAGAACTTAAATTCTATCTGAGAGCAGACGAAATCATGAACGAGCAGGTATTCCCACATGGAGTATTGATACGCTTGATAGTTCCATCGCCAATAAGGTCATTCTTAAGAATGCTAAGAAAGACAGAATACGCAAAAAACAAAAAAGATAAAAACATTTATTGCCGCTTGAGATATGCATACTATAAATACCGCTATGAGAGACTGAAACTAAAAACACATTTTGATATACCTCTGAATGTGTTGGGCTATGGGGTCAGAATTGGCCATCTCTCAACAATAGTAATCAATAATAGCACTAGTATAGGAAACTATTGTTGCCTGCAAAACAATATTGTCATAGCCGACGGTGAAAAGAAAAAGATAGGCGATCATGTATATATAGGCAGCAACACTGTCATTGCCAAAAATATAACAATAGCTAACGGATGTACACTTTCATCATGTTCTTTTATCAATAAAAGTTTCACACACACCAACATGTTGATAGGAGGTGTCACAGCATTAGAACTGGATAAAAGAGCACCCTGGACAGAAGAAGAACCTTATAGGTCGGAATTCTTACGATGTGAAGCTCTAAAGAAACAGATGCAACTTAATATTTGAATTTAGATTATGGAAAAAAAACAGTTTGATATTATTATACCAGTATCTTATAAGGACTGCGGCATACTTAAGAAAACCATACGTTGGGTCAGGAAGAACATTGAAACACAAGGTATGCTTTATGTCATCACAAATGAATCATGCTTCAGTGATTTTCCAAGTTCGTTTCGTAAAGAGTACCATGTTGAACTTATCGACGAAAACAAAATGCTCGACTCGCTCACCTTCACCCGCGTTAAGTCATTGCTGGCTCATTATGATAAAGCAAATATGACTGGATGGTATTTTCAGCAGTTCCTGAAAATGGGATTTGCGATGACCAAATATGCTAAAGATTATTACTTGATATGGGATGCTGACACTATCCCCTTACAGCGGCTCTCATTTTTCGATGAAGACACCATTCTCTTCAACCCTAAGAAGGAACATCATCAGCCCTATTTCAACACTATTACCAGACTAATCGGTATCACGCAGTTTGCCACACACAGCTTTATCTCCGAACACATGATGGTATGTACGCAAGTAATGAAAGAACTTGTAGGGAAACTGACTAATGAGGGAAACGACTGGGTAGAGCACATCATTGAACAATGCGACATGAGTAACATCCAGGCTTTCTCAGAGTTTGAGACTTATGGAAACTACTGCCTCACGTATCATCCTGAACTCATGAAACCACGTTTGCTGATTACTTTACGCTGTGGCGGCAGGCTTTTTGGGCGTCAGGTGAGCGACAAAGAACTGGAATATCTTGCAATCGATTTCGATACGGCATCATTCGAACGCAGGGAGTACCCTCCGTTCCCAAGGTCGGTTGTGTCCTATCTCGACCGGGTGGCAGCAGAGTTGAAACACCGCATAAAAAACATTTAAAAAGGGATGTTAAATCTTTAGTAAAAATGCAACGTATTGTTATTGCCGACATAAAGAGTTACAACAACGGGGGAGTGTGTGCAGGCCATTATTATGCCTTCGCATCTAACTACCAACAAATTTTCAGTAAGACTTGTGAGGTAAAAATTGCAGGAGGACCTATCTATCGTAAGAGGTTCTCGGACGCAGAGTTAATACCATTGCCTTGTGACATAAGTGAGGGACAGTCAAAACTCAAATCATTCTCCCGCATGATAAGAAACGCTAAGAGTCTGATGCGGCAAACAACGCCAAACGATATCATCATCATTCAGCAGTCAAAGCCTGCACAGATTCTATATAGTCTCATCTTCACTTGCTGGGAGAGGCGTAACATCTATCACGTAGAATATAGTGAAGAACCTATGACGCGCCCTTATTATCGAATGGCAATGCACTTGCGTGGCAAAAAAATACTGAAAGGAACCCTTTGCCCTAACGAAATCGTCGGAAAAGCATACGAGATGCCTTATCTTGTATTACCCGACTACATCTACGTCAGCAGTAACTACAACGTCACAGGCAACTATCAGGAGAAATGTTATGATTTCTGCACACTCGGACGTATCGTTCACGAAAAAGGAATTTCAGGAGTTGCGCTTGCACTGAGGGGCAAACCTTACAGATACCTTATTTCTGGTCATGCCGAGGATAGCAGTGAGGTGAGCATCATCAGTCAGGCAGCTCAGGAATGCACAAACCTGACGGTGCATCTGGATTACCTGACAGATGAACAATATGAAAAAATGCTCAACAATAGTCGTTATGCCATACTCAACTACATCGGGGCGTACACAGAGAAAAGCAGTGGAGTAGTATTGGACATGCTGTTCCACGGAGTTCCCATCATAGGCCACAGGTGTAGGGCCCTGAAGTTTGTGGAAGACGAGCATGTCGGTATTCTGTATGATGACATAAACACCTTTGACTTCGCCTCGGTGCTCAACGAAGAAACTTATCAAGAATGCTTGATAGGTATTAAGAACTACCTCAAGCGCTTTAGTAATGACATTGAACACCTTTATCGCTTCCTTGGCGTAGAGAGGATAATTATATGAAGAATTATAAGGAAAACTAATGAAGCCACGTATTTTATTTGTACTTCACCTTCCACCACCAGTCCATGGTGCTGCTGTAGTGGGAAAGTATATTCACGACAGCAAAATTATCAACAGCACATTTAACTGTCGATACATCAACCTAAGTATAGCGGCCTCACTCGAGGACATTCAACGAGTGGGCATAAGAAAACTCATCAATTTCATCAGCCTGTTGCTTACAATACGCAAGGAGGTTAAATCATTTAAGCCAGACTTGGTTTACGTGACACCAAACACAAAAGGGGGACCATTCTATAAGGATTTTACCGTAGTGGAGTGGCTGAAACTACTGGGATGCAGAGTGGTGGCACACTTCCATAACAAAGGGGTTAGTGTACGCCAAGACCGCTGGCTAGATAACAAGCTTTATTCTATATTCTTCAATCATATCAAGGTGATAATCCTCGCTGATGCTTTGTATCCAGATATAAAAAAATATGTAAAGCGTGATAGCGTGTTTATCTGTCCAAATGGAATTCCAAATGTTGATTATGAATATAGGGAGCGCAAAAATGATGTTCCCCGGTTACTATTCCTCAGCAATCTAATAGAGAGCAAAGGGGTAATTGTGCTATTGGACGCACTAAAACTACTTCATGATAAGGGATATAAATTTGTATGTGATTTCGTAGGAGAAGAAACAGCAGAAATAGACCGATATAGATTTGAAGCAGAAGTGGCAGCCAGGCATCTAAAAGATTTTGTGACGTATCATGGGAAAAAATATGGGGAAGAGAAAACAGAGTTTTTTTTAAATGCAGATGTTTTCCTATTTCCCACCTTTTATGACAAAGAAACATTCGGTCTGGTCAACCTCGAGGCAATGTCTTACGCGCTACCCATTATCTCGACTGACGAGGGTGGAATCCCAGATGTAGTACGAAATGGAATTAACGGTCTAATTTGTGCGAAAAAAGATTCTATGGCACTGGCTGATTGTATCGAAAAACTTTTAGACAATGCATTCTTGAGAGTGAAAATGGGAAAAGCCGGACGTGAGATTTTTTCCCGACAGTTTACTCTCGACCGTTTTGAAGAGAATATGAAATCTATTCTAGAAAACAGTTTATAGTCCGAAGAATATTATGAATGTCCAGACATATTTCAACGTAAAGATAGAGTTTGACCGCAAGAAGGTGGAGGGAATTATTTTCAGTGCCATTAATAGCGGAACACCCGGATATGTGTGCGCCATTGAGGCGAACAACCTTGCTGTAGCCAACAAAGACCCGCAATTCTTACAGGTGGTCAATGGTGCACTGGTAAACCAATGCGACGGTT
>Ga0247610_10006626_pt1 | contig 12020 bp, 10 predicted proteins | sample 174DNAGHGhighgp2_FD_193483 | JGI IMG/M metagenome (GOLD analysis project Ga0247610, IMG submission 193483) | Sheep rumen microbial communities from Palmerston North, Manawatu-Wanganui, New Zealand - 1742 DNA GHGhigh gp2 | ecosystem: Host-associated > Mammals > Digestive system > Stomach > Rumen...
CGTCCATACGGCGGTCGGATGGATAGCAGGCGCACTGCCAGGGGAAGAATGCACGCTCTAAGTGCGGCATCATGGCTAAGTGACGACCGTCGGGACTGCATATACCTGCCACGCTGTAATCGGAGCCATTGGGGTTGCCAGGATATTCATCGTAAGTGTACTTCGCGATTATGTTGTAGCTGTCTTCAGCTTCTGGCAGAGAGAACTTACCCTCGCCATGAGCTACCCACACGCCCAGTCGATAGCCGCTTAGACTTCCGAACATGACACTGCGGTTGGTGGGGATAGTGAGGCCGAGGAAAGCAGACTCAAACTTGTGGCTGTCATTGTGCAGCATTTTGGCACCAGCCTTGCTTTGGATCAGATTCAGCTCTACCATCAACTGGCAACCGTTGCAGATGCCAAGTGAGAGGGTGTCGGGACGTGCATAGAAGCGGTCAAGTGCAGCTTTGGCCTTCGGGTTATACAGGAAAGCTCCGGCCCAACCCTTTGCGCTTCCCAGTACATCGCTGTTTGAGAAGCCGCCGCAGAATACAATCATTTGGATGTCATCAAGAGTCTCGCGTCCACTGATGAGGTCCGTCATCATCACATCCTTCACCTCAAAACCGGCAAGCCACAAGGCGTATGCCATTTCGCGCTCGCCATTGGTGCCTTTCTCACGGATAATGGCAGCTCGCGGCCCATTCTTGTGCAAGGCGGTTTTCCCGTCTTGACCTTCCTCTTTCCAGCGGTCTGGATTCAGCCCGTACTGAGCGAACGTTCCTGTGAATGAGGGCGCAAAGCGCATCTCAAGCGGCTGCTGCTTATAGTTCTCAAAGCGAGCCTTTGCGCAACCGTTCATGCTCTGGCGGCGGTCGAGCAGATAGGAACTGCTATACCAGACGTCACGCAGATAGTCAATACCGAAGAGATAGTCTGCGCCGTCCTTCGTAACCTGGATTACACGCTCGTCTGAAGGCGAGCCAAGACGTACGTAACCGACACCGGCTTCATCCAGAATATGCTGGAACTCCTTGCGATCTTTGTCTGCTACCTGAACGACAACGGCCGGGTTTTCAGCGAACAGAGCCTTCACGATATCTGCATCCTTGAAGGAATCGAGACTGATTTCCAGTCCGCCTTCGGTGTTTGCGAAACACATCTCCAAAAGGCAGGTGATGAGACCGCCGGCGCTGACGTCATGGCCTGCAAGGATGAGGCCGTGGTTGATAAGTTCCTGAATGGCATTGAAGGCATCGCGGAAATATTCGGGATTCTCAACGGTCGGAACGTCGGAACCCACCTGCCCAAGACTCTGGGAGAATGCGCTTCCGCCGAGACGCAGGGGACAGAACGAGAAGTCGATGTGATAAAGTGTGCTCTTTGGCTCTGCAGCCAAGACCGGACTGACCACTTTGCGGATGTCCGACACCTCACCACCACTGCTCACGATTACCGTTCCCGGGCTGATAACGCGGGAGCCGTCGGGGTATTTCTGTGTCATACTGAGGCTGTCCTTGCCGGTCGGCACATTGATTTGCAGGTCGCAGCAGAAGTCGGAGAGGGCCTGAACTGCCTCGTAGAGTCGGGCGTCTTCTCCCTCCTGACTGCGGCAAGGCCACATCCAGTTGGCGCTGAGGCTCACACTGTCCAGTCCTTCAGTCAGCGGTGCCCAGACGATATTGGTCAGGGACTCAGCCACAGACAAAACGCTTCCGGCAGCTGGGTCGGCGAGACCGGTCTGAGGAGCGTGTCCGATGGCTGTAGCGATTCCGTGGCGACCGCGATAGTCCAGAGCCACCACACCGCAGTCGGACAGCGGCAACTGCAGCTCGCCCTGACATTGCTGGCGTGCCACCTTTCCAGTTACAGAACGGTCCACCTTGTTTGTCAACCAGTCCTTGCAGGCCACAGCCTCCAATTGAAGCACGCGGGCTGCATATTCATTGACTTTGGCCACGTCATACACTACATTATTATATACACGCGCGCGTGTAGTGTCTGTCATCACAGTCTTGGGTGAGTGACCAAACATCTGCGCCACGTCGAGGTCGAATGGACGTACGCCGTCTGCCTGCTGGAAAGCGAAGTGAGCATCACCAGTGGTCTCACCGACTACATACATAGGAGCACGCTCACGCTCTGCGATACGGCGAACATGATCTAGATGCTCCTCCTGAATGAGCAGTCCCATACGCTCCTGGCTTTCGTTGGCAATAATCTCCTTGGCTGAGAGGGTAGGGTCGCCGATAGGCAGCTGGCTCATGTCGATGAGACCGCCACACTCTTCAACCAGCTCGCTCAGACAGTTTACGTGGCCGGCTGAGCCGTGGTCGTGAATACTGACTATCGGATTCACCTCTTCCTCGCACAAAGCGCGGACGAGGTTGTTGGCACGTTTCTGCATCTCTGGGTTGGCACGTTGCACGGCGTTCAGTTCGATGCCGCTGCTGTAGCGACCTGTATCTACGCTTGACACGGACCCGCCGCCAAGACCGATTCGGTAATTGTCGCCGCCTACAACCACAATCTTGTTACCAGCCTGCGGCGTGCCTTTCAGACAGTCGCGGCGGGTGCCGTAGCCTACGCCGCCTGCCAGCATTATGACTTTGTCGTAGCCGTAGAACTCATCGTTCTCTTTGTGCTCAAAGGTTAGCACAGAACCACAGATCAGGGGCTGGCCAAACTTGTTTCCGAAATCGGAAGCTCCGTTCGAGGCTTTGATGAGAATCTGCTCCGGTGTCTGGTACAGCCATTTACGTACGGGCAGAATCTGCTCCCACTCGCGTTCCTCGTCTGTGCGCGGATAGGAGGTCATATAGACAGCTGTTCCAGCTATGGGCCATGAGCCTACACCGCCTCCCATTCGGTCGCGGATTTCACCTCCGGTGCCGGTAGATGCTCCGTTGAAAGGCTCGACTGTGGTGGGGAAATTATGAGTCTCTGCCTTGATGCTTATCACGCTCTCTATGTTGCGGATAATGAAGTAGTCGCTGGTTGAATGGTCTGCTGGCGCGAACTGCTCTACAACCGGTCCTTCGGCAAAGGCAACATTATCCTTGTACGCACTGATGATGTGGTGAGGATTCTCCTGTGTCGTTTTCTTGATGAGGGCGAAGAGCGACGAGGGCTTCTCCACTCCGTCAATGATAAAGGAACCTCCGAATATCTTGTGGCGGCAATGTTCTGAGTTTATCTGTGCGAAACCGAACACCTCAGAGTCTGTCAGGCGGCGTCCGAGCTGCTTCTCCACTCCGTGGAGATATTCAATCTCTGCCGGTGAGAGAGCCAGGCCCTCGGCCTCGTTGTATGTCTCCAAGTCCTCTATCTGCTGAATGGGTGCAGGCTTGATGTTCACCGTGAAGATCTCCTGGTTCAGACCATTATACATACGCTGCAGCATCGGGTCGTGGTCTGCGTCAGCTGAATTTACGGGGAAATACTCCTCAATACGTGCGATACCGCTGAGTCCCATGTTCTGGGTAATCTCCACGGCGTTTGTGCTCCACGGAGTTATCATTTCCCTGCGCGGTCCGATGAAGTATCCGCTTAGAGTGTCTTCGGAACAGAGCGTTGCTCCGCCGAACAGCCAGCAGAGCGCCTCTATATCGGCTTTGTTGAGTGTCTTATCAGCCTTTACGGCGATGAAAGAATCTTGTGGTGTGTGAAAGAATTGAACGGCCATAGTTATGCATTCTTTTGATTTTGGCGCAAAAGTACTCATTTTTTCTCAAAGACACATAAAAAGGGCACGCAAAATGCGTGCCCTCGTGTTATTTGTTGAGCTAAAGCGTGTTTTACCATGTAACGCTCATGCCAAGTGACAATTGTGCCTGACTGCTAAGCGGGATCATCTGCTTGCTGCATTTGCCCATGATGTGGTCCATTGCGATGAAGAAGTTGAAGCCTTTCGGGTGGAAGTTGATAATCCAGCCGAAGTCCGCTCCGAAGGAACCGATACCGAAGTTTATGCCGCCATCCAACCACTTCAGCGGAGCTACGTTGGCGCTGAAACGCTCCTCGTTCCAGCTGTATGCACCCTGGATGCGTGTGGAAGAGAGGAAACCGAAGCGCAGAGGCTTGTACTGCGGCAGAGCGTATTCAGCACCGAAGTTCATCGTAGCACCGAGTCCTTTGGTCTTGCCTCCGAGATTGCCCATGTCGTTCAGACGGTACAGGTCAGTAAGATCATCGACCATCTGGTTTTTCTGATCCTCAAAAGCAACGCCGGGACCGTCGTTGACCTGGACGTTGGAGAAGCCGTAGAAATCAAACGGGGTGCCGTTGTTCTGAGCTACTACGTTGTTCTTCCATCTGATGAAACCGAGGTCGAGGAATGCGAGGCTTAACTTGAGGCCGGGGACGATGTCCTTGAAGTCGTATTCTGCACCGAGATCGAATGCCATGCCAGCGCCGTTTATCGGGGAGAAAGAGTAATTATCATCTACGCCGGTAACGGTCTCGTATGTAGCGGGCTGATTGTTAGCGGTCTTGCGACCTTCGTACTCCTTGACTTCAGTCTTCCAAGCCCAGTTCTTCAGGTTGGCTTCAACTGTGGCATTACCAGAAGCAGTCCAGTGTCCGGGGTCGGCGATGTTGAGCTGCAAATCCTTTAGTGCTGCGTCGAACTGTCCGGAACCGAACAGAATCTTGAGTTTAGCACCCACACGCCAGTGGTCGTCAATGTTGCGGCTGTGTCCGAAAGCCAGCTCAGCCCAAGCCTGTGCGCGGGCATCCACGTTTCCTACAGAGTAATTCTGGTTCTGGAGGTTCTTGGTCATGTCGAAGAGCTCGTACGGGACGTTAAGTCCTACAAACGTGCGGGCATTCAGGGCTACAGTGTTGTATCCGCCCCATGCCTTGAAACCGCCACCGAGAATCTGGATACCGATGTCCTCGCGTATTTTGTTATTCTTTTTCAGTCCCTTCTCTACATCGCTCCACTGAACGTCCGGGTGAAGGTATGTGGCGAGTTTGCCTGCGCTGTTTGTGAAGAAGACGTTCTCCAGACCGAAGTTACCGTGAGAGGTAAGGTTAAAGTTGCCAAGAACAGGGATGGACACGTAATTGTATTCGCCTCCGAATGCGGGATTCAGAGTGTGGCGCATCGTGTTGCCCTCTATGAAATATGAACTATTGGAACGCTGTGCGAATACCGCAGTTGTGAGGGCGAGTGCGGCGGCGGCCAATGTCAGTCTTATATTAGTTCTCATATCAGAGTCGTTGTTTGATTCGTTAATAATAGAGATAAGGGTCGCCTATAGATTATTTGTCCTTGATTGTCACACCGTCAACGATGCTTAAGCGAATATTGTAGAGCCTGAGGTAGGACTTCGTGCGAAGAGCGTTGAACTCATGCTCGCTGGGCTCACCCGTCAGGTCAGCGCGGTAACGGAGACCGTCAAGATTCTTGAGCGAACCGTCTGTGGCTGTGATTCTTATGCGGACATTGGCATCCAGGGCGTTTGCCGGAATCTCAAGTCCAGCCGCCTGCCAGTTGGTATCGTCGTGGTTCTTGTAGCTCACGGTAATGCCGTTTACGGGATTGCCGAAGGCATCGAGTGGGGTAGCGGTGAGCTTCAGAGCGAGAGGAACGTTCGATGTGGCAACAGCCGTGAACTCCAGAGTGTTGATATCGATGTCCTTCAGGTCGTCTGCGATATCCCATCCGGTGTCCTCGTCCTTATACACAATCTTGAATCCCTCGCCGAAGGTGAGCGGGTTAAACACCTTGTAAGAGAATTCAACATCGTAGTCGTTGTTGATGGAAACGTCGTTGCAGTTAGGCAGGTTGACAATGAGCTTTTCGCTGCCGTTCTTGCCTTTGATTCCAATCAAGTCAGGAACTCGCTTGATCAGGTCACCGATATTCTCGACCTGAATCTTGTCGCGGTAAGTGAGATGGCTGTATTCGGCTGGCCAATCGATATCAGTAGTATCCTTTGCGATGCAGAGCAGGAGGGTGTCTTTACTAGCACCGTCATATTCTATGTTATCGATGGATATTACCACATCCTGATTGTTCTCATCCTTCATAGTCACCTTTGTTTGTCCGACCTTCTTGTAAGGAATCATCTGGATGTCGGTGGTGATGGCGGTTTCCAGAGAAGTGAATAGCTTCAGGAACACCTGCGGATTTCTGAGATTCAGGGTTACCTCGTCGTCCTCAAGGAAGTCAGGCAGGTCGTTCAGCTCGATGTCGTCAATCTTCTCAACCTCGTGGCGGAGGGCTCCGCTGAAGGCGTTGACCACGAAGTCCTTGTTGAAGTCGTTAGGGCCGTAGATGTGGATTGAGGGGAGCAACATTGCGATAGCCTCATCGTAATTGCCATCGCTCAAAGCCTGCATCTTCTGGCCAATCAGGGCTGCAGTACCTATTGGGTCGGTTATGAGCTCTGCTTGATATTTATTTTCGAGAGCAGCCTGATAGCGTGTTGCTAACTTATCGCCGTCGATGTCACTCTCATAAACGCGGGCATAACCGTGCAGCTGGATATTGCCTTCCAAGTTGGCGTGCTTCTGGCCCTGAAGGTTCCTGAAGAAGTGAACATCTGTCGTATCTGCCAGTGTAGCACCGTCTATGGTCAGAGTCAGAACGAGCGGTTCACCCGATGGGTCATAGCCCTCAATGTCTTTCTTGTCGCAGATAATGATTTTTCCATTGTATGCGTCAGAAACATCGATGTTTTTGCCTTGATATGTACATTTCTGCACGTCAAAGCCCTTGGGCAGAGTCACATTGAGGTCATCGAAGTGCAGCTTTTTGATGATGTCTATGTTTCCCTGTTCGTTGGAAAGGGTGATGCTCAAAGTATAGACAACGGGGTCGATGCCGATGTGCTTGATATCCTGTACATCATCATTAATAGGATCTGTTGTTGATGTGGTGATGTCGTACGTGGCATCGTTCTGGATGTCGTACTGGAAGATGGCCTCAGCATCGCCTACTTGCGGGGCTTTGCGCTGTCCTTTAACATTTCCACCGGTGGCCAGAAGCATGTCTGCCTCGATGGCGTCAGGAGTCGGGCTCTTGATGGTGATGTCTTCGATGTTGATGGTTGTCGGGTCAGCCGAGCCTTCGACATCGAGATAGTAGATTGAGTCTCCGGGGATGCTGGAGTTGGGGTCGGCGATCTTCTTAATAGGACCGTCAGCTGCCAGGTCGAAAAGATTACCGAGATAGATACTATCAGTGGAGCTGGCGGGAAGAGTAAGTGTGCCAGAACCGAGATGCATCGTGCCATCGATGTCGTTGAGGTCATACTTGCTGTCTGTGCAGGCTGTCAGGGCGGCTGCCCCCATAAGCACCAGACCGCAGCGTTTTAATAGTTCTTTTCTCATAATAATAATATTTAAGTATTAGCGTTTTCTTCAGAACTCAATCTCTCCGATATTGATATCGCGCTCCTCTTCCGGGCGCGGCGGAGTGGGACCTTGTTCCTTGTAGATGAACTGCATGACATCTGCCAAACTCTCGGTGAACTTGTCGAAGTCCTCGGGATAGACAAATATCTTATGCTTCTCGTAGTTGAAATTGGGCGTCTCAATGTCACCCGTGGGCACTTTCTTGCTTTCTGTGAGCGCCAGATACATGTCGCCGCGTGAGTTCTTTTTTACATCAATATAATAGATGCGTTTTCCTGCTTTAACTACCCGTGTGTAGAGGATGTCCTCTTTTTGTCCACCGGTCGATTGTTTGTTAATCATTGTCGTGATAATAATGTTGAATGTTGATTTATTTGGGTCAAAAGTAGGAATTGTTAGTCATTCAGCCAAAAAAAATATTAAAAAAGTGGCAAAATTCCTGTTTTTTTGTTACAAATCACTACTTTTGCGCCGTTTTACAGATACATCGTTCTATTTTATACTATGATTAATCGCGAATTGATTCGTTTGAAAGCCGTCCAAGTATCCTACTCTTTTTACGTGGGAGGACGTTACAATCTGGAGGCTGCTGAGAAAGAACTGTTTCTCAGCCTTTCCAAGTCTTATGATCTTTATAATTATCTCTTGCTTTTGATGATTGAGGTCAACCGAATCGCCGAACGCACATACGACACCGCCGTAAGCCGATACCAGAGGCTTAACGAGGGTGAAGAGCCAAATCCCAAATTCATTCAGAACAAATTCCTGGCGCAGCTTGAGGCCAACAACCAGCTGCATGAGGTCGTGGAGAACCAGAAACTCACGTGGGCTGATGATGAGGATTTCCTGCGTCGTCTCTACCGTCAGGTAACAGAGTGCGAACCGTATAAGGAATATATGGCGAATCCTGCGGACTCGACCTATCAGGAGGATCGCGAACTGTGGCGTCAGATCTACCGTCAGGTCTTCGTAGACAACGAAGAGCTGGACTCTCTGCTTGAAGAGAAGGGGATCTATTGGAATGACGACCGTTTCATTATAGACACATTCATCCTGAAGACTCTCAACCGTTTTGAGCAGAAGAACGGCTCCCGTCAGCCGCTCCTGCCTGAATTCAAGGACGAAGAGGATCGGGAGTTCGCCCGCAAACTGCTCCGTTCGTCGTTGCTCGGTGCAGAGACTTACCGTACCACGATTACACAGTTCCTCCGGGGCTGGGAACTTGACCGCCTGGCTATAATGGATGTGATAATCCTTCAGACGGCATTGGCAGAGATAATGAATTTCCCGAACATCCCCGTCAGCGTTAGCATCAACGAGTATGTGAACATCGCAAAGATGTATTCCACGCCCCAGAGCGGCCGCTATATCAACGGCTTGCTGGATAATATTGCACGCCAGTTCATGGCCGACGGGCGCCTCCATAAGTCAATGGGTGGGAAAGAAGAGAAACCGGAATAACGAAAAATTTTAAATAAAATCAAATGAAAACATTAATTACTTTATTGGCCGCCCAAGGCGATGGGGGCATGGGCATGATTATCATGCTTATTGTTATGTTCGCCATCATGTACTTCTTCATGATTCGTCCTCAGCAGAAGAAACAGAAGGAAATCCAGAACTTCCGCAATTCCATTGAGCGCGGACAGCAGGTCGTGACCGCAGGCGGTCTCTATGGCACCGTTAAGGACATTGATGATGTGAACAACATCCTCGTGATTGAAGTCGCAAACGGCGTCCGCGTCCGTGTCGATCGCAACTCTGTCTTCGGCACAGCCCAGGCTGCTGATCAGACTGCTGCCACAAAGGGTGACAACTATAGCAAATAAACAACGGCCACGCAATAACGGATTCTGACACGATGGACCGCGTGCAATGGCAACGGGTGGGCGAGGCGCTGAAGCGAATGATGCTAAGCGACCGCAGCCGGGAGCTGATGATTTTCACCATCTTTCTCCTTCTCTCTACCGGCTTCTGGTATATCCAGACCTTGGATGAGACATATGAGTTGGAGGTGCAGTTCCCGCTGAAGCTCAAGAATGTACCCAAGGGGGTGATTATCACCTCCGATTTGCCGTCGTCGCTGCGCGTCGTCCTGCGAGACAAAGGCACAACTCTGGTGCGTTACTATCGCTTCAATGCCCCGCCGACTCTTTTCGTCGATTTCTCTCAACGGCATAACGACGCTCTCACGGGGTCGGACGAGATTTCTCTGAGCGAGGCCCAGAAGATGGTGTCGCACTATCTGCAGCCTTCGACTTCGATCGTCAGCATCCATGCGGATTCGTTGGAATATTATTACAACCGAGGACTCAAGCGCCGCCTGCCTGTCTGCATAGCAGGCACCGTGAAGACGGCCCGCCAATATTATCTTACAGAGGTGGTGTGCCGCCCCGACTGTGTCACCGTTTGGGCCCCTCAGCAGGTGCTCGATACGATGACTGCCGCATACACAGAACCGTTGGATATCAGCGGGCTCGCTCATCATGAGACACGCACCCTCGCCCTCGCTTCGGTACGTGGCGCCAAGTTCGAACCGTCCGCGGTGCAGTTCGTTGCCAACGTGGATCTCTACACTGAGAAGACCCTGGAGGTGCCAATTATCGGCATCAACTTCCCGGCAGACCGCGATCTGCGCACCTTCCCGGCCAAGGTGTCTCTGACATTCAAGGTCGGTACAAAAATGTACAAACAGATCAAAGAGAAAGACTTTGTTTTGGCTGTGACATACGAGGATCTGCTCAGTAACCCGGGCAACGGGCGCTTCCGCCCGCATCTGCGCTCTATACCGGACGGCGTGTCTCAGGTGCGATTCACGCCGGAAGAGGTTGAATATCTCATTGAGCAGGTAGAGGAGGGCGAAGAATGATGGTGCGCATCGGTCTGACAGGAGGAATCGGAGCGGGCAAGAGCTATGTGGCATCGCTGATCCACAGCCATTTCGGTATTCCGGTCTATGACTGCGACTCCTCAGCCAAGCGCCTCATGGCAGAATCCACTGAAGTCCGTGGCGCGTTGGAGCAGCTTCTGGGTAAGCCCGTATGCAAACCCGACGGAACGCTCGACCGTCAGCTGTTGACCAGTTATGTCTTTGGAAACAAAGAGGCGGCACGAAGCATCGAGAAGATCGTTCACCCCGCAGTAAAAGCCGATTTCCAGGAGTGGACAACTCAGCTTGCCCAACAGCCGGCACCGCCGCGTGCTGTTCTGATAGAAAGCGCGATCCTCATAGAGGCCGGCTTTACTGATGTCGCCGACAAAGTGATTGTGGTGGAAGCGCCGATGGAACTGCGCATCGCCCGAGTCATGAAGCGCGACGGCTGCACCGAGCTGCAAGTGCGTGAACGCATTGCGCGCCAGATATCAGACTCCGACCGCCGCAACGCCGCCGACTCCGTCATCATAAACGACGGACGCGACCTCATCAGCCAACTGCAGGCTGCTATCAATTAACGCAACTAATTATACAAATTAAACAAATAATATCTACAACAACGGATTAAGCGGATTTAACGGATTATAAAGTAAAACACGAGATTTGTCGCAGACCCACGACCTTGGGAGTAATTATCACGAATGACCCACGAATTATCATGAATAATAATTATATGGAAAATTAATGGGAAATTTATGGTAATTATATGTGAAAAAACAAAGGCACCGCGCCAGCTTAATTCGTACAATTCGAATAAAAATCAAAATCTGTACGCAGCCTATATTCGTAAAATTAGTAAAATTCGTTGAGTAAAAACAAGCATCGCTATGTTAGAAAAGATTCTCGCCGTTTCCGGCAAACCCGGCCTTTACCAATTAGTGAGCCGTTCAAATCGTAGTCTTATCGTGGAGACCGTAGGCGCGGACAAACGTCGTATGCCGATATTCTCCACCGACAAAGTAATCTCATTGGCTGATATTGCCATGTACACCGATGAGGAAGAGGTGCCTCTCTGCGACGTGCTCACTTCACTCAAGGAGAAAGAAAAAGGTCAGCCTTGCTCGATTGATATCAAGAAGGCTGACAAGAAAGAGTTGTTTGACTTCTTTGCAGAGATTCTCCCCAACTTCGACCGCGACCGCGTCTATCCTTCAGACGTGAAGAAACTGCTGCAATGGTACGATATCCTCATCGCAGCCGGTCTCGATGACTTCTCCAATCCGAAGAAAACGCAGGAAGAGGAGGCTTAATCTGATTGAACATTGAACATTGACCATTGAACATTTTAGGTTAGCACCGCGCAGCCTTAATGTTCAATGTTCATTGTTCAATGTTCAATGTTCAATGTTCAATGATCAATGGGGCCTATTTAAACTTCCCCAGCGTTATCTGACTGATAGTCAGAGGCAGATAAATCATGTCATAGCCGTTTTCTGTGAGGTTCTCCTCATAGAAGAGGGCTATGCTTTTGTCTTTCTGCTCTATCATGGTCGAGTAGGCCGAGGTGGTGTTACACAGTTGTATTCCTTTGGTCCATTCAGCGGCGAAGGCCCGGGGCGTGTAAATACCGTTTGGCAGAATCTCCTTATACCAGATGCCGACGTCCGTACGTTTGTCTCCGAAGGGGAGCGACTGAAGCATCAGTTTCACACGGCGGTTGGTGACAGGCTCAGTGGCATCTACCAGCATTATCTCTCCGTTGCATGAGGTAGCTCCGGTCTTTATTCCGCCCGGTATG
>Ga0247610_10006630_pt1 | contig 12012 bp, 10 predicted proteins | sample 174DNAGHGhighgp2_FD_193483 | JGI IMG/M metagenome (GOLD analysis project Ga0247610, IMG submission 193483) | Sheep rumen microbial communities from Palmerston North, Manawatu-Wanganui, New Zealand - 1742 DNA GHGhigh gp2 | ecosystem: Host-associated > Mammals > Digestive system > Stomach > Rumen...
GGCACTCTTTCAGAGTGCTTGCCTCTATAGAGCTTGTTATCCGGGGGTGCTCGCTACGCTCGTACCCTCGGTTATTGAGCGAAGACCGCGTTGCGGTCTCTTTGGTGGTATGATTGCGGATAATCAAATAATTAAATGTGCAAAATTAGTTTATATAATGTCCGGGGTAATGACGCTGAAAGCATCATCTTTCAATAGCCGCCGTGTCCGCAGGGCCAGCGGGTAGTTGGGTGATCAGTATATACCGACCCTGCGCTCGACCTTTGGTCGCTTTGCTCTGCAAAGAAAGGGTCGCCTAATTGCCGGTACTGAGGAGCAATCCAAAGCTAATTTATAGAACCCACCTTTAGCCTACAGTGTTGTCGTTGTCAGCAGACGGGAATCTTGTCGATGCGTGCCTGATGGCGTCCGCCTTCGAACTCGGTTGCAAAGAACTCGTCCATTATCTTGGCAGCCATCTCCTCATCGATGAATCGTCCGGGCATGACGAGTACGTTGGCATTATTATGTTGTCGGATGAGGTGTGCTATCTCGGGAATCCAGCACAGTCCAGCCCTTATGCTCTGATGTTTGTTGAGCGTCATGTTGATGCCCTCTCCGGAACCGCAGATGGCAATGCCTGGATATACCTCGCCTGCCTCTATGCCGCGAGCCAAGGCGTGGCCAAAGTCGCTGTAGTCGCACGAGGCTTCGCTGTATGTGCCATAGTCCTTGTATGGCAGCCCCTTTTTGTCGAGGTAGCTCTTCACAAATTGTTTGAGAGGGTAGCCAGCGTGGTCGCTGGCTAACCCTATTATCTTTACTTCCATATCAGAGGATGGCTTTTACCTGTTTGTAAACGTTGTCGGCGGTGAAGCCCAGCTTCTCGTCGAGCACCTTGTAGGGTGCGCTGAAGCCGAAGCTGTTGAGACCCCACACGCATCCGTCGGCACCCACGAGGCCCTCGAGGTTGACGGGCAGTCCGGCTGTGAGGCCGAACTTCTTCACGCCTGCGGGCAGTATGGCCTGCTGGTAGTCCTTGGGCTGGCTGCGGAAGAGGCCCTCCGAGGGCACGCTGACGATGCGCACCTTCACGCCGTCCTTACGCAGGAGCTCGGCACCGGCCACGAGGGTCGATACCTCGGAACCGCTGGCCAGCAGGATCACGTCGGGCTGCTCGTCGGAGCCTGCCACGATGTATGCACCCTTGGCGGCCTGGGCATAGTCGTTGCCGGCGGGCAGGTCGGCTATGTTCTGACGGCTGAGGATAAGGGCCGTGGGGCTGTCGGTGTTCTCCATGGCCAGGCGCCATGCGGCCGTGGTCTCCTGTGCGTCGGCGGGACGCAGCACGAGTGTCGAGTTCTTGCCGTGGTGGTTCTTGAGCTTCTCCATGAGGCGTATCTGTGCTTCCTGCTCCACGGGTTCGTGGGTGGGGCCGTCCTCGCCCACTCGGAAGGCGTCGTGTGTCCAGATGAACTTCACGGGCAGTTCCATCAAGGCTGCCATACGAACGGCTGGTTTCATATAATCAGAGAACACGAAGAAGGTGCCGCAGGCGGGTATGACGCCTCCGTGCAGGGCCATGCCGATGCAGCAGCAAGCCATCGTCAGCTCGGCCACGCCGGCCTGGAAGAAGGCACCGCTGAAGTCGCCTGCCTTGAGGGCGTGGGTCTTCTTGAGGAAGCCGTCGGTCTTGTCGGAGTTGGAGAGGTCGGCGCTGGCGCAGATCATGTTGGGCACCTGCTCGGCCAGCTGGCTTAGCACGGCAGCGCTGGCGTTGCGGGTGGCGTCGCCGCTCTTCTGCTGCACCTTGCTCCAATCCACCTTCGGGGCCTTGCCGCTGAACCACTCGGCCTGTGCGGCGGCGCACTGGGGATTCTTGGCTGCCCACTCGGCCTCCTCGGCCTTGCGCGCTGCCACGATGCCCTTGAGCTCCTCGGCGCGGCGGGCATAAAGCTCCTTGACGTCATCGAAGATGACAAACGGATTCTCGGCATCGCCGCCCAGGTTGGCGATGGTCTTCTTGTAGGCATCGCCGCCGAGGGGAGCGCCGTGGGTCTTGCAGTTGCGCTCGTAGCTGGAGCCGTCGTCCTTGAGGGCGCCCTTGCCCATGATGGTCTTGCCGATGATGAGTGCTGGTTTGCCCACGACGGCCTTGGCCTGCTCGATGGCGGTGCGTATCTGTGCGGCGTCGTTGCCGTTGATCTCAAACACCTCCCATCCGAGGGCGCGGTACTTGGCGGCAGTGTCCTCGTTCATGACCTCGGCGGTCTCGGTGGAGAGCTGGATGTCGTTGCTGTCGTAGAACATCACCACGTTGTCCAGCCCCAGCGTGCCGGCGATGCGGGCAGCACCCTGACTGATTTCCTCCTGCACTCCGCCGTCGGAGATATAGATGTAGATGGTCTCCTTACCGAATGTGGGGTTGCCGGTGTGTGCGGCCAGGAACTTGGCAGCGATGGCAGCGCCGATGCCGAAGGTGTGGCCCTGTCCGAGCGGGCCGCTGGTGTTCTCGATGCCGCGCTTGGGATCTGCCTCGGGGTGTCCGGGCGTTGGCGAGCCCCACTGGCGGAGCTGCTGCAGTTCTTCGAGCGAGAACTTGCCGATGAGCGCCAGCTGGCTATAGAGCATGGGTGCCATGTGGCCGGGGTCGAGGAAGAAGCGGTCGCGACCAACCCATGTGGGGTCGGCGGGGTCGTAGGTGAGGTATTCGCTGTAGAGCACGTTGATGAAATCGGCGCCGCCCATGGCTCCGCCCGGGTGGCCGCTCTTGGCTTTCTCTACCATCGACGCAGCCAGGATGCGTATGTTGTCGGCTGCGTGGTTGAGGACTTTGATGTCGTTCATTTTTTTTGTTGGTTAAGTTGTGACTATAAGATTGATATTAAGGGATCTTGCGAGGTATGATGGTTTTCATGACCTTGGCCGGTGAGCCGTATGCCACGGAGCCTGCCGGTATGTCGTGTGTGACGACAGCCCCGGCTCCGATAACGCTGTGTGCGCCTATGCTTACTCCCGGCGTTATAGTGGCGTTGGCTCCAATCCATACGTCATCGTCGATGATGATAGGTCGTGTCGTCACGCCCTGCGTGTCAATTAGTTTGGAAGGGTTGGCAAAGTTATGGTTGAGTGCCGTGATGACAACTCCCTGCGCAATGTTGACGTGTGAGCCAATTGTCACAGGTCCGATGATAGTGTTGTGGATTCCCACACGTGTGTGTTCTCCGATGATGACGTCTCCGCAGGCATTGTTGATGCATGAGTAGCTCTCAATGACGCTTTTCTTGCCAAGTCTGAAGCTGCTCCATGGCACAACGTCCATCCGTACAGAACGGTAGATATGGCTTGACCATGCAACGTGTGTGAAGCATGGTCTCAACAACCGCACCCACCATCGGGGGCGTGAGAGCGTTGGGTTTACGATGCACCAGTGGATGAATCGTTTTGTATGTGGATGTTTATCGAGCACGTGTGTAGTAGTGAGGAAAATGATTATGACAGCTGATGAGAACTCTCTTATGTAGCAATAGCATCGAGGAAAGCTCGTGCGTAGGCTTGATATGTGAAGTGCAGGGCTCGTTTTTTGCCCTCTTCAGACATGCGTGTGCGTTCGTCGGGCATAGCCTGCAGGGTCATGATTTCATCTGCGAGGCGTTGTGGCAGGTCTGTGCCTTGGTCTATGATGTGTGCTATGCCCTCGCATGTCTCTGGCACTCCGCCGGAGCGTGTGGTGATGACGGGCACTCCTGCCGCCATTGCCTCGAGCACTGTCAGTGCAAATGCTTCCTGACACGTGGAAGGCAGCACTGCGAGGTCGGCCAGCTTGAGTAGCGATGCCACACGCTGGTGTGGAACGTAGCCTGTGAAAACGATGTCATCGCGCAGAGGCTCGGCCTGGGCACGCAGGTCTCTGATGAACTCAGGATTCCCTCCGACGTCGCCGCCATAGAAACTGCCACCGACGACGAGCAGGCGACAGCGTCCTGTCTGTCTTGACCGCTCGTAGGATGCCTGCCGTCGTCTGTCGTGTATGAGTGTCATGGCCTGTACGAGTTCACGAATACCCTTTATGGGGTCTATGCGTCCCGTATATACGATGACGAAATCTGACGGCAGCAGGCCCAGGTCGGCTCGTGTTGCCGGCAGGGCTTTGTCGAAGGCTTCGACATCAATGCCGTTGTGCACAGTGGTGATGTTCGGTCGTAGGTCGGCAGGCATAGTTCTGGCAACGCTGCGAACTCTCTCGGCAAGGTAGTCGGATGCTGTGATCACGTCGTCTGCAGCACGGCAAATCTCTGGCGAGAGTGGCATGTCAGGGCCGATATTGTCGAGATGATGGTGAAGGATGAGCCTGGATTCTGTATGCTTCCTGAGGTCGATTGCGAAGCCTGGTCTGTTCTCAAGGATAATAGCATCCCAACTCTGTCGCAACAGCAGGCGTCGGCAGGCGAGGTAGAAGTCGTTGACATAGTAGTCATAGACAGGAGGGTCAGGCATGTCTGAGTGTCGCTTGCGGCATGTGATGCTCCTGAGTTTGCGCCGAAGCCGTGCCCTTAGGCTGTGCATGGGTATGCTGACGTAGGTCGTAGCCGGTGTTGCAGATGCTTTTGCAGTGTGCTGTGCCTGACATGTGAAGATGGTGATAGCGTGCTCACGCGTCACTGCGTTGAGGGCGACGTAGTGGTCGGTGAGTTCCTCCACGGCACCTCCCTGTGTGGCAGGCACCGGCAGAAGTCCTGATGTAAGGATTGCTATTTTCATCGGCAGATAGCGGTAAAGGCACATCTTTTGCGGGCAAAGTTACGAAAAAGTGTCGATGTTACAATACTTATGTGTCTTTTTTTATGAAAAGAAACGATGTTTAAGGCCTTTGGCCATAGAACGGAGGTATCTTCGTGTTGAAATGTCGAACTTTTTGTGGTTGATGAGCCAGAAAAGAGTTCGACGCATAGGTTGTTTTCGAATATCCCATTCCACCATGTCATCGATATGTGCCTCAACATAGTGCTGGCGGTTGTCGGCGATGAGCTGTCGCAGCTGGCAGTCGTTGGCATTGTCAGGCTGTCGCTGCAGGAAGCGCTGCATCCAGTCGCCCCAGTGCTGGTAAGCCCGTATCTTGTCGTCGATGCACGACATGTCATGGCTTATGCTCTCTGCGTTGCCACGGTAGCAGAACCCTACGCGTTGTGTGTTGCAACATCCATTGTCCATGGCAGCGGTGAATGCCGAGAGGTCGTCGGCCGCCCATCCGTAGGGCAGCTTGTAGAAGCCGCCTTGGCTCCGAAGCTGTGACGTCCTGAACATGAAGTCGCCGAGGTGGGTGTTGCGTGGGTTCCAGATGAGGGAATATACCGATTCCCATTCCGGCCTGAGCTCCAGCTCCCTCACGATGCGTGACTTGTCGTCGATGATTACTGAGCGAGCGTGCAGCAAATCCACTTTCGGGTATTTGCGTATCAGCTCGGCGAAGTCGGCAAGATATGTCGGTGTCAGTGTGTCGTCGTCGCCTATGCAGCATACGTATTCGCCCTTGGCATAGGATAGGCAGATGTTCCAGTTGTCAACGACATTGCGTGCTCCGCAGTTAGTGGCGTTAGTGTAGTAGCGTATGCGCGGGTCGGTGTATCGGCACACTACGCCGTCGATGTCGTAGGGCGATGCGTCGTTGACGATGATGAGTTCAAAGTCGGAGAACTCCTGCGCTAGCACGCTGTCTATCGTCTCGGCGAGGAATGTGGGCTTGAATGCCGGTATGGTGACAGAGAATAGTGGCACGGTTGATGTGGTTTTAGGTGTTATTAGTTAATATGTCATAGCTTGAGGCATTGCATGGCGATGGAGAGTCGTGCCCTAAGGTCTGATGTACCCCGGCAGCGTAGCAGTATGCGTAGTGCCGTAAGCTTGTGTCCTGCCCGCAGATGTGCCCGTGCGAGCTGAATGATCTGGTTTGTGGCATAGCGTCGTAGGCTGTCCTCGTGTGATGTCGGAAGGTCATACCATTCCCAGTAAGGGAACTCGCGTTCGAGTGGCACGTTTGCCGTGAGGCTGCCTTCGGTCTCTTCCTCGTAGTGAGCCAGTTCGCGATTGAGGAACACCGTATGGGAGATTAGCCCGAGCCGCAACCACATGTCCCTGTCTTCGCCCCTGCTGATGCCTTTCCTGAATCCTCCGACGATAGCGAAGAGTGACCGTCGTGCAACGATGGTTCCTGTCCAGTAAACGATGCTCCATGCCGCAGCATCGGTGATGATGCTTTCCTCTGGCAGGCCAGGTATCATGCGTCCGTGTCTGGCGCACGCGAAGAGGTTCTCCTTGGGATGACGGCATATAAGGTCGTACATCTGCTGAAGATAGTCGGGGTCCCATCGGTCATCGGCATCGAGGAAGGCTATCCACTCGCACGTTGAGGCCTGTATGCCTGTGTTTCGTGCTGCCGAGACGCCGGCGTTGGGTTGCCACCTGAGGCGTATGCGTGGGTCATCGTGGGCCATACGTCTTACGCGTGCGGGGCCGTCGTCGGTGGAATTGTCGTCAATGACGAGAATCTCGATGTTCGAGAAACTCTGGTTGGTGACGCTGGCGAGTGTCGCCTCGATGTAGCGGGCTTTGTTATATAATGGTATGATGACAGAGAAGAATGGCACGGTGTGGTGGTGTTGGTGTTTGGCAAATGCTTGATATGAGTGCAGGCTGTCGTGTCATGACTTATGCCTTTTCATAGGCAGTATGTCTGCGACTCGTCGTGCGCAGTCTCTCACGCCCCATCCGAAGAACCACAGCAGTGGTAGGTTGATGGCGAGATATACGGCCATTACTACCACGGCTCTGAGCACCCAGAGCATGAAGTTCGTGGGTGCCGGCAATGGAATGAAGTGAGTTGCTGCTGCTGCGAGTGCGCAACTGACGATGAGAATGGCATAGTAGCGCAGCGTGCCATTCCAGTAGCGTCCTACGCCTCTGTGGAAGCCGTTGTGGAAGAGGTAGTAGGGTTTCCAAATCATGATGATGATGCCTACGCTGACAATCTTACCTGCGAGGATACCTATTATGCCGTAGAAGTGTCCTAGCCCGAAGGTCACGGCAATGTTGAGGAAGAGTTCTACGTAGCATGACCACACATCGCCGTAGAGGCCGTGTGCGTGGTTGAAGATGTCAACCACGGAGCGCGTGAGGTTCATGAAGGTGTAGATGACGAGCATGACGAGAATCCACGGTGACAGCACATACTTGTCGCCGACCCAGATGGCGATGAACGATGCCATGAGCATCAGCAGCCCGTAGCAGATGATGCCTGCCACGAACTGGCGCAGGGCCGTGAGTTCCCAAAACACCTTGTCCTCAAGCTCCTTGTTGCCCTCGGCCACGAGGTTGCCCACGCCGGCATTCACGCTGTTGAGGACGGTGGTGAAGAGCAGCGAGATCTTGGAGGCTATCATGGTGTAGTTGCCGTAGTAGGCCACCATCTTCAGTGACACGAAGAGGAAAACGAAGAGCTCGTCGCTCTTGGTGAGCACGAAGTCCTTGATGCGGTGTATGAATATCTGTTTCGTCTTGGCGATAATCTCAGGGTAGCGTCGCAGCAACTCACGACCGCGGCTCTTGTCGGTCTGAAGCCATGGATATTCCTTGTCGATCTTCCAGTTGAGCACGATGCATGCTATGATTCCGAATGCAAACTCTATAGCCACCCACACATACGGGTTGCCGTAGAAGTATGCGAGAGCAATCTGCAATGCTGTCTTGACGAGGCCTGCACTCTGGTAATATACGCTGACGAGGTACTGTTTCTGGTCGGCGGCGAGCAGTATCTCCCTATAGTTGATGAAATATCCTATGAGCTGCGAGCCGAGGATGCTTGCGAAGGCGAAATAGATGATGCCCATCGACAGCCCCTTGTCGCCGAAGATGAGTGGGAAGAAGAGGCTGATGATGAGTGCGCCAGCCATAATGAACAGGCCTATCCACCGATACAGGTAGCCGAGCAGCGACAGCACATCGCTCACCTCCTTGCGGTTGTCAGTCTGGAGCGGCTTGTAGAGGAAATAGCTTATGGACGACGAGATGCCGAGTTCTGCGAGGTTGAGGTATCCCAGTATGCTTCCGAGCGTCAGTGTCAGGCCTACGAACTCCTCGCCGAGGCACTCGAGGAAGATGCGTCGGGAATAGAACGCGAAGAAAAGTCCGAGGAAATAGAATATGAAGTTGACCTTCGCGTTCATCAGGCTCTTGCTGACTCTATTTGCCATATATGAACTGAAGTAAGCGTTTGGGTTCGAGATATGGCAGGTAGCCGCTGCGCGTTATGCGCCTTAGTGTCTGAAGACGGTCGCGCCATGGCAGCGTCCTTGCCGTGATGAGAACATGGTTGAGGGTATAGGCACAATAGCGCCATGCTGTCTGTCTGTGTGAGGGATTGTCGTGCAGCCATTCCTGCACGCCGTCGATGACGGTAAGGTAGCAGTCCATGTTGCGTCGTGAGAAGGTGGCACCCATGGTGCTGGACCGGCGTATGCGGTGGTGGATGAGAGTGCGGTGGAGCGTGGCGACGCTGTGGCACGACATGATGAGTGTTGCCGTGAAGAGTTCATCCTCGTGGATGATGCCTGGCCTGAAAACGATGCCCGTGCTCTTGAGAAATTCAGCATCTATGAGATACAGCCATGGCACGGCTCGGAATGAGAATGTGCGTAGCAGAATGGTCATGACTTCAGTCCCTGTCATGACCTTATTGCCGGGCAGCTCCTCAGAGCGTTGATAGCGTTGGTGCGTGTAGATGGTGTTTGCCACCTCGTCGATGTGGCGGCCAGACTCGTCAATGATGTCGCCGGAGAACAGTAACAAGCCAACGCCGAGGCGGCTGGCCTCAGCGTAGGCTGCTGAAAGGGCATCGTGCGAGATGATGTCATCGCTGTCAAGGCAGTATATCCAACGCCCATGTGCATTGCTGATGGCTGTGTTGCGTGCCACGCTCTGACCCTGGTTGGGCTGTGTCAGCACCACCACTCGTGGGTCGGTGTCGGCCCAGCTCTGCAGTATGGAGAGTGACTCGTCGTCAGAGCCGTCGTCAACGCAGACGAATTCGTATGTGATGTCGTCGTCCGATGCCTGCAGGCTTGCGATGGTTGCCGGCAGATATGCGGCAGTGTTATATACAGGGATTATGATGGATATGTCCGGAGTCATGTGTGGTGTCAGGGTGGTGGGGTGGTATCAAAGTCGCTGTATGTGTCGGCCTATTGCTTGCTGTGTGACTTGCCGACGATGTTGTCGTCGTTGTCGTCGTAGCGTAGGGTTGAGGTGAAGTAGTTCCGGCAGGTGGAAGCATACTTGCGCACTCGGTGCCAAAGTGCCTGCGCGAGTGACTCGCTGACGGTGCCATAGCCGGTGACAGCCCTGGCACGTCGGTCTCTGAGGAAGCGTATGTGCCCCGTGGTGCGTAGCTGGAATGCCAGATAGCCGTCTTCGCCACGGATGATGTCTGTGCGTATGCCGAAGCGCCGGGCCTCGTCGGTGCGATAGCCGAAGACGAGGCCTCGCACGGCGAGTTCAGGCCTTGTGAAGTGTTGCATCCAGAGGTGTGTGTCGCGCAGCAGCTCATAACACCACAGTGCGAGGCGCGAATGCTGCTGGTCGGGAATGTAGCTCCACAGGCTGCTCACGCCTACGGTGCCTTGCTGCTCGAGCATGTCCGTCATCAGTTCGGCGTAGGCCGGAGGGTACATGGTGTCGGCGTCGATATTGAGGTGATAGCGTCCGCGTGCATGGCTGAGGCCGCACTGTCGCGCCCATCCGCAGCTGTGTCGTGTCTCCTTATAGTAAGGTATGGCGCACGCGCTGAAGATGTCTGCCGTGCGGTCGGTGCTGTCGTTGTCCACCCCGATAATCTCGATGGGGTATCGGCAGACGGTGTTGCTAAGGCTCCACAGACATGCCAGTAGGTGCCGCTCTTCGTTGTAGCCGATGACAGAGATGGTCGTCACGGGCTGTTCTGACTGCATGGCGGCTATGCGCTGACGTATGCCTTTGATGATTTCCGCTTGCTTCACGGGATCGAACGGCTTGTCGTAAACGTCAAGATATGGTTGGTACCAGTTGCTCATGATTGTCCGTGTTCGGTGTGAAGGAATTTGTGTGAGGCTCCGCGCAGACGGAACAGTGACATCACCATCTGCCCCAAGAGCTGTGGCAGTGCTGCTGTGGCTCTGGCGAGCTTCGTGCCTCGCATGCTCCGTGGTATGGCTGTCAATATTGCCACGTAGAGTGCGGCGGTGAGTGCCATCCAGCGTATGAATGTCGCCCATGGCATGATGCCTGCCAGTGAGAGCGTGAGCGTGAGTGCCAGCATGAAAGCCGTGAGTGCCATAAGCAGTGAGCGTGGTATGAGCGCTTGTTGGAGTGTCTTGTCGAGATAGTCGATGCGTAGTGCCTGTGAGTGTGGCCTGAGAGCCTGTGGTAAGCCTTGAAGCATGAATCCGAGCGCCCACAGCTGTGCCGCCAGCCACCGGCGACGCTGGCGTCCGAAGTTGACACGATTGTTCACCTTCTCGTCGAAGACGTAAAGCTCGTCGGCAAAGATGGTGCGATGCCCTTCGAGCAGCAGCTGCCGCTCGAGTTCCTTGTCCTCGCCTGCCGTCTTCAGGCTCTGCACGGCGTGTTCGAGCCATGTTGCCTCGAAGCAGATGCCGCTGCCGATCAGTGCCGATGTCAGGCCTATGCTGTTGTGTCCGCGCCGGAACAGACTGTTGTTGACTTCCTCGCTTGCGGCATCGAGCATGGCAATGGGGGTATCAGTGTTCTTGGCGCAACGATGTAGCTGAATGGCAACGCGCGACGTGGTGCAGAGTGCTGCCAGCTGCTGGCATAGGTCTGGCTGGATGATGTTGTCGGCATCGATGATAAGGATGTGTGTGTGTCGTCGCCGGTCGTATGCCTCGGTCATGGCGAGCTGCAGGGCCTTGCCCTTGGTGCTGTCGGCATATGCCGCCCTGACGAGTCGTAATGGCATGGCGGCGAGGCGTGAATTGGTGGCCTCTGTCATGTGGTCTGTGACGACGCATACGTCAACGTCAGCGTATGTCTGTGCAAGTGCGGCCTTGACAGTCTGCATTATGACGTTGTCCTCGGCATAGGCCGGAATGACGATGAGGAAGCGTGCCGTGACATCGGTGGCCGTCTCATGCCTCCGACGTGGCAACAGTGCTGCTATGGCGAAGACGAGCACGTATGCTACCGACACAGCTGCCAGGCAGAAGATTGTCAGCTCGCAGATGACGAGCACCAGCGGTACGGCACTCATGGCTGTGCCTCCTCCTCGCGGCTGGTGACGATGGTCGGCGTCGGGCGTACCTTGTCTGTCATGCTGGCAACCTTTTGCCAGAGTCTGGAGAACAAACCGTGTGATTTCTTCTTGATATGTTTCTTGTGTTGGCGCAGGTCGTCGGCCCATTCGTCCTTATGGTTGCGAGTGAAAGTCAGGGCCCATCCCGACGGCAGGGCATAGAACAGAGCCTTCACCATCAGGAGCGGCGAGTAGATGTATGCTTTCTCCCATTCGCGGTTGATGAGATAGTCAGGTGTCGCTATGGCATAAACAAAAGTTACCCAACAGCCTGTGATGAGCCATTTCAGAGTCATGCTCCACCAGAAGAGAGGCGTAATGATGCACATGAGTGAGATGATGCTCATCATCACGATTCGTGGCATCAGCATCCACTGGAAAATCTTGTCGAAGAGGTCGGCATTGTGTGTGATGATGGCATGTGGCAATTGCTTGATGTGTGTGCGCAGGGCGTGCCATTGTGCATACATCCAGTTCGAGCGGTCAACGATTTGCAGGCCTTTCTTCTTCTGATGCTGTGGCTTGCTGAAGAAACGCGTGTCATCGATGAAGTCAACGTACTTGCCGGCATTGAGCACCATAGCCTCGAAAGCCTTCAGGTCGCTGCCTTCGGGCAGTCTCATGATGTTGTCTTTGAACCATTTGTACTCGAACGCCATGCCGCTGCCCAACAGGCCCGACGACAGGCCGAGGGC
>Ga0247610_10006633_pt1 | contig 12010 bp, 8 predicted proteins | sample 174DNAGHGhighgp2_FD_193483 | JGI IMG/M metagenome (GOLD analysis project Ga0247610, IMG submission 193483) | Sheep rumen microbial communities from Palmerston North, Manawatu-Wanganui, New Zealand - 1742 DNA GHGhigh gp2 | ecosystem: Host-associated > Mammals > Digestive system > Stomach > Rumen ...
GGTAGCATATTCTTCACTTCTTTAACTTCTAGCGAAGCGTTCGCTTCTTTAACTTCTAAGCGAAGCGATAACTTCTCTAACTTCTTTAACTCCTACTGATACAAGTATCTCTTGATACTCTTCTTAGGCGTCTTGGCGAACTCCTCTTCGTGAATCTCGATAGAAGAAATCTTCTCGTAGGCGGGCAACTGCTGGTTCAGACCTGTGAGGTTCTGGTTCATGATGGCCTGCAGGTCTTCGTTGTTCAGTCCCATGTTGCGGGCCTCATCGAAGTCGGGATAGACCAGAGCCACCAGCTTCGTGTCGCGCTGCACCACGATGCTCTCTACCACCATTGTCATCGAGTTGAGACGGTCCTCAATCTCCTCGGGGTAGATGTTCTGTCCGTTGGCACCCAATAGCATGTTCTTTGAGCGTCCGTTGATGAAGACGTTGCCCTCGTCATCGATGGTACCCAGGTCGCCGGTATGATACCAGCCATCGGGATCGAGGGTCTCGGCAGTAGCCTCGGGATTTTTGTAGTAGCCTAACATGACGTTAAGACCGCGTGTGAGAATCTCGCCAGGGATGTTCTGCGGGTCGGGTGAGTCGATCTTCACCTCCATGTGGAGGGCAGCCTTGCCGCAAGAACCCGGCACGAAGCGGCGCCAGTCCTCGTAGCAGATGATGGGTGCGCACTCGGTGGCACCATAGCCCACGGTGAAGGGGAACTGTATCTGGTGCAGGAACTGCTCCACCTCGCGGTTGAAGGCAGCACCACCGATAATCACTTCGAAGAACTCGCCACCGAAGGCTTTCACCACCTCCTGACAGATCATCTCCTTCACCTTCTTCGAGATGACAGGCATCTGCAGCAGCAGGCGCATGCGGTTGTTCTGAATCTTGGGGAACACGCGTTTGCGGATAATCTTCTCGATGACCAGCGGTACGGCAATAATCACCTTGGGCTTGATGTCGGCAAAGGCCTGGGCGATGATGGCTGGCGAGGGTGTGCGGTTCAGGTAATAGACGTGACAGCCGCGGATGAACTCATACAGGAACTCGAAGGCCATGCCATACATGTGGGCCATGGGCAGGATAGAGATGATGTTGGCACCGGTGGTGACGTTGTTACCCATCACGGCGCAGGCAAAGTCATAGTTGGACCAGAGGGCACGGTAGGGCACCATGACACCCTTCGAGAAACCTGTGGTGCCGCTGGTGTAGTTGATCATCGCCATCTCGTCGCCATTGGCCTCGTGGTAGTACTTCACGTGTTCCTGACGGAAATACTTGGGGAACTTCTTGCCATAGAGCTCGTTCAGGTGCTCACGGGCATAGGTCAGCTTGTCGGTACGCGACACCATCAGCGAGTAGTCGCTGTTGCGGATGATGCCTTCCAGATGGGGCATCTGCGTGGGGTCGATGGTACCTACCACGTGGTCGCCTGCAAACAGCAAACGTGCGTCAGAGTGGTTGACGATGTTGTGAATCTGTTCGGGCATGAACTCATGCAGGATGGGTACGGCGATGGCACCATAGGTCAGCGTGGCAATGAAGGCCACAGCCCACTGGCTGCTGTTTCTGCCGCAGAGGGCAATCTTGTCGCCCTTCTGGATGCCCGAGTTCTCGAACAGGATGTGTACTTTTTCTATCTTGCGCGCCACGTCATGGAACTGTAGCGTCTGACCCTTATAGTCGGTCAGGGCATCCATGTCCCAGTGATCGATGATGCTCTGCTCAAGCAGTTCGTTGAAACTTGGAACTTGTTTCATAGTAGTTTTCTATATTTAACTTCTTGCGAAGCGTTAACTTCTATTGGTAAAGATATCTCTTAATACTCTTCTTGGGAGTTTTCGCAAACTCCTCGGATTGCAGTTCGACAGAAGTGATGCGGCTGTAGGCAGGCAGGTTGGCGTTCAGGTTCACGCGGTTCTGCTCCATCACGGCCTGCAACTCGTCCATGGTGAAGTTGGCTGCTTCGTCCTGGTCGGGATAGACCAGTGCCACCAGCTTCTCGTTGCGCTGTACGACAACGCACTCTGCCACCATCGGCATGGAGTTGAGCTGGTCCTCAATCTCCTCGGGGTAGATATTCTGTCCGCTGGCACCCAGCAGCATGTTCTTGATGCGTCCGCGAATGAAGATGTTACCGTAGGCATCCTTTGTGCCCAGGTCGCCGGTATGGTACCAGCCATCGGGATCGAGGGCCTCGCGTGTAGCCTCTTCGTTCTTGTAGTAACCCAGCATGACGTTCATACCCTTGGTCTGAATCTCGCCAGGGATATTCTCGGGGTCTGACGAATTGATGCGCACCTCCATGCCCTGGATGGCTGCGCCACAGGAACCTGGCTCGAACTCCTTCCAGTCGCGATAGCTGATAAGGGGGGCACACTCCGTGGTGCCGTAGCCCACGGTGATGGGGAAGTTAATGGACAACAGGAACTCCTCGACCTCTTTCGACAGAGCTGCACCGCCCACGATAATCTCGTAGGCCCGTCCACCGAATGCCTCATAAACCTGCTCGCATATCTTCTCCTTCACCTTCTTAGAGATAACGGGCATCTGCAGCAGCAGGCGCATGCGGTTACTCTGGATGATGGGGAACACCTTCTTGCGGATAATCTTCTCGACAATCAGGGGCACGGCGATGACCAGCCCAGGCTTGACGTCGGTAAACGCTTTGGCAATGAGCGTGGGCGACGGCAGACGGTTGAGGAAGAAGATATGGCAGCCATTGCAGAAACTGAAGATGAACTCGAAGGCCAGACCATACATGTGGGCCATAGGCAGAATGCTGAGCATGGTCTGTCCGGCTTTCACTTTCGAGCCCAGTTGCGTCAGGGCGAAGTCGAGGTTGCCTAAAAGGGCACGATAGGGCAGCATGACGCCCTTGGAATGGCCCGTGGTGCCGCTGGTGTAGTTGATCAGCGCCAACTCTTCGGGCTGGTCTTCGTGGTAGTGAACATCGTCCTTGGTGAAAGCCTTGGGATATTTCTGACCGAACATCATGTTCAGGTTTTCGCGGGCATAGGTCAGCTGCTCGGAACGTGACAGCATGATAGAGAAGTCGGGCAGGTTGAGGATGCCTTCCAATTTGGGCATCTCGTCGGGGTTGATATCCTTTGCCACGAAATCGCCTACGAACAAAAGACGTGTTCCTGAGTGGTTGACGATGTTATGAATCTGCTCAGCGTTGAACTCGTGGAGGATGGGTACTGCTACTGCTCCGTAGGTCAGCGTAGCCAGGAAAGTGACAGCCCAGTGGGCAGAGTTGCGTCCGCAGATGGCAATCTTATCGCCTTTCTTAACGCCTGCACTCTCGAAGGCTATGTGTAGTTTTTCAATTTTACGGGCTACATCGTGATATTGCAACGTGGCTCCCTGATAGTCGGTTAGGGCATTGGCATCCCAGTTATCAACGATGGTTTTCCAGATATAATAATTGAAATTGTTGTTGTTATTCATTGCACAGTTTTAAAATTTCTGTGCAAAGGTACATCAAATTCTGCACACAACAAAATTTTTTGTGCAATATTTTATGTTGGGAGCGAAAATAGTTTGATTTTTCCCGTTTGCTCTTATTCGTAGCGCATGGAACGGGCGGGATGGATGCGCGAAACGAGGTAGCTGGGACCTATCAGTACGAACAGACTGATGAGCAGCGTGGCGATGTTGATCAGCAGTACGAACAGCAGGTTAAGCTCCATGGGTGCCTCGCTGACATAGTAGGTGTCGGCATCCAGTTTGATGAAGCCTGTGGTCTGCTGAAGCACCACGATGCCAATGCCTATCAGGTTGCCCCAGAACAGTCCCCAACCGATGATATAGGCCGAGAACCAGAGGAATGTCTTCCGAATCAAAGTGTTGCGTGCGCCAAGGGCCTTCAGGATGCCGATCATCTGAGTGCGCTCTAATATAATAATAAGGAGTCCGCTGATAATGGTGAAGCTGGACACGGCAATCATCAGCGCCAGGATAATCCAGACGTTGATGTCGAGCAGCTCCAGCCAGTCGAACACCTGTCGGTAGGTCTCCGTGATGGTGGTAGCCGTATATTCGTTGCCTTCGCGGTCGGGACTGGCCTTCACTTGCTGTATGACGCGGCTGTTCACCTCGTCGAGCTTGTCGAAGTTGTCAACCAGCAGCTCTGCTCCTGAGCACATGTCTTTAGGCCAGCCGTTCAGCTGACGGGTGACGTGGATGTTGGTCAGGCAGATCACGTCGTCGAAGCGTTTCATGTGACTCTGATAGATGGCCTTCACCGTGAAGGGGCGCTTCTCGGGGCGTGGCTCTTCCTCGTCATCGTCATACACAATGAAGTAGGCCATGATCTTGTCGCCCACCTTCAGGCGCAACTTGTTGGCCATTGTCTTCGAAATGACCAGCGGACGGTCCTGCGTCTGTGCATCGATGAACTGGGGCAACTCGCCTGCCACGAGGTTTTCCTTGATGAAGCTGATGTCGTATTCTGGTCCTATGCCCTTGAACATGACGCCCAGGAAGTCCTGGTCGGTCTTCAGAATGCCTTGTGCCATCACGTAGCGCTCGGCATGACGCACGCCAGGCACGCCTTTCAGTTTCTGCAGATAGGCGCTGTCTATGCTGATGGGCTGTGGCGTAGGCGCTATGAGCGACTCCTTGTTGACTACCTGAATATGGCTGCCAAAGCCTATGACCTTGCTTCTTACCGTGTCCTTAAAGCCCAGCACGACACTCACCGTGATAATCATCACCACCAGTCCGATGGCCACTCCGATGGTGGCAATGCGGATGGCAGGACGACTCACCTTCTTCTGGTCGCCCTGTGCACTATACAGTCGTTTGGAAAGAAACAGCGGTAGGTTCACCTCTCAACTCTCAACCCTCAACTCTGCCAGGATAGGCCTCAAGAGCCTTTGCCAATACGACAAGGGCCTTCTCAAGGTCTTCTTTCTTCAGCACGTAGGCTATACGCACCTGATTGATGCCAGCGCCTGGTGTGGTGTAGAAACCTGCTGCGGGTGCCATCATCACGGTAGCACCTTCGTATTCGAATTCGCTCAAGCACCAACGGCAGAATTTCTCGCTGTCGTCAACAGGCAACTTGGCCACCGTGTAGAAGGCTCCCATGGGGATGGGCGAATAGACGCCAGGGATGCGGTTCAGTCCGTCAATCAGACACTTACGGCGCTCCACGTATTCGTCATACACATCACGGTAGTACTCCTCGGGAGCATCCAGCGAAGCCTCGGCCACAATCTGTCCGATGAGGGGAGGGGAGAGGCGTGCCTGACAGAATTTCATCACGGCCGCGCGTACCTCTTTATTCTTAGTGATGAGCGCACCCACACGGATGCCGCACTCAGAATAGCGCTTCGATACGGAGTCGATAAGGATGACATTCTGCTCGATGCCTTCCAGATGGCAGGCCGAGATATAGGGCGAACCGGTGTAGATATACTCGCGATACACCTCGTCAGAGAACAGGTAGAGGTCGTATTTCTTCACCAGGTCGCGTATCTGGTTCATCTCGCGGCGTGTATAGAGATAGCCGGTGGGGTTGTTGGGGTTGCAGATCATGATGGCACGGGTGCGCTCGTTGATGAGCTCCTCAAACTTCTCAACCTTCGGCAGCGAGAACCCCTCGTCGATAGTGGTGGCGATGGTGCGTATCTTGGCACCTGCCGAGATGGCGAAGGCCATGTAGTTGGCATAGGCAGGCTCGGGCACGATGATCTCGTCGCCTGGGTTCAGACACGACATGAAGGCGAAGAGCACGGCCTCGCTACCACCGCTGGTGATGATGATATCGTCGGCAGTCACGTTGATGTTGTACTTCGCATAGTAGCCCACCAGCTTCTCACGGTAGCTCAAATAGCCCTGCGAGGGAGAGTACTCCAGAATTTCGCGGTCTATTTTCTTCAGGGCATCCAGACCCACCTGTGGTGTGGGCAGGTCGGGCTGACCGATGTTCAGATGGTAAACATGGGTGCCACGCTTCTTGGCAGCGGCAGCCAAAGGAGCCAGCTTGCGAATCGGCGATTCGGGCATCTCCAAGCCTCGTATGGATATCTCAGGCATCTTGTTATTTTTGCGATTTACGAATACAATTTCAAATTTGTGTGCAAAGGTACAAAATAATTCTTAATTCATAATTCATAATTCATAATTATTTTCTACCTTTGCAGTCAAAATCAAAAAAACACGATAAAATGAGAAGTAGAACAGCAAATTGGTTTGAATGCAAAATCCGCTATGAGAAGATTATGGAGGACGGTTTGCAGAAGAAAGTAACTGAGACTTACAGCGTTGATGCCCTGTCGTTCAGCGAGGCCGAGGAACGCATCACGGAAGAGATGTCGTCCTACATCAGCGGCGAGTTCACGGTTCAGGATATCAAGAAGGCTCCCTACGGAGAGATTTTCTTCAGCGACAGCGAACTGGCTGACAAATGGTACAAGGCCAAGCTCCAGTTCATCACCATCGACGAGAAGACGGAGAAAGAGAAGCGCAGCAGCGTGAGCTATCTGGTGCAGGCCGGTTCGTTCAACGGTGCCGTGAAGAATATCGACGAGGTGATGGGTGGCACGATGATCGACTATGTCATCGCCTCTGTGGCTGAAACCCAGATTCTCGATGTCTTTGAACACGCGCCCTCTACCAAAAATAAACCCGAGTCTGAAGAGTAACCCATTGGTCCTATAAGTCCAATATGCCCTATAAGTCCTATAAGCCCCATAACCTATGAACTACCCCGTCAAAGAAAAACTCCATGAAGTGCTTGCCTCGCTGCCTGAGGGTGTGCGGCTGGTGGCTATCAGCAAGTACCACCCTGAGGACTACATCATGGCTGCCTACGAGGAAGGTCAGCGCGTGTTTGGCGAGAGCCACGAGCAAGAGCTGGCACGCAAGGTGACGGCCTTGCCTCAGGACATTGAGTGGCATTTCATAGGCCATCTGCAGACCAACAAGGTGAAGTACATCGCCCCCTATATCTCTATGATTGAGGCTGTTGACTCGCTGAAGCTCCTGCGCGAGATTGAGAAGCAGGCAGCCAAGGCCGATAGGGTGGTGAAGGTGCTGTTGGAACTGCACATTGCCGAGGAAGCCACCAAATATGGCTTGACGCTCGATGCCTGTCGCCAACTGCTGTCTGAGGGCGAATGGCGCCAGATGCAGCATGTGCAGATATGCGGTCTGATGATGATGGCATCCTTTACCGACGACCATCAGCAGATAGAACAGGAGTTCCAGACGGCTTCTGACTTCTTCGACGAGGTGAAGCAGCAGTATTTTGCTAATGATCCTGCCTTCTGCGAGCGCTCCTGGGGCATGAGCGACGACTATCCCCTGGCCGTTCAGCACCGTTCAACGATGGTCCGCATCGGCACCATGATTTTCGGACCGCGAGTTTATTAGTTATGTCCACTCCAGTTTATATTATCGAGGAACGCAAACTGCGTCGCAACCTGGCGCTGATTGCCGATGTTGCCAAGCGAGCCGACGTAGAGATCATCCTGGCATTCAAGGCCTTCGCCCTGTGGAAGACCTTTCCCATCTTCCGTGAGTATATCCATGCTACGACGGCCAGCTCGCTTTCTGAGGCACGGTTGGCCTTCGAGCAGTTCGGGGCCCCTGCCCACACGTTCTCTCCTGCCTATACCGACGACGAGATCGACGAGATTGTGAGCTGTTCCAGTCACCTCACGTTCAATTCGCTCTCCCAGTACCAGCGCTATCATGAACGTGCCAAGGCCTGCTCTCTTGGCCTGCGCGTCAATCCCGAGTATTCCGAGGTAGAGACGCTGCTCTACAATCCCTGCGCCCCTGGCACTCGCTTCGGCGTTTCGGCTGACAAACTGCCTGACACGCTGCCTGCCGACATCGAGGGCTTCCATTGCCATTGCCATTGCGAGAGTGGGGCCGACGTGCTGGAGCGCACCCTGGTGCATATCGAAGAGAAGTTCTCCCGTTGGTTCCCGCAGCTGAAGTGGCTCAACCTGGGTGGCGGTCATCTGATGACGCGCAAGGACTACGACGTTCAGAAGCTTGTTGCCATCCTGCAGGGTCTGCACCAGCGTTATCCCTGGCTCCATATCATCCTTGAACCAGGCAGCGCCTTTGCCTGGCAGACAGGTCCCTTGGTCAGTCATGTGGTCGATATCGTTGAAGACAAAGGCATCCGCACCGCCATCCTCGACGTCAGCTTCACCTGCCACATGCCCGACTGTCTTGAGATGCCGTATATGCCCGAGGTGAGAGGAGCCTCCCCCCTTCCCCCTCCAAAGGGAGGGGGAGACTCTGCGTCGATGCCCCCCCTCCCTTTGGAGGGGGAAGGGGGAAGGCCTTACCGTCTCGGTGGCAACAGCTGCCTGAGTGGCGACTTCATGTCGTCCTGGACCTTCGACCACGAGCTGCAGATTGGCGAGGAGATCATCTTCGAGGACATGATCCACTACACCACGGTGAAGACCACCATGTTCAACGGCATCACCCATCCCTCCATCGCCATGCTCCACGAGGACGGTCGTCTTGAGATGCTTCGTCAGTACCGCTACGAGGACTATCGCGACCGCATGGACTAAAGTCCCGACGAGCGCGACATGATACCGTACTAAAGGTGGCACTATACAACACAGCCAGACACACTTCTCAACACAAGGAGACGCACTTCCCTACCTTTTGACTTTAGTCAAAAAGGTTTTCGACTTAAGTCAAAAGGTCTCGTGACTTAAGTCAAAAGGTCGTTCGACTTAAGTCAAAGGGTTGCTTTCTATGTCACTTTGCCTGAGAAAGTGCGTCACTTATTGAAAGAAAATGCGTCACTCCCTCCCAGAAAGTGACGCATTTGTTCTATATGAATGTCTAATCTGTGCGTTTACTTCACGATGACCTTGTGCCCGTTTCTGATGGCGATGCCTTTCTTGGAGGCGTTTACGCGTTGGCCCTGCAGGTTGTAGCAGGCGTTGTCAGTAGGGGCGAAAGGGGTGGTGACGGTGCGGATGCCGCTGGAGGTGTTGCATGGTGGGTAGTACTCGTCGAAGCCTGACTGGGCATCGGCGTTGCCGGCCTTCATGATGTTCTCCACGAGGGAGTTGGCATAGACCTCGAGATTGGTGTACCATCCCTTCTCGGTGTCCAGCGTGTAGAGCTTGCCGTCGGTAGCGTTGTTGGGGTTCAGTCCGTTGGCCACCTCCCACTCATCGGGCATGCCGTCATTGTCGGTGTCGAAGTCCGAATCACGCCTACCTGTCGGGAAGTTGTCTTCGGTATAGCCGTTGCAGTCGGCAACCACGTCGATGAGTCCTTTCTTACCTGTGACGCTACCCGTGTATGTGGCGGTCTTGTTGCGTGCCTCATTCATATAGCGCTCGTCCACTTCGTCACGATAGAGGGAGGCACCGCCGTAGGAGAGCACCTTCTCGAAGGCTGTTGCTGCACTGTGGGTGGTTATCTCGCCTGCAGGAGCGGGCGCATCAAGCTGTATAGGCAGACAATCTACCCCGCTGATCTTGGTATAGGTAAGGTTGCCACCGTAGTAGTGATTAGGGTCTTTCGTATAGTATTTGCCGTTACTGGAAGGAATACCGCTGTCGTATTTCATCTTGCCCCATCCAGCCGAATTGCCGTCAATCAGGTTGTTCTCCAGGTAGTACCTGCTGGTCATATTCCAGAAGGTCTGGTCGTTGCCGGCATTTCCGCTGTTGGCAATAGAAACGGTGGTCAGTCGGTCGATGGTTGCTGCAGGACCGCTCTTGTAGTAGTTGCCCACCATGTTGATCTGTCCACCGCCAGGACCACCGTAGCAACCGTTGGCATTATAGACGACGCAGTTGCGGAAGTCCACGTTCTCGGCCTGTACTGCATTCTCCCACTGGTACTGGTCGTAGAGGCTGTTGCCGGTATAGCCAGCCCAGTTGTAGCGGGCACCATTGAAGCGTGGTGAGCGGTTGGCAACATGCAATATCATGTTGTGATGGAACGATGCCAGTTTGCCGCCCCAGATGCCGCCATAGCCGTGGGCGCCTTTGCCGTGTCCGGCATCGACAAGGCTTTCGCCGATAGTGCACCACTGCATGGTGAAGTTGTTGTTGTCGTAGAACGAAGCCACCTCGTCGATGCTCCACGAAAACGAACAGTGGTCGAGGATGATGCCGTTCTTCTCTCGCTGCCATGTGGCATCAGCTCCGTCGTTGACGTCCTTCTCCTGTCCGCGTCGGATGCGAATGAAGCGGATGATGTTGTTAGCACCAGGACGCACCGTGTAGTAGCGCAGAGTGATGCCAGGGTAGGGGGCCGTCTGTCCGAGGATGGTGACGTTATCCTTGATGGTAACATCAGACTGGAGGGCAATGACGCCTGCCACGTCGAAGACGACGATGCGGTTCTTGTTGCTGACGGCAGAACGAAACGAGCCTGTGCCCGAGTCGTTGAGATTGGTGACGTGTACGACGGTACCTCCGCGTCCGCCTGTAGCATAGCGTCCGTGACCTTCAGCACCAGGAAAGGCGGGTGCCTGGGCCAATGCCGTGAGTGATGCTACGGTAAAGATGAGTGCTGCAGTTAGAAGTTTTTTCATTAGAAGTTGTTTTGTGGGGGTAGTGATTGACATAAAAGCTCCGAGTGCTTGAAAAAACACCCGGAGCGTAAAGATATTCAGATGGATTAGTCCTCGTCCTTCATCTCAGCCTCGTGCTCCTTTATGAGCTGCTGCTGGATGTCGTTAGGCACAAGCTCGTAGCTGGCGAACTTCGTAGAGAACGAAGCACGTCCGCCCGTGAGAGAGCTCAGAGCGATAGAGTAGCTTGACAGCTCCTTGAGAGGAATCTTGGCATTGAGCTTCTGGTAGCCAGCCTCGCTGTCCATACCCATGATGATGGCACGACGGCCCTGCAGGTCGCTCATGACGTCGCCCATATAGTCGCCAGGCACCAGCACTTCGAGGTCGTAGATAGGCTCGAGCACCTTGGGACCTGCCTCCTTGAAGGCTGCTGAGAAGGCGTTGCGTCCTGCCAGCATGAATGACAATTCATTAGAATCGACGGGGTGCATCTTACCGTCATAGACGATGACGCGGACGTCGCGGGCATAAGAACCGGTGAGAGGTCCTTGCTCCATGCGCTGCATGATACCCTTCAGGATGGCGGGCATGAAACGCATATCGATGGCACCACCGACGACGCTGTTGATGAAGACGAGCTTGCCGCCCCATTCTAGGTCGATCTCTTCCTTGCCCTTGATGTTCATCTTGAACTCCTGACCGTTGATGGTGAAGCTGGTGGGATCTTCCATACCCTCGGTGTAAGGCTCGATGATGAGGTGTACCTCACCGAACTGACCTGAACCGCCTGACTGCTTCTTGTGACGATAGTCGGCACGTGCCATCTTGGAGATGGTCTCACGATAAGGAATCTTGGGCTCCTGATACTCAACGGCAATCTTCTCGTTGTTCTCGAGACGCCACTTCAGGGTACGCAGGTGGAACTCACCCTGACCATGAACGATGATCTGGCGCAACTCCTTAGACTGCTCAACCACCCATGTGGGGTCTTCCTGACGCATCTTGTTCAAGGCAGCCATCATCTTCTCGGTGTCGCTCTCGTTGACGGCCTTGATGGCACGTGAGAACTTGGAGTTAGGATACTTGATGAAGTCGAACTTCCACTCGTTGTCCTTGCCATTCAGCGTGTTGCCGGTCTTCACGTCTTTCAGCTTCACGGTACAGCCGATGTCGCCAGCCTTCAGCTCATCGACCTGAATACGGTTGGCACCGGCACAGGCATAGAGCGTGCCAATGCGCTCCTTGGAACCACGGTCGGCATTGGTCAGGTCGTCTCCGCTCTTCACAGAACCGCTCATCACCTTGAAATAGCTCACCTCACCAATGTGGGGCTCGATACCGGTCTTGAAGAAATAGAGAGAGGTTGGACCTGCTGCATCGGGAGCAATCTCCTGACCGGCAGCATTCTTCACCTTAGGCATCTCGCTGACGAAAGGCACCACGTTGCCCAGGAACTCCATCAGACGGCGCACGCCCATGTCCTTACCA
>Ga0247610_10006637_pt1 | contig 12002 bp, 6 predicted proteins | sample 174DNAGHGhighgp2_FD_193483 | JGI IMG/M metagenome (GOLD analysis project Ga0247610, IMG submission 193483) | Sheep rumen microbial communities from Palmerston North, Manawatu-Wanganui, New Zealand - 1742 DNA GHGhigh gp2 | ecosystem: Host-associated > Mammals > Digestive system > Stomach > Rumen ...
CGCAGGCGGTGAAATCCTACCGTATCCGCCAGGGGTATCTGGCCCACGACAGCGGCCGGACGGTGCGTGTGCGCATCCGCGACGACAAGGGGTTCCTGACCATCAAGGGCCCGTCCATCATTCCCGGAAGCCGGCCGGAGTGGGAGAAGGAAATCTCCCTGCAGGAGGCCGAGGACCTGTTCGCGCTGTGCAAGCCGGGCAGCGTGGACAAGACGCGCTGGATCGTCCCGGCAGATTCCTTCGCTTCGCTCGGAATGACAAGTACGCCCCGCTGCTTCGAAGTGGACGAGTTCCACGGGGAGAACGGCGGCCTGGTGATGGCCGAGATCGAACTGGGAAGCCCGGACGAGCCGTTCGAAAGGCCGTCCTGGCTGGGGAAGGAAGTCACGGACGACAAGCGCTACTACAACGGCTATCTGGCCGAGCATCCTTACAAGACCTGGTAATCCAGGTTTTTTCGTATCTTTTCGATTCCCGCCAGGAAAGAAGAGGGGCGGCAGGGAACAAGATGTAGATCAATTTCTTACAGCGCTCCGTTCCGTTTGTCTCCAAAACGACGGGACAAAAACGGGACAAGAATCAGATTTATCAAATCAAAGAGCCGTCTGTCCGGATGCCCCGCTCAGATTACGTCTGCATCCTTCAATTATAAAGTTAACAATTAGTTCCGTCATTAGCAAGAGGACCGATACGATTCCTCCCTTACCCGGCTCTGACGCCTTCCGTCCTGTCGGGTCAGAGTACCGTGAAAACACCCGGAATCGGGTACTCTGATACCCTCGCCGAAAAAAGTTGATATTTTTTATCACTTTTTTTTGATGGCACTTTCTTCTCTGACGTTGCCATCTTCCTCGGTGTACATTGTACAAGGCGGTGCTTCTCCATTTGCCATTCGTTTTGCCGTGTCCTTCACTCCGGGATTGGACAACCGGCGTCTCCGTCACGTCCTCAATCTCACCGGACTATCCGTTTCGACAGGTGCACCAAATGCCATGTTTCCGGGTGTCTATTGTACATCTCATTTGCCGTCCGGGTTCAGTCGGATTTGCCATGCCGACTCCGCTGGATTGTCGGCAAAACCCGGGCAAGCCCGGTGATGAAGGAAGCGGAGAGAATGCCAAGCAAGCCGGCGGAGCCATTTTGATTTCTCGATGCAATTATGTATTTTTGAATCGATACTTGTCTGTCTAAAGCATTCCCTGTCATGAAACGCCTTATCCTTTATCTGCTGGTAATCATCCTTCCCTGTCGGGCGGTAGATTCTATGGCCCAGATCTCGGGCAAGGATAATAACGCATCCGGTACGGCCCTCAATCCGGACAAGGAGCCCTATATCGATGGGGACGGAAACAAGATTCCCTGGTACAAGCCCATGCCGGACGACGGGCAGACGAGAACGACGGTGGACATGCGTTTCGCTCCGGCATCGATGAAGATGGTGGAGCCATCACCCGAGGCGGCCAGGGCGACGAAGTATGCCGATTTCCCCGTCTCCTACGGTCTCGGGCTGGTGGACGTCAATATTCCCCTGTATGTGGTCAAGTCCCACAGCCTGACCCTTCCCATATCCCTTTCCTACGACTCCGGCGGCATCCGGGTGGACGACGTGTCGGGCCCTGCGGGTCTGGGCTGGACGCTGGAGGCCGGAGGCGTCATCACCCGCTCGGTGATGGGGATCAATGACGACTCTGCTGTCGGATGGCCGCATAGGCCCAACCCGGACCCGACGGTCCCGGACTATTGGAACTACGCATATCTCGAAGACGTGTCAAAAGGGGATAAGGATTCCGAAGCTGATCTGTATTCGTTCAATTTCTGCGGCCACAGGGGGAGTTTCTTCGTCGATTGGGACACTTATCCATGGACAGTTACTCCCACCAGCGCGACCGACCTTCTCATCGAGGTGATCGCCGGCGGGTTCAAGATTACGGACACCGACGGAACGACATACCTTTTCGCCCAGCAGGAGACCAGCGCACGCAGCACTTCCATCACACTGCCGTTCTATGGTGCGGGGAGTTCGCCCCAAAACTATCCCGGTTCGATGACCCCCATCACCGCCTGGTATCTCACCGAAATCGCCTCCATGGACCGGACGGACGTCATCAGGCTCCATTACCGCACCTACGGCGACCTTTACATATCCCGTCACGCCAACACCCGCACCTATCAATTCACCTACAAGTACAACTCTCCGGATTATCTGTGGCTCGGCTCCGACGGCCTGTGGAACAGTTTCCCGGCCGTTTCCTCCCTGACGGGGGCCTATGTGTCCATGACTTCCTGGCAGCCGCATCATCTGGATTACATCACATTTGCCGGAGGCCGTGTTGATTTCAAATACTCCCAGAACCACAGCGAATCCTCCAATCTCCGCAGGTCGTATCCATGGGTACTGGACTACATCTCCGTCAAGAGCCTTCCTCCCGCCAGCACCTCCGAGACCGAGGTCTTCCGCGCGACGTTCACCCTGCCGTTCAAGTTGCCGGACCGGCGCAACCTGCTCTCGGGAGTCTCACTCACCGGCCGGGGCGGAACGCCCATCGAGACCTACTCCTTCACATACATCAACGAAGGGACGGCCATGGACACGAACTCCAAGGACTTGTTCGGCTACTACAACGGTGCGGACAACAGCGCCGGCACAGCCTTCCTGCGGCTCTGCAATACAGACCCCTTCAACGAGACTGTCGCCAACCGGAACTACAACTCGTCGACGGTATCGAACCTTTCACTGGAGACGATATCCACTGCGTCGGGCGCAAAGACCAGGTTCCAGTATGAGGGGAACACCATCCAGACGGTCGGCACCGGTCTCCTTTTCAGCTATCTGGGTGTCGGACACCGGATCCGGAGGATATCGACATACGACCTGTCCGGCGGAGGCGAGACCCTCGTAAGACAGCGGGATTTCACCTATTCCTCACCGGGAATCACGATTCCTTTCTCCGCCTTCAAGCACACATCCTTCCTGACGGTGACCGAAGTATTTCGCGAGGACCTTGCCCAGGGACATCCTTGGTGGTGTGGACCATTTGAACCCATCCCGCGGACGGCGACCGTCGCCTTCAGCGACCAGAGCGTCCTCCCCGGCGCATCGCTGGAAAATGCGCGCATCTATTACGGAAGCGTGACGGAACGGGTGAGCGATCCCGCGGGGAACGCCTCCGTGCGGACTGACTACGAGTTCGATACATCCGGGGCCACCCATACCCAGACCGGGGTCAACTGGATACTGGGAGTGGAGCAGAACGCCCATGACGATTCCCTTAACATACGGGGACTGCATTCCTATCATTTCTTCCAGCGTCCGCCGCAGTATGTGTATATCAATAACTACGAGACCTCGGTGGATCTCAGCCAGCCTTGGTATCATTTCATTCCGGAGGACTTCCCTCAGCTGACCTCCCCGACCGTCATCCGGAAATACAAGCGGGAGGCCGGGGTGGACAAGCTCATTTCCCAGACCACGAACGAGTACGACGAGAACAAGGCCACCATCCTGACCGGCCTGAGGGTGAGGAACATGATTGCGTTGGGTGATGAAGTCTATATGTCCCACCCCAATCCGCATCTGGGGGACTACTACCGGGCGGGCATCTATCAGAAGCGGAAATGGCACCGCCTCCGGCGGTCCACGGAGACGGAGTACCTCGATAACGACAGCACGCAGACGGCCGTCACGACTTATTCCTACATCCCGGCATCCTGGCCGGCGACGTCCATCCCCGCCGTCGGGGCCGTTCTCTCGCCCAAGTCGCGCAGCACAGTCTATTCCGGAGGAGGTGCCGACCGTACCTATACCTGGTGGTACCAGTATCCATCCGAAGTGTCAGGTAGCCAGCCGTGGGCCGAGCAGATCGCTGCGCGGGGATACCGGAATCCGTTCGTTGAAAGGGTGACCGTAGGTACCGGAAGCGGTGCCGCGATGAGTACCCGCAAAGTGACTTGGGCGGCATTCAATCCTCCTGGCACAAACGGCGTCACCATCTATCGGCCCTCGACCGTCACCATCTCGCGGAAGGAACCGGGAGCAGCCACGACGGAAGATGTAGGCCCCACCGTTCATTACGAGGCATACGACCGTCATGGCAATGTCCTTCAGGTGAGGCAGGATAACGAGAAGCCGGTGACCTACGTGTGGGGATACGGAGGGCTGAAACCAGTTATGGAGATTGCAGGGGGACCATACTCACAGTTGGACAGCATCGTCGGGGATAACAATTTGACAACCCTGTCGGATAGCTTGACGACGGCCGGCCGGCTTACCGCGGCGAGGACCAGCCTGGAGGCGGCGTCAGACTCCCTCCTGGTGAGCTGGTATCTCTACGACCTGCCTTTCGGCATGTCTCAGGTCTCGGATGTCTCCGGAATCCGTACGCAATATGAGTACGACGGCGCAGGACGCCTCACGACGGTAAAGGACGCAGACGGGAACCGCGTCAACACCTATTCATACGCGCTCAACAATGGCGGAAACGGCTCGCCGAACCGCATCTCGTCCGTCACCCATACCGCCGAAGGGGCGTCCGCGACCGATGGGGTTCTGGATGTCGTCTATCTCGACGGGCTCGGGCGAACGGTCCAGACGGTCGCCGCAAAGGCGTCCACGGCCGAAGGCGGCTCCGGGTTCCGCCGTGACCTCGTCACCCCTGTCGTTCCCGATTTCCTCGACCGGGAGGATGCCAGGGTTTATCTGCCCTATCCTGCCCAGACCAATTCCGCCAATACCGGGTCGTTCCGGACCGGGGCGATCGGTGCGCAGCAGTCCTACCATGGGTTCGGGGTCAAGGCCTATTCGGAGAACACCTATGAGTCGTCGGACAGAGACCGCGTCATCGCCTCCTATCTTCCCGGCTTCACGGAGACGACCGAAACTCGGACGGAAGGATCACCCGCAAACACCATCCTCAATCTCTCTTACGATCCATCAACCCACTCGATATCCGCCGACGGCTACCATTCCCCGAACCGCTTCATCGTTTCGGTCACCGAGGGCCCGGACGGTTCGCACACCGAAGTGTTCACAGACGAATTCGGGACACCGGTACTTGAACGGGTAAAGCTCGACGCCGCGGGTGACACGGCAGACACCTACTACATCAGGGACATCCTCGGACGGACTCTTTGCGTGGTTCCAGCCGATCAATCGGCCCTGCTGAGTTCATCCACATCCAATTTCTCCACTTCCAACTGCTACACATACCGGTACGACGGGAGGGACCGGGTGGTCAGACGGCAGCTCCCCGGAAACGTCGAGGAAGTGATTGAATACAACGACCTGGATCTCCCTGTGAAGCGGACCCGCAAAGCCGCCGACGGATCGTCCAACGACGAGATCTTTACCACGTACTATGACGGCTTCAAACGGCCCATTCGGGAGGCGTACAAGTACGGGACCAATGCCGAGGTGACGCTTGCGGAGTATTCGTACGACAGCTACCCCTCCGGGACTCCAGCCTTCGCGGATGAAGCATCCATCGTGACATCCGCCGACACAATCTCGCATACACGTGGTCTGAAGACCGCGGAACGCATCACCTTGCTACCGGCAGGCGTTGCACCCTCGGCATTGACACCCTCCAATACCTCGACGAAAGAGTCGCGAGCGTTCTTCTATGATGCGAAGGGAAGGGTTCGACAGGTAGCCAGAATCAATACGCAAGGTGACAGTCTCCATTGTTCCTTCAGATATACGTTCCCGGGTGATCCGCTGGTTGAACGACAGCGGGCAAGACCGGCATCAGCGAACGCCGCCCACACCCTGGAACGTGCCCATGTCCGGGATATGAGATACCGTCCGTTTTTGAACGCCGCATATATTGACCAGGGGCCGATGGCGTGGGAAGGTTATTACTACGACGAAATGCAACGAATCGGTTCGGTCAGCCGCAACGGAGGCGTGGAAGCAACCAATTACTATTACACCCTGCAGGGATGGCTCCAGTCGATGTCATCCACGTCCTGGGAAGATACGCTGCGTTATGCGTCACCCTCGAAGTCCGGTACGGATCCCCTCCCGGGGAAGGTCGGTCTCATCACGGAATGGACGCAGCAACAGAAGGGGACGTCGTCAAACGGCTCGACCACGGCTGAGACATACGCATATTCCTACGACAAGGCCGGACGCCTGACCGGGAGTTTGCGCTATGCCGGGACTTTGCTCTCGGGAGTGAACACCCTTACTGAGCGAAACATCACCTACGACAGGAGCGGCAACCTGCTCACGCTCGACCGCTACGGGGACAGTTCGGGGACGATGCCCACCGAGTCGCTGTCGTACACCTACACGGGCCCGAAGCGCAACACATGGACCTACGACGCCCACGGGAACGTGACGGCGGACCCGCAAGCAGGACTGGGCATCGAGTGGAACGCAATCGGCCTGCCGAGGACCATCACCGCAAGTTCTGGAACCGACACGGCCTCCACGCAGCGGTCCTATCTCGCCGACGGCTCGCTGGCGCAGGTCAGCGATGGGACCACGACCCGCCTCTACCTGGGCGACATGGTGTTCAAAAAGGCCGCCGACGGGACGGTGACCCTCGAAAGCGCCGGCTGGGAAGGCGGCCGCCTGCTCCCCGGCACGGGCGCGGACAAGATTCTCTACGTGGTGAAGGACCACCTCGGCAGCGTTCGTGTCGTCAAGGATGGAACGGGAGCCATAAGGCAAAGGTTCGACTACTATCCCTACGGTACTGTATCGCGCACGTGGACATCGAGCGCCACGACCGACGATTCGGAGAAGCGTTACCGCTTCGGCGGCAAGGAGGTCTCCGGTTCGGGCCTGACGGATCTGACGGGCATGGGAGTTGCGCCCGGAGCGCCCTATCTCGACTTCGGGGCGAGATTGTATTCGCCTCGGACAGCGATGTGGCTTAGTGCGGACCCGCTGATGGAGAAGTATTACGGGATGGGGCCGAATGTGTATTGTGCGGGGAATCCAGTTAATCTGGTGGATCCGGACGGACGGAATCCTGCTGTTTATCGTGTCATTTGTGCTGCTATTAGTGCCAGTGTCGATTTCGGTACCCAAATAGGAGTCAATATGCTCAAAGGGGATGACTTCAGTGGAGCCTTTAAAAAGGTGGATTGGACAAGTGTGGGAGGCTCTCTTGTGATAGGTTTAGTTGATCCTAAGAAGGCTCTAGGTAAAGCAGTGATCGGTGTTACATTAGCATTAGATGCCGCGGTCGATGTGTCCGCGGAAAAAGGGATAGAGACCGTAGGCGGCATAGGTGAAAAGAATACCAAACCGGTAGCGCATGCGGCCATTGATTTGTTAGCAGGACTGGGTGGTGTGGCAGGTGGAGAGAAGGTTGCAAATGCTGTGGAAACAGGATTGATAAATGAAGCGACTAATCAAGCAACAGCAACCCTCACAAAACAAGGCAAGCAACAGGCGGCCAATCGTGCCAAAGCAGCCGCCAAGGAGTTTGTTAAGAGTGCAGAGAAACAAGTGGTCTCCATATCCACGAAGGGAGGAGGTGAAGTTATCAAGCAGATGCCAATTGAGCAAAAAAAAGAGCCCCTACGTTTTCAGTTTCAACAAGGATATAATTATAATCCAAGTAGTTTTGGTTATTTTTTCTGAATGAAGAAGAAAAACAACATTGAGATAGAGCATATTTGCCTAGTATTTGTCATACTAGGAGCTGTCTATTTGGCATTTTTGATTCTGCAATCTAATTATAGACTCTACCATGCGGAAATGCACGGTGCACCTGTCTGGGGAAGGATTATCCGAGTTGACGCCCCAACCGGATATCTCGGAGATACTCCTCGCTGCAAAGTTGAATACAGAGTCGGTGAAGAATCTTTCTTGTGCTATACTGGAGAATTGCCCAAGCAATATCAAAATGATTCTCTCATTGTCCTTTACGACACAACGAATTTGCGAGAATCATTTGTCCTGCTTAAGAATCCTAAAGACCCCAAAACCGCCTTCTTCAAATCCAAGAAAGATTATATGCCACTTAGATGGCAGCAAGATTATGATAAATGTCTTCGAGAGTTGGAGAAAAAACGGCTAACACATCGGGAAAAAAAGAGTTTCTATGACCGTCTTTGCCGAGACGATTAGATCGGTACCTTTTTGTATAATTATCACGAAGTAAACCCAACTGCTTTCCTAAGTTCTTTATTTGCAAGATAATATCTCAAGCTGCAATAAACTCCGTCCATGTCAAACTCACTGAATATCAGGTTTATTCATCCACAGTATGTCGGTCAAGCGAGCCGCCAATTACCGGAGCATTTCACGGATTATGTGGGTTCTCCGGTGTTCGAGGACAATACACTGAAGACGGTTCTTTTCGAGGGCGGCTACATCGATGCCACGGATGGCAGACGTCACTTCTACATCACGGACCACCAGGGGAATATCCGCGCGGTAACGGATGCCACCGGGACTGTGGAGCAGACGAACGACTACACTCCCTTCGGAAGCGAGTTCGACGCCGCCGCGACGGGCACAAACCCCGGCCTTGACCGCCGCTACGGCGGGAAGGAAAAAGATGCGACGCTACCGTCCTTCCCGTTCTACGACTTCGAAGCGAGGATGTACTATCCTGCCTATGCCCGCTTCACGACCATGGACCCGCTGGCGGAGAAGTATTACTCGATCAGCCCCTATGCGTATTGTGCAGGGAATCCGGTTAATCTGGTGGATCCGGACGGGAAACGCACATTGGTCTTCATTAATTCGGACGGCAATTATGAGGTCGTTGATGTAGATCTCTCCAACGACGATTATGGTATTTATTTAGCAGTATTAGACGAAAGCGGTGATTATCAGTGGACAGATCATTTGATAGGGTATACTGTTTCTTTGTATTCATATGTGGATGACGATAATGTTACTCCTATTAAGGGCGCTGTTATTAATTCTATGGATTATTCGGGATTGTATTTCTATGAGGACATGATCACTAATCGACGCTCCCTCCCATTGTACATGCTTAGGGCGAACAAGAATCACCAATATGATTTTAAAAGAACCGGCGGAGGCCGTCAAGTTCGTTATACCGACAAACAACAGTATTATAGGGGAATGCCTCTCTATTATTACAATGGTCATATCTATTATGCCACGGCAAGGGATATTGGAAATATTGTGGCCGGGTATTATGCTGCAGAATATGGCATAACCTGGGATGAAGCCAGAAATGTGTTTGATTGGCTTAATGGCTCGGTTGAGCCACTCGTTTCACAAAAAGCGCAACTCCTTGGCTATACAATAGGAGCAAAACTCCCTTATAACGAACGAATAACCAGACGGAATAGGTATTGTCTTTTAATTGGCATCTCAAATGTTTACATTCATTAGAAAGTTTGTTTTTTTTCTGGTTGTGGCTTTGGGAATTGTATTATTGGACATAGTTCTTTGCTATCGAACATACTATATCCCATCAATCCACATGTTTGTTTCATTCAAGTATGTACCTTTTGGTCATGAAAGAACGCCGGCAAAGATAAAACAGAAAAACAAAGACGCCCACACGTGGCTTCGGTTGAACTACTTTGGAAAACACCTGATTCCAACCCGATTTGCAAGACCTTATCAAGAATCGCTTGATTGGTTGGCCATGTGGTCTCCCGGAGAGATTGGGAATGCGTATGTCGTTAACAAGGAAACTAACGAAATCAACATCTCTAACAATGCCTTTTCATCGAATCCAATCATTGATTATCATAGTGTGAAAATGAGGATAATCGATGTTCCTATGGCCGATGACTCTTTGTTTACAATAGACAAATCAGCAGTCCCTATAGATAGAATCAACGAGCCTTTTATCGTTATTCAAAACACTCATTGGTTATTGGGGTATCACCTTTACTCCCTTCCCGACAAAAGCATCCATAAAGCGCACTTATGGCACCTTTTGGTTTAGTTTTTAAGGCCGCGGACGAGACAGTAACTCTCTCATACGTATGCTGGGAAGGCAGGCGGCCGCCTGCTCCCCGGCACGGGCACGGACAAGATTCTCTACGTGGTCACCGACCACCTTGGCAGCGTTCGTGTCGTCAAGGATGGAACGGGAGCCATAAGGCAAAGGTTCGACTACTATCCATACGGCACGGTTTCGCGTTCCTGGACATCGAGTGGTACGACCGACGACTCGGAGAAGCGTTACCGCTTCGGTGGCAAGGAAGTCGCCGGCTCCGCCCTGACGGATCTGGCGGGCGAGGGCTCCGCGCCCGAAGCGCCCTATCTGGACTTCGGCGCGAGGTTGTATTCACCTCGGAAGGCGATGTGGCTCAGTCCGGATCCGCTGATGGAGAAGTATTACGGTATCGGGCCAAATGTGTATTGTGCGGGGAATCCGGTGAATATAGTGGATCCTACCGGTTCTATAATCTATCTATTTGGAGACTCTTCGGCAATTAATCAATATCTTGAGATGCTTTATCAATCAACGGGTAATATCTATCAGATAAATCAAGATGGTCAACTTAGTTTTGTTCGCTCTGACGATACTTTTCTTCAGCCTAAATCCGTATCTTTGGCAACGATAATCCAATCAGGTATTGACTCGAAGGTAGAATACTCGCTCTCTCTAGTTGGAGAAAAAAAAGACGATCCTAATGTATTTATTGATAGCTACGATAGTATGCAAATTGACATTTCGGATTTGTCATTGATAGGCAAAACAAGCACCGCTTTCCAAGGTGCCGCAATTGGTCATTTCCTCAATGAGATTCAGCACGAAGGACCGTTCGAACAAGCGCATGCCGAGAGTCTTAAAGCTGAAGGGAAGATATATGGCGAGCTTATAGGTGATTCTTCTATTACGAGTAGGAAAGACTATGGAATGAACGATTTTCGAAATGGATATCAAAGTGTTATATTTGAGTATAATCCGAATAACAGGTTTGTCTTAAAACAGGGAGCTCAGTCTATATCAACAGTATCCGGCTGGATCGGAAGTATTCCGATCAATATAATTGAAGTTGTTTCGAATGGACGGTTAAAATCTGTAAAACGCAAATGAGAGCAAATATCGTTTTCTTCATGATCATGATTGGGAGCCTGACCTTTTCGGGTCAATATCTCGGTTCAAAATATACGCAATCGCTTAATCGTAACTATGTCCGTGTTGAGATACAGTTTTTGTCACCCGAAGGAGATACAATAACCTTCAACCGTAGGCTTCCGATTCAATATGAGATCAAGAATAAAGATACATTAAGTGCTCGCGTCTATGACAGAGGGCTTGAGTTAGGTTCAAAACACGGGCTTAATCGTTTCTCCCATCTGATAAAAGGAGATTATTATCAATTGATTCTGTTGCCAGTAACTCGTCAATTGCACTTTTCGGAACATAGTTACTATAATACGAACTTTATTGAATTGGATTCTGAAGATGCAGAAGGTGCCTCTTTTAGAGAAATTGAATCCGACGAGCCCTACGATATTCATAGCCATTTTGGCCTGTTCCTTGATCAAAATGACAAGATATACAGAATTAGCGATGTTGTATGTCTAAAGGCTCAATAACTACGAGTTCTACCTTCAGAGGGGATGGATATGTTTTATGCTATTTCTTCGCCTAAAGATTACAGTGAAACAATAGCATCGCGGGAGTTTTCGGACCCCAAGGCTACTAGAATACCCCCTTGGTCAGATTGACCGCCTCCATCTTCTTCTCCAGATTGACCTTGGCATAGACTTGCGTTGACACCAGGTTCCGATGCCCCAGAATCTTACTTACCGAGTAGAGTTCCGCACCCGCGGAGATGGCCAGTGTCGCAGACCGACGAAAGAATCTTTTTTCGTATCTTTGCACCAGAGGATGGTGCTGCGGCCGGGAGTCTTCCCGGCGAGCTCAATAGGGAAGCCGGTGGGAATCCGGAACTGTGCCCGCAGCTGTGTCGTCCACAACGGCTCCGAATCGATGCCATTGAAGAGATTGCCGGTCACGCCGGCAATGACGGATTCTTCGAGAAGGCCGGGGCCGGGACCAGTCAGAAGACCTGCCATCGTCCAGTTACGCAAAAGG
>Ga0247610_10006638_pt1 | contig 12002 bp, 6 predicted proteins | sample 174DNAGHGhighgp2_FD_193483 | JGI IMG/M metagenome (GOLD analysis project Ga0247610, IMG submission 193483) | Sheep rumen microbial communities from Palmerston North, Manawatu-Wanganui, New Zealand - 1742 DNA GHGhigh gp2 | ecosystem: Host-associated > Mammals > Digestive system > Stomach > Rumen ...
CGTCAATTGCCATCTGCTCTACCCCCTGGGGTGCGAAGGGTTCATACCCCTACGGGTAACAGCCCCATACCCCTACGGGTAACAGCCCCATACCCCTACGGGTAACAGCCCCTTACCCCTACGGGTAGCAGCCCCTTACCCCTACGGGTCGCAGCCCCTTACCCCTACGGGTAGCAGCACCCTTACCCCTACGGGTAGCATTCACATACCCCTCGAACCATATGGAGCATGACCCCATCGGATTCGGACGTTTGGCAAGGCCGCTTGCTTGGTGTGGGGAAGTCAAACCCTCGGTGTAGGGAGATGCCGGCCCCCGTGTGGGCAGAACGGTTGCTCCATGCACCAACCGCCAGCTACCAACCACTTGCCTCTAACCCTTCAACCCTTCAATCTTTAACCCTTTAACCTTCCCTCACCTCCTCGCCCTTTTATGGTATAATACACGCCGCCCGACAGGAATGCCGTGGCGCACATAGCCCAGCGACGCAACCCGCCGCCGGGAGGGTCGACAGGATCGGCCAGACGTTTGCAAACCTTGTCTCTTGAGAATAACCACCTCGAAACGCTGACACATGGCTTGCGAGACGATACCCTTTTAACTTGGGGTGTCGCCTTGCCATGTAGTTAAGCAGGCTGTGGTTGGCCTTCAAGAGTGCATGGCCTGGCGCGCCCCTCTAACCAGAACAGAGAGGCGCGCCTTTTTGTGGGAAAAATAAAGTCAGAAAATTCTAGTGAAAGGATAGGCTACAACAGTGTTGAGCTTGTCCCAAATCCCGTCTTTCTAGTGCAGTCGATGCGGCATATTGGCTATACATTGGAAACAGCCTTGGCCGATATTATTGATAATTCCATTGCGGCAAATGCCTCAGAAATCTCAGTGCAATATCGCTGGAATGACTCATCGCCATGGATTGCCATTATTGACAATGGTTGCGGAATGTCTGGCAAGGAATTACAAGCGGCAATGCGCTTTGGTGGTGAAATTTGTTCCACGCAAAGAAGAAGTGCCTCAGATTTAGGGCGCTTTGGCCTTGGCCTGAAAACGGCGTCTTTATCGCAGTGCAAGCGGTTAACGGTTGTCTCGAAGAAAAATGGAATTGTTAGTTCATGTGTTTGGGATGTTGATGTGTTGTCAGAATCATCAGATCCCCAATGGAGAGCTCTTTTGCCGTCTGTTAGGATGTTGAGAATGGATTGCGTTGTAGACGGACTCTTGTCAAAGCTTGATAAGATGAAAAGTGGAACAATTGTTATTTGGCAGAAGCTTGACAATGTCTTGGGAGACGGTAAGAAGTTTGGAGATAGGAATTTTTCTGAGGTAATGACTCGTGCGAGTTCGCATATCGGGTTGGTGTTCCACCGTTTTTTTGTAATGGAGAAAGGTAGTAAAGTAATCAAGATCGACTTCAATGATATAGTTGTTGAGGGTATAAATCCTTTTGGCATGGCTGTCCCCGCGCGACAAGAGTTGCAAGAAGAAACAATCGTAATAAATGGAAATAAAGTCGTTATACAACCATTTGTGCTGCCGCATAGTTCGAAAGTTTCCAAAAGTGAATATGAGAAGTATGGGGGAGATGAAGGATATTTGCATAACCAAGGGTTTTACGTTTACCGGAATCGTCGCTTGATTATCAAGAGTACATGGTTTCGGATTATACCTAAAACCGAATTGACCAAACTACTTAGAGTTCGTATTGATATACCCAACTCGCTTGACCATCTTTGGCAGTTGGATGTTAAGAAATCTAGTGCATACCCACCTTTGGCTGTATTGGATCGGCTCAAAGAATTATTGCCAACTTTATCTTCACGAGGAAAACGGCCGTATACCGCTCGGGGAGCTAGGGCAATATCTGATGTCGTTTACATCTGGCGGCGAGAGTTTTCAAATGGGAAGGTTAGTTACGTCATTAACGATGAACACCCTTTTGTCAAGGCACTTGTGGTAAACGAGAATGGAGAAGTCGACACCCAGAAACTTTCATACTTGAGGATTATCAGTGATGCGTTCCCAGCTGCAACGTTTCATGTTGATGTCAACAATGACGCGAAGACGGTAATTGTGCCTGTGGCTAAGATTGAAGAGATGGAAAACGCTGTCCGCGCTATTATTACTTCGTATCATGAGATAGGTATGAGTGCTGATGTTGTTAGGACAACTATGAGAAAGCATGAATTTCTTATTTCTGGCGAGCGTTTGGAAGAACTCATAAAGGAGGAATTCTATGGCTGAGGTTGATAAACTTGTTGATCGGATTTCTGCTGAGTTGTTTGAGCACAATCAGATTCCTTCTTATGATCAATTGCTTAAGATAGTTCGTATGCAAGCAGAGTTGCTTAGCATGTATCCAGGAAGCGAACCTTTTTCTGAAGAGGAGATATTGCAGGCTGCCGATAGGATACGAACTCGCCACGATACAACTATGGGACTTGGTGCATTATTTTGTGCTGAATCGTATACCCCATGGTTGGCAAGTAAACGCGGAGAAATAACGTTTTATTATTGGCATCGGTATGAGCAGTTGTTGCAGGAGAAATTGCCGGAAGATGTTGTTCATAAACTTGATGAGATTACAGATAAAATTGTGGATCATCTTGAAGAGCCACATAAAGAAGGCTCATGGGAACGCAAGGGGTTGGTTGTTGGAAATGTTCAGTCGGGGAAGACGGCTAACTATATTGGGGTTTTATGCAAAGCTGCCGATGCGGGGTATAAGGTAATTGTTGTTCTTGGAGGGATGCTCAATTCGTTAAGGAATCAAACGCAGAGTCGCATTGATTCTGACTTCCTAGGATTTTGTACTAAGGATAAAAAGGAGATAGGCGTTGCCAAATTTGGAAATGCACGGCGTCCAGTTAGCATGACGACGTCGGTTCAAGACTTTAAAGCGACAACTGCGAACCGTGTGCAGATTGATTTAAATGCGCTAACTGAGCCAGTTGTTTTTGTTCTGAAGAAGAATGTTACCACATTGAGGAACTTACGTGACTGGCTTGCCGCCAGTAATAAGCGGGGATTAAGCAATTATCCTCTTTTGTTAATTGATGATGAAGCGGATCAGGCTGGGATTAATGTAAATAAGGTAGATCGTGATCCTACGAAGATTAACCAAGGGATAAGGGAACTTCTGAAAATGTTTCCGCGCAATTCGTATGTAGGATATACTGCCACACCATTTGCAAACATCTTTATCTCCCCGGAAAATGAAAATGAAATGCATGATGGGGAGATGTATCGAGACTTGTTTCCTCGGGATTTTATTTTAAGTCTTGATCCGCCGACAAATTATATTGGACCGACTACAGTTTTTGGTGAAGAACCGAAACTTAATATGCTGAGAGAAATCAATGATAACGAAGATGTGTTGCCTCTTATTCATAGGAAGACGTTTGTTCCTAAAGGGTTGCCCCAATCGCTTAAGAATGCCATTATATGTTTTATGTTGATTAAAACCATTCGGGAGCTTGACGGGCAGAAAAAGAAGCACCATTCTATGATGATAAATGTTTCAAGATTCACGGATGTACAGGAGTGCTTGCGGGGGCTTGTCGCTAAGCAGCTTAAGATTTGGCAACAAGAAATTAGATCTTATTCGGGACTCCCGGAGTGCGAGGCGTTAAAGGCGTCGCAATTTTTGCGGGAATTAAAGACGGTTTGGACAAACGAATTTTCCGCATTTAAGAATGGATGGTCTAAGCGGAGTTTTACGTGGCGAGAAGTACAGCACCAGCTCAATAATTCCGTCAGCTCTATTGCTGTTGTCAGCATCAATAATAAAAGTATTGATCGTTTGGATTATGACAGCTATCCAGAAGGCAGATCTCTCATTGCTATAGGTGGATTGGGGCTTTCGCGCGGGTTGACGCTCGAAGGTTTGAGCGTAAGTTACTTCCTTCGCAATTCGATAATGTATGATACTCTCTTGCAGATGGGGCGATGGTTCGGTTATCGCGATGGCTACAAAGAGCTATGTCGACTCTTTATGACTAGAGCTGCTGCTTCATGGTACGATTTTATAACATCGGCTGTTGAAGAGCTTCGCGAAGAATTCCGGGAGATGGAGCGTATAGGACTAACCCCAATGGAATTCGGGCTTAAAGTGCGATCTCATCCGGCGGCGTTGATCGTTACTGCCAGAAATAAAATGCGTGATGCCGAGCAGTTTGTTAGTCAGATTGCGCTGGAAGGGAGATTTGCCGAAACCAGTCGTTTGATTAATGATGAAGATGTCTTGAATGATAATGCGGCAGTTCTTGAGAAAGCTGTTACAACTGCATGTGAAACGAGACAGCCAGAATGCGATCCTTTAGGGTGGCTTTGGAGAGATGTGCCGATAAATGTCATAGAACAAGTCGTTTCTAATTTTAAGAACGCCCCCGATTGTTTGCTAACAACGAAAGCCCCACTCTTGGAATATATCTCATGGTTGAGAAAAGAAAAGGGTTCTACTAGTTGTGATGTCCTGCTTAGGGGAAGATGCGATGGTGACTCTTTCAAGTGTGCAGGATTTCCTTTTGTGCCCATCTCTCGTTCACTTGAAGATCAAACCATGACGGGGAAACGATTAACATTCATCAAGCGGCACATTATTTCCAGAGGTGATGAAGCGGCTGGGTTGTCCCAAGAAGAAATACAGTCCATCAGAGAGCAGTACAAGGGTAAGAATATTCCCGACTCGGAATTTAGGAAGTACAAGTTGAATCATCATAACAAGCCATTGCTCATACTCGTTTTTGCGTCTGTATCGGCATCTAGAAAAGAAATTAATGCGGCTGGAAAACAACAGCGGATCAAGATAGGCGAAAGTAAGATTGTACCGGCGTATGGCATAAGTTTTCCTGGTGATACTAAAGGTAGGCGTCGCCCTGAAAAGACCGTTACTTATACAGTGAATAGAGTGTGGCTTTCAGAAAACCTTGAATGGCAAGACGACACTGACGAGATAGAGGAGGTTGAAGAGCAATGAGAAATCCATGGGAAGCCATAGCTACTCCCGTTAGAGAGTTTAATGTCAGGTTAGTTTCTGACAATCATCCGTTGCGACTATATTGGGGAAAGGATGTGCGAGACGGCTATTTGTTCATTGTCGAATTCTCTAATGCTGCAAAACCTGATATAAAGTCACTTCCGGACTTGGCTGGGATTCGTATTGCAATGGCCCCGGCTCAGTCTTGCTGTCGTTTGGTGTTGCTTTTAAATGAGACGCCGAATTGGGAACTCTTTAAGTCGTTATGTGTGGATCTAATCCAAGCAAGTAAAGTCTCGTCTAGTCAGCTTGATGCGGTTAATACGATAATGCATCGCCTGGTGCGATGGCATGAATTCTTGAAGCGAGAAAAACTTCATTTGTTATCCACTGAAGCTGTTAAGGGGTTGATAGGCGAATTGCTGTTTCTTAAGAATGTTCTTGTGCCGAAGTTTGGGTGGGAGGAATCAATTTCGTTTTGGAAGGGGCCTTTAGGTGCGCCCCAAGATTTCGCGGTTCATGATACTGCGGTAGAGATCAAGGCCCAATCTGGCAGTTCAAAGCCCTACATACACATAAGTTCTTTGGAGCAAATGGAAGCGCAGTTGCCAAAGTTTTATTTGGTGGTTAACACATTGGCGACAACTGAACCGAATCACGAGAGAGCATTTACACTAAATTCCCTCATTTCAGATATTCGTGTTGAGTTGGGAAATATGAGTGATATGACCAGAGATCTTTTTGAATCATTGATTTTCCAGGTCGGTTATGTTAAGGTTGAACAGTATGATTCCCCTTACTTTCAATGCGTGTCAACAAAATCATTTTTCGTCAATGACGATTTTCCTAGATTACGGATGGATGATATTCCTTCAGGAATAACAAAAGCAAGTTATCAAATTAGTCTTGATAGTTGCCTGCCGTTTGAAAAAGAGATCGCATTTTAGAGGGGATGCTATGACCATTAAAGAGTATTACGAAAACTTCAAGCAAGAGCTGTTGGCTGATTCAGGAGATGATTTTATCCTAAGTTCTTTTATTGAAAAGATGTGTGCTGTAATTTCTGAGCAAGGTGGCATGCCGGATGCAGAGATTGTTGGATATAAGTTCTCCCAAAGAGGTGTGGCCGTTGATGCGATTGCACGAGATCAAGAACGTAATCGTCTGGTATTGATCATCTCGGATTTCCGCAATGCTGTAGATGTGGAAACTATTACGCGAACTGATATAGAGAAACTTTATAAACGTCTAGAACGTTTTGTGGAGGCGTGTAGAAAGGCGGATTATGTGAATGGGTTGGAAGAGTCCGATCCGATATTTGGATTTGCCCGGTATATTTATGAAAATAGAGACGGTTTCGACTTTGATTTTATCTTGATTACTGATGCGAAGTTAAGTAATCGAGTTAAAGATATTAAGCCGACCGATTATGGTGTACATATAGCTAAGCATTGCGAAATATGGGATATCCAAAGACTCTTTGAACTTGATACATCCGGTAAAGCGAGAGAAGCGCTCGAGGTCGATTTTACGCAATATGATTCTAATGGGATTCCGTGTCTTAGTGCGTTTACGGGCGGGGAATCGTTGAAGTCATTTCTCTTTGTATTGCCAGGACGCATTCTTGCGGATTTGTACGAAAAATATGGAGAGCGCTTGCTTGAGCAGAATGTGCGTACTTTTCTTCAATTCCGTGGCACGGTAAATAAGGGTATCAAGAATACGATTATTCAGCAGCCAACAATGTTCTTCTCGTATAATAACGGGCTTTCTGCAACGGGTGAGGATGTTGTTACTAATGCAAGCGGAACTCGCATTAAGAAGATTAAAAACCTTCAGATAGTTAATGGTGGTCAGACTACCGCATCTATTTATACGGCTTGGCGCAAAGAGCACGCTTCGCTTGATGGTATTTTTGTGCAAGTTAAGTTGTCTATTGTTGATCCTGATGAGATAAATGAAGTAGTCCCTAGGATTTCAGAGTGTGCTAACACTCAGAACAAAGTTAATGCTGCTGACTTTTTCTCGAACCGCCCATTCCACTTGCGGATTGAGGAATTCTCACGGCGAATATGGGCACCCGCTGCTGATGGGAGCCCGCGCCAAACACATTGGTTTTATGAGCGCGCAAGAGGTCAGTATGCAAATGCGCAGGCTAATTTGACAAAGGCAGAAGCCGCTCGATTTGCTACGCTCAATCCTAAGGATCAAATGTTCACTAAGACAGATTTGGCAAGATATTACCTGACGTTTAATGGATTGCCGTTTGTAGCTTGTCTTGGTGCGCAAAAGGCTTTTGCTGGAGTGCCTGGGCGTAAAGGGTTTGCTTCCATCATTACTGATGAATGGGAAAAGAACACAGATAGGAGTGGGAATAATACATCAATCACCGAGAAGTGGTACAGGGATGCAATTGCTCAAGCTATTTTATACAAGAAGTTGAACAAGAGGTTGCTGAGTATCTTGCGAGAAGTTGACTATGGGAGCAATAGATCCGTTATTGTCACGTACACATTAGCAAAATTTATTTATGAAATAGGGAAGACGCAGTTGCGTCTGGATTATGAAAAAATCTGGCAAGCGCAAGATGTCCCTGTACCGATGATGGATAATTTGCTTGAGATATCCAATGCGCTTGTTCGATACTTTAAGGCGAGCGGAACCTTTGTATCTGAGTATGCCAAGCGCGAATTGTGTTGGCAAAGGATTCAGGAGTTACCTGTAAAATTGCATAAGTCGTTAAGCCCGTATCTAAAGTCTAAAGATGAACTTGATGATGAAAATCGGTTGGCCAAGAAGGCACAAAAGGATATGAACAGTATCCAGGTTCTGCAATATATTGTAGAGAAAGGCGAGAGTTATTGGTGGAAACTAAGAAAGTGGAATGACGGGAAGCATGTATTATCGGCCAAAGAACTTTCAGTTCTGAATATCGCATGCAAGATTTCTAAGGGGATGATTCCTTCTGATGTTCAGGCAAAAGTACTTGTCTCCGCCGAGAAAAGGGCAATTCAAGAGGGCTTTTATGTTGAGTAATCATGGCATGAAAGCCATTCCATTAATTGATCTTTTCGCAGGTCCCGGTGGATTGTGTGAAGGATTCTCCCATGAGATTGAAGGTGGGCATCCTTTCCAGGCAGTTTTGTCGATTGAGAAAGACAATATAGCCCACAAGACATTAGAGCTGAGAGCATTTGTTCATTACTTCATGCGCAATGATTTGAAATTACCGGACGAGTACTATTCATATGTCTCAGGCTATTTCGAGCGTGACAAATTGTTTGCCCTTCATAAAGAAGCTGCTGATGAGGCAAAAGAAGTTGCTTTGTGTGCAGAGCTGGGCGGAAACAAAGTCTCAAAGGCAGAGTTTGATAAGCGGATTAGAAAAGCGCTTAACGGGGAGAAAGATTGGCTGCTGATAGGCGGTCCTCCCTGCCAGGCCTATTCTCTTGCGGGGCGATCCCGTTCAGTGGGAATGATAAAGAATAGAGATAATCTAACTCGCGAAGAGGCGATCGCGGAATTCAATAGAGATCCTCGACAAAGATTGTATAGGCAGTATCTTCGGATTATTGCGGTACACTCTCCGGCGATATTTGTGATGGAAAATGTTGCTGGTATGTTGTCTGCAAGAGTGGATGGCAAACAAATCTTTCCGAGAATTATTAAGGATTTAAAGACGCCAGGAGATATTGCGAAGAAATATTTCCCAGAATTGAAGACGATTGGCGCGAAACATAATTACCGTATCTTTTCATTTGTCACAGGAAGGGAAGAGCCGTATAGGAATGGTACCAAGTTCTTAATTAGGTCGGAAGATTATGGTGTTCCTCAGTGTCGGCATCGTGTTATTTTGTTTGGTATTCGTGATGATTTTTATAGGGATGGTGTCGCCATCCCGGCTTTGAAGAAATCAGGTAAGAAATCGGTTAAGGAAGCGATTGGTGATCTTCCTAAGATGAAGAGCGCTCTTTCACCAAAGAAACATGGTGGAGAAATTGAGGGATGGGATAGTTTTGTCGCACGCATCGTCCAAGACAAAGTGTTTTCTGAATTGGACGCAGATGTTCAGGCGGAAATTGTCGAAGCGGCAGGGCGCCGGAAGTTGATGTTCCGTGATGGTGGGCAACAAGCAAAATGGAAACATAATCAGGGCCAGCTCAGCGCTTGGTATGATGATCCTCGCCTTGAGGCCCCCTTAAATCATGATGCGCGATCGCATATGCCAATGGATTTGTGGCGATATTTGTTTGTGTCTTCATATGGTGCTGCTAAAAAACGCTCGCCCGTCATTTCTGATTTTCCCGTAGCATTGCTCCCAAATCATTCCAACATTAATCTTGATAACGATGACAGACCACAGGATTTTGCCGACCGCTTTAAGGTTCAGTTATGGGACAAACCTTCGTCTACAGTAACTTCACATATCTCAAAGGATGGTCATTATTTTATACACCCTGATCCGGTACAATGTAGATCGCTGACTGTGCGTGAGGCAGCACGCCTGCAGACATTTCCAGATAATTATTTCTTTGAAGGGAATCGGACTCAGCAGTATCATCAAGTGGGAAACGCTGTACCCCCGTACCTTGCTTACCAGATTGCAGAGATTGTGTGGACAGTATTTAAACGATTAAAATAAGGAGAATGAGATGTGCGCGCGAGCTTATTACTCTAATAGTATTGAAGGATTTCATAACGATGACAACGATGTTGTTTTCGCTGCGTTATGTAAAGACAAAACGTTCCCGACGAATAGCCAGACAAAGAAGTCTTGGGGACAGGAGATAGCAATCCTCAAAGCCAGCATCCCCCAAAAGATGCAGGGACAAATATTACTTGAGTATAATATTCCCCGTATGGGACACCGGGTGGATGCAGTCTTGCTTGCGAAAGGAGTGATAGTCCTACTTGAGTTTAAGATCGTCGAGAATGCGATCTCGCCGTCTGATGCAAAGCGCCAAGTGTTAGATTATGGACTTGATCTTTCGGACTTTCATTCTGGTACACATGAGAGGTTTGTCTTACCTTTGGCGGCTATCAAGGGAATGACCACAGAAGCGGAGATTAGGGCAGATGTTGCTGCGGCGTTTAAGTTCCCCGATGTCAAAAGTAAAGTTGCCGACCCGATAGCTGTTGGTACAGACGATCTTGGTCTGGCTGTAAAATCAATATTGGACAAGTATAACGAACCCGATTTCGACTATCTGGCATGGGGAGAGGCTGAATATAAACCATCGCCTTCCATTATAGAGTATGAACGCGAATTGTATAAGCATCACAACGTTAAGGACATTACGCGTAAGGGCGCAGGAGAAACGGATCTCCAGGCCACGACAGCGGCGGTACAAAATGTAATTACTTCTTGTAAAAATGCGAATAAGAAAGCCCTTGTCTTGGTGGCAGGAGTGCCTGGCGCTGGAAAAACACTGATAGGCTTGAATCTTTCAGATGCGTTGGGTGAGAAAGGCATGTTCTTATCAGGGAATGGTCCATTGGTAACAGTTCTAAAGACGGCATTGATCCGAGATAGAATCTCACAGGAAGAGCGTGAGAGACAGGAGGCACGGGGGGGACGAGCAAGGCGCGGTGTTCAGGCACTGGTGCAGGATGCTTACGAGTTTCGCAATGATATTGTTGCGGCAGATGTGGAGCCGCCTGCCCCCAGACGAGCCTCAGAGCATGTCATTATTTTTGATGAAGCGCAGCGTGCTTGGGATAGGGCTACAGTTGAGTCATATATGTCGGACAAAAAAAGCATCCACGGGTTGACGATGAGTGAACCAGAACTAATGCTGAAGTCGCTTGATCAGCACAACGATTGGGCTGTTATGGTGTGCCTAGTTGGTGGAGGACAAGATATACACACCGGAGAAACTGGACTTGTTGAATGGATTGAGACGGTAAAGCAGAAATTTCCTCAATGGGAGATATATACATCCGATAAGCTTAACAGTAAGCAATATATAAAAGATAGAGATTGGGGCGCACTGACAAACGGCATTAGGGTACAATATGTGCCGTCACTCTATCTTTCTTCTTCCATGCGGTCATTCAAAAATGAGAAAGTCTCGACCTTTATAAATTGTTTGCTTGAAAAGTGTGCTGAGGATACCAGAAAAATTTATGACAAAAAGTTGCGACTAGAGTATCCCATCCTCATTTCAAGAGATCTTGATAGAGCTAAGGCATGGGTGCGTATGCGGTCTAGGGGGTCGCAACGATGCGGATTACTTGTGCACTCTTTAGCTGAACGTATGGCTGCATTTGGCGTTTATTATGACAAGAATCGTATACAAGTAGCCGATTGGTTCATTAATGGGCCAGAAGATGTTCGTTCGAGTTACAGGATGGAAATTCCAGCGTCGGAATTTGAAACCCAAGGGTTGGAAGTCGAATATGCTGTGGTGTGCTGGGATGCGGATCTTAGGCGTGAGAATGATAAATGGGCACCTTATAGATTTGGCATACCGTCAAAGGGCAAACCGCCAACTTGGATGAAAATGAATTATGAAGGCGATGAAAATGAAAAAAGTGTGGTCGTTCATTTGATCAACTCGTATAGGGTGTTGTTGACGCGATCGCGCCAAGGGATGGTGATATACGTGCCGAAAGGACTAGCGGATGATCCAACGGTAAATCCTGTATGGTACGAATCAATATACCAGTACTTGCATGACGAAATCGGCATTCCTGATCTGGCAGATATCGCCCAACAGAATCTTAAGTAAGAAAGCTCTTGTGGTTGAGTTTTTAAGTCAAAGGAAAACTAAAGAAAGGAAACTGAAATGCCTGAAGGATTCTTTGATGCAAGCACGTTGGCGAACGGCGGCAGCATCGGACGCGATGCCGTGCGGGACGGCAACAATACGATAACGCACATCTGGGTTCCGAATACCATTACCGAGATCGGCACTTGGGTCTTCCGGAACTATACGGCGCTCGAGGAGGTCTTGTTCGAAGACGGCCCGTTGCCGCTGTCGATCGGAATGATGGCGTTCGAGGGTTGCACGGCGCTTACGCACGTGTCCA
>Ga0247610_10006639_pt1 | contig 12001 bp, 11 predicted proteins | sample 174DNAGHGhighgp2_FD_193483 | JGI IMG/M metagenome (GOLD analysis project Ga0247610, IMG submission 193483) | Sheep rumen microbial communities from Palmerston North, Manawatu-Wanganui, New Zealand - 1742 DNA GHGhigh gp2 | ecosystem: Host-associated > Mammals > Digestive system > Stomach > Rumen...
ATTTGGTTAAAAGATGCTTCTCCAAAAGCGGAAGCCGCGAATGTGGCGTATTTAGATCCAAATGATGTCGCCGCTGAAATGACTATTCAATTAACTTTAGATACAGGTGAATGGTATCGTTACGTCATCGATAAACTCGATAAAGAATGGCATAATTACACAATTGCCTTCTCTGACTTTGTTTTAAATAACGAAGAATCATTATTTGATGAAGTTAAACCATTAACTAGTGAACATATCATTCATTTAGCTTTTGGCTTTAAATACCTCTACTATGACCAAGAAGGCAATCACGTCCCAACATATGCGATTGCTAACCCAGTCTATTTAGATGAAATCTACTTTACTGATGCGACAGTTTCTTCCAAACAAGAAATAAGCGGCACAATTAAAGAAGATGCCGATAATCCAAATAGAATCACAGTGGAAACAATGGAAGATTACGCAAGTACAGAAGAAATCTTCGATGTTTGGAGCTATGGAAGTGATAAAGATTATAACGAAATGGCTTTAGCTAACGATGTTTCTAGTGAAGGTGGTAATCATTCCATTAGAATGCATTATAAGAGCTATGATTCAGTTTCTTATGCTAGAAATACACAGTTCGCTAATACAGTGACCGCTAAATGCGTGAGCCTTGATATTAAAGGTGATGGAAAAGCCACAGTTTATTTAAACCTCAATTTCCGTTCAGGTAATACCCTTTATAAGATGAGATATACCATTTCTAATATTCCAACTTCTTGGACGCATTATGAATTAGGTCTTTCCTTATTTAAAGATGTGAATGGTTCGTCTAAGACCATGAATCAAGATAGTGTGAAAGCTATTGAATCTATTTCATTTGGTATTGTTAATCAAGATGGTTCAGAGAGCGATATCTTCGTTGATAATATTAGATTCTTAAAAGATAAAGGTTATAGCACTAATACAGTGACCCCAATTATTTAGGAGGAAAAGTTAATGAAATTTGAAAAATATCAAAATAATCCAATTTTAAAACCAAATCCTTCTAATCAGTGGGAAGAATTATGCGTTTTAAACCCTGCCGCTATATATAACGAAGAAGATAAAACTTTCTATATGGTTTATCGCGCCGCAGGAAATGATAAGACACATATCATTCATTTAGGTCTTGCGACTTCTAAAGATGGGATTAATTTTACCCGTGTCTCTAATAAACCATTAATCGATCCAGATCCAAATGGTTTAGATGCCGGAGGTTGTGAAGATCCAAGGCTCGTGAAAATGGGAGATTATTTCTATCTTACTTATGCATCTCGTCCATTCCCTCCAGGTCAATATTGGCGAGAAGATAAAGAATATTTTGGTTTTAAACCAGAATATGGTCCAAAAGTTTTAGTGTGGAATAACACATTAACACATTTAGCTATTTCTAAAGATTTAAAGAATTGGAAGAAACTTGGACCAATTACCGATCCACATTTTGATGATCGTGATGTCATTATTTTCCCTGAACAAATTAACGGAAAATTCTATATGCTTTCTAGGGCGATGGAAAGATGTGGTGAAGGCTATCCAAACAAGAATCCTGCGATTTGGTTAAGTGAGAGTGATGATTTATTAAACTGGGATAATTACACCTTATTAATGCAAGGTGAAACTGATTGGGAAGATAAAAAGATAGGTGCGGGAACTCCGCCTATTAAAACCAAAGATGGTTGGTTAGTGCTCTATCACGGTGTTTCTAGTAAAGACGATGCTTATAGGGTTGGCGCTATTCTTCTTGATTTGAATAATCCTTACAAGATTATTGCTAGAACTAAAGACTTCTTAATGGAACCTGAAGAAAGCTATGAAACAAATGGCTATTATAACGGCTGCGTTTTCCCAACTGCGATTGTTCCTAAAGATGGTCTTTTATACATCTATTATGGTGCGGGTGATAAAGTCGTTTGTTTAGCCACAGTTAATGAAGAAAAACTTCTTAAATATTTAAAGGAGGAATGTCATGAATAACAAATTCAAACTTCTAGTTATTTTAACTGCTACTTTGGTGTTATCAGCGTGCAATACTTTCGCTCTTAATGCTGAAGGTAGCAATACCCATCACGTTGACTTCTTTAATAATTATTTAAGAGAAGAATTTGAACTATCTAATGGCTTTAAAGGTAAAGGCAACAATCTTTTATATAAATCTATTGATGTAGAAGATGGTTCATTAATTACTAAGCCAGAAGATCCAACAAGAAAAAACTATGAATTCTTAGGCTGGTATAAAGAACAAGAATGTTTAGTTACTTGGGATTTTGCCTCTGATAAAGTGAATAGCGATTTAAGGTTATTCGCTAAATGGGGTTACGCTCAAGAAGAGGAAGAACTAGAACCCCCATATACGCCTCCTTCACCAGTATCTGATGAATGTGGAGAATTAGATTTCATCTTAACTTCGGTGATGAACTTTAAACCAAGCAAGAGTGATACAGTATCATTACCATCAGCGGCTTTAGCAAAGCTAGAAGCTAATAAAGATAATGTTTTGCCACTTCTTGAATATAAAGTTAAACCAGGTAAAACCATTACCGCGGTTTATGAAAATAAAAAGATTACAATTTCTTCTGGTGAACAAACTCTTTCTTATGAAGTCAAAGATAGTGGAGTTACTTATCAATTAGATAATTCAACCTATGAAACTAAGGCTAAAAACTATGAAGCGAAAATCGATAGTGAAAATGAGAATTATCATGTGATGCTTGCTGGCTCATCATCCATTGAATTTTGGACTTCTTCAAAGGAAGACTTAAATCCAGTTGTCTCTTATAACCACGGCATCGGTGGTACGACAATCGAAGAATGGGATGAAAAACTCAACGCTCGACTTGTCTATCCATATAAACCAAAAATGGTGGTCTATTATGTTGGTATTAATAACGTTATCAATTCTAAACAAGATTCAACTACCATTTGGAATAATTTAGAAAAATTCTTCAATGATACACATGCGGCTTTACCAGATACAAAAGTCCAATATATCATGATGAATTTAATCCCAGGATTCAAAACATATTGGGAAACAATTAATACTGTTAATAATCAAGTAGTGGAATATCAAAAGACCAATACTTGGTTAACTTTAATTAATCCAGGTACCGCTTTACTTAAAGAAAATGGTGAACCAAATGCTGCCTATTTTAGAACAGATGGCCTACATCTTTCCTATTATGGCTATGCTGTTTGGGGAGGCATCATCAAAGAATCAATCTTTAAAGGATTAGAAAACAATTAATGGATAACTACTATTTGGATGTTGATTTTGAATATCAAAAAAGTAAATCTATCTTCTTTAGATGGTCTTTGTTGTTCTCTATCATCCTATCAGTAGTAATCATTAGTGATGTCTTATTAGTGGTCTTGGCTAATGAAAAATACCTTGTTAATCTCATTATTGCTATTACCATTAGTGTGTTGTTTAGTTGGTATGCGATATATTTCTTTACCACGATATATCAAGAGATAAATGGAGTATATCGCTACTATAAAGGCTATCAAAGTGGTCTACAATCCACTGATGAAGTCATCGTAGTTAGTGGTTTAGGGGAAGTGAAATATATTAACGGTTTATATGCTTATCCATTTTACGTTAAATATAAAACTAACCTTGATGGCACAGATAAAATCATCTATACCACGAACAAGAATCTTCTTATAAAAAAAGATGATAAATTAACTATCACCACTTATCGAAGAATCTTAGTCAAAATGGAGAAGCATTCATGAACGCACTTAGAAAAAGAAGAATAGTGACGGTTATGAAATACACATGGCCAATTTATATCGTTAGCGCGGTTATCTTAGCCTTGCTGTTACGCTTTATCTTTCAAATAGTGCACCGCTTACCAGCCTATAAATCAATCACGCTTTTTATAAGTGGTGAGGTGACTGATTCTAAAAAATTAAAAAACGATTTATTAGAAAAATACAAAGATAAAGAAATTAAAAGCGTGGAAACAATATCCGCTTACGCTGATGAGGCTGTTTATCACAGCAAACTCACAGTGACAGGCGTCAGCAGTGCGGATATATTAATCATTCCTGAAACTAAACTAAATGACTTAAAGATTTCCACATTTGGTTTGGAACTTACTAATGAAATAATGTCGACTCATTTTCCTGGTTTAACAACATATAGCCAAGAAGATAAGACATATGGCATTAAACTCAACAAGGAAATCATCAAACCATATTTTAAAACCTCTAATGATGATCATTTTATGATTTTAAATGCTGGTAGCCCGAATATTGGTGAATATGGTGCTTCGGAAATTAAAGAGCACAATGTCGCATTAGAATTAGTTAAAGAATGGGGGATTTAATGTTTAAAAGAGAAGAAAAACAAATTAGTGATTCTGAAGCTAAAAGAAACCTTCCTCACAATAGGAAAGAAGTGTTTTTTGATTTGCTCAGATATCGAAAGATGGCGTTATTCACCCTTTCTAGTTTTGTTTTTATGTTCTTTATCCCATTAGCGGTTGATTTGTTCTTCTTTAGCTATTTAGAAGCAGCAGCGATGATTAATGAAAGATATGAATACTTGTTCTCTTTAATCTTCTATTCAATGCTCATTATGATTCCTTGTATGATCGCCGGTTTTATTGGTTTATCTGGAGCATTCTATGTCGCTAAAAAGATGGTGTGGCAAGAAGGAACAGTTGTGGCCTATGATTTCTTCCAAGGCATTAAAGAAAATTGGAAACACGGTTTCTTGAATGGCTTTACATTTGGCATCGTTTTATTTGGCTTTGTCGTCGGTGGTAGTTATTTATTAATCAACTTTAATACTGTCCCTATTTGGTCTAGTGTAGGTATAGGAGCATTAATCTTATTCTATTTATTATTCGGTATGGTTATTGCTTTAAATAATACGCAAGATGTTTATTATACGAATGGATTTTTTACCACGACGAAAAACTCATTCTGTTTGTTGGGATTGCTCCATTATAGAATCCTACTTACTTATTTATTTACTACTGGAGTGGTTACCGCTTTATGTGCGATTAACTTTGTTACTTTAATTATTGGCATGGTCTTATTCGCTGTTTTTAACAGTGTGGCCATCATCTTATATACATTAATATCCCATTATGGTTTTGATAAATATATTAACAAAGAACATTACCCTGATATGGTTAATAAGGGTTTGTATAAATTAGAAGTTAACGATAAGGAGGCCTAGTTTTATGGCAGATGTAACACTTAGACACGTTTATAAGGTTTATGAGGGCAGCGTGCGTGCGGTTAATGATTTCGATTTAAATATTAAGGACAAGGAATTCGTCGTCTTTGTCGGTCCTTCTGGATGTGGCAAATCCACAACATTAAGAATGATCGCCGGCTTAGAAGAAATTACCGCTGGTCAACTTTACATTGATGGTGAATTAATGAATGAAGTTGAACCTAAAAATAGAGATATTGCGATGGTTTTCCAAAGCTATGCTTTATATCCACATATGACCGTTTATGAAAACATGGCCTTTGGCTTAAAGCTTAGACACACCCCAAAAGATGAAATCGACCGTCGCGTTAAAGCTGCCGCAGAAATCCTAGAAATCTCTGAACTTTTATCTCGTAAACCAAAAGCCCTTTCTGGTGGTCAAAGACAACGTGTGGCCTTAGGTAGAACCATTGTTAGACATCCTAAAGTCTTCCTTTTAGATGAACCTTTAAGTAACTTAGACGCTAAATTACGTGTTTCAATGAGAAGTGAAATTACTAAACTCCACGAAAAATTAGAAACAACATTTATTTATGTTACTCATGACCAAACAGAAGCGATGACTATGGGTAATAGAATTGTCGTTATGAAAGACGGCTTTATTCAACAGGCTGATACGCCAATTACTTTATTTGAAGATCCATGTAACTTATTCGTAGCGACTTTCTTAGGTTCCCCACAAATGAATATCGTTAACGCTGAATTATTCTTAGATGGGAAAACTTTAAAAGCTAAATTAAATGATTGTGATGATATGATTGTCACTTTCCCAGAAATTAAAGCCAAACAATTAGCCAATGCTAAATATATTGGACAAAAAGTATTATTAGGCATTAGACCAGAACACGTTCGTCCAAATCAAGGCGATTTAAAAGCCTATATCGATGTTGTTGAACATTTAGGTGATGAATCAATTCTTTATGCCAAAATGAAAAATAGAAAAGAACAATTCATCATTAAGATTCCATTTAATAGTAAGATTCACGCTAACGAGGAAATGAATGTGGAATTTGATATGAATCATGTCTATTTGTTTGATATTGATAATCATAAAGCCATTATGGGTATTCCTCATGAAGATGAAATACCAGTCAGAATTAATGAAAATGTTATTACTATTGGTGAACAACAATTAGTGGTAAATGAAGAATATGCTTCTCATTTATTAGATGCTGCTTATAACAATGATGTTTCTTTAGCGATTAAACCTGAATATATCAGTTTAGAAGAAATACCTAATTCTTTAAAATTAATGGTTAAATTAGAATTCATTGAACAAAAAACAGATTATCAAGCTTTATATTTTTCCATTGAAGGAGTGGATGGATATTTCGCCACTAAAGTAAAAAATGAAGAAGGTATTAAACTAAATAAAGAAGTCGCTATTTATTTACCATATCAAAGAATTAATATTTATGATACCGACCATAACAAAGTTAATTCTAGAGAAGTCGTTTATAAAAATAGTGTTCATGCAGTTGTGCAAAACGTTAAAGATCAACTCATTATCAAAGTTGGTGGTGCCACATTAACTTATCCAAATGATGGTGCTTATCCAGATGGGGAATATGTTTTAACTTTTAAACAAGATAAATTACAAGTTATCTATCCTAAAAAGATGCTTAAAAAAGATCATGAAAATCCAGAGATGGATAATCCAAAAAATAAGATTAAAGTATCGGCTTATGACGAAGATGTTTTAGGAAATAAATTATTAGTTTATGTCGATGTCAAAGGCAATGAAAAATATTGTTCATTTGTCATTAACAATGACTTCTCAGTTTATAAACTTCCTAAATTTGAACTTTATGTTCCAAGAGATGCATTTGAATTAAAAGCTAAATAAAAGAGGATGACTTATGAGAGATTATCAATCAGTTTATAAAGAATGGTTAAATTCACCTTTATTAAATCAAGAAGAAAAGAATGAACTTTTAGCCATTAAAGATAACGACGAATTAATCAAAGACCGCTTCTATCAAGATTTAGCTTTTGGTACTGGTGGTTTACGTGGTGTCATGGAAGTAGGCACTAATAGGATGAACTGCTTCATCATTAGAAGAGCCACCCAAGGTTTAGCTAATTATTTAAATAAGAAAACCAATAATCCAAAAGTCGCTATTGCATATGATAGTAGAAATCATTCTAGTGAATTTGCTAAAGAAACAGCTGCCACATTAGCGGTAAATGGTGTGACTGTGTATTTATTTAATGAATTAATGCCAACACCTTCTTTATCTTTTGCTACTAGATATTTTAAATGTGATGCAGGTGTAGTAGTAACCGCTTCACATAATCCAAAAATTTATAATGGCTATAAAGTATATGGGCCTGATGGTTGCCAATGCACTGACCAATTAGCGGGCGCTATTTTAAAAGAAATATTAGCCCTTGATATGTTTAATGATGTTAAGGTTGGTAATTATGATGCGTTAGTTAATAAAGGCATCAATATCATCGGGCAAGATTGTTTTGATGCTTTTATTAATAGCACCAAAAAGCAATCCATCTATCAAGAAAAGAAAGTCTTAAACGTTATCTACACTCCACTTAATGGTGCGGGTCGTAAATGCGTTACTACAATCTTAAAAGAAGATGGATTTAATAATGTAAAAGTTGTTAAGGAACAAGAAAACCCAGATGGTAATTTCCCAACTTGCCCATATCCAAATCCAGAAATACATGAAGCATTAAAACTGGGCATTGATTTATTAAAGAAAGAAAATGCTGACATTTTAGTGGCTACTGACCCAGATAGTGATAGATGTGGTGTTGTTGTTAATAATAATGGAGAGCCACATATCTTAACTGGTAATGAAGTAGGTATTTTGTTGTTCGACGCTATTTATAATGCTAGAAAAGAAAATGGCACTCTAACTAAAAACCCAGTCTTAGTAAAAACAATTGTTTCTAGTGATATGGCTACTGTCATGGCTAAAGACTATAAAGTTAACGTAATCGAGGTTTTAACTGGCTTTAAATATATCGGTGAACAAATAGGTTATCTTCAAGATAAAAACGCCTTAAAAGACTATTTATTTGGTTTTGAAGAGTCTTGTGGTTATTTAAGTAACACTGATGTACGAGATAAAGACGCAGTTAACGCAGTTTTACTTATTTGTGAACTCGCTAATCATTTAAAACTTCAAGGCCTCACTCTATTAGATAGATTAAACGCTTTATATAAGAAATATGGCGATTTCAAAACCGCTTTATTAACTTATGAATTCCCAGGTGTTTCTGGCATGCAGAAGATTCAAGATTTAATGAAAGCTTTTAGAAGTGACGAGATCAAAGATAAAATCAAAGGCATCGACCATATCGGTGACTATAAACTTGGTTATATCTTCTATAAAGACCACAAAGAAGAAACAGGCTTACCAACAAGTGACGTTGTAAAATTCTTCTTAAACGACAAATCCACAATTACAATAAGACCAAGTGGTACTGAACCAAAATTAAAAGTCTATATCTTTGCGGATGGACAAAAGAAAGTTGACGAATTAAAAGAATTATTTAATGGATTTATTAATAGATAATTATGGAAGTAGTAAAACTAAAACCTGGAATCAAAGATTATATTTGGGGTGGGACATATTTTAAAAAGTTTAATAAAGGCACCAGCTATCAAAGAGTGAGCGAATGCTGGGAACTTTCTATTAGAGATGATGTTTCTTCCATCATTGATTCTGGAATTAATAAAGGAAAATTATTAAAAGATGTCATTACTAATAAGGATATTGGTCCAGTAATGGATAGATTTCCTTATTTCCCATTATTAATAAAATTAATTGACGCCAAAGAGAATTTGTCTGTTCAAGTCCATCCAAGCGATGAATATGCTTTAAAAAATGAAAATTCGTTTGGCAAAAGCGAAATGTGGCATATCATTTCAGCGGATGAAAATAGTGGTCTTTATGTTGGCTTAAATAAAGACTATAAGAAAGAAGATATTGAAAAGGCTTTAGAAAAAGGAAACATTTTAGATTGTTTGAATTTCTTTAAGGTTAAACCTGGTGATACATTTGTTATTACTCCAGGAACAATTCACGCGATTGGTAAAGGTGTTAGATTAATTGAAATCCAACAAAACTCCAATTTAACATATCGTTTATATGACTATAACCGTGTTGATCAAAATGGTCACCCAAGAGAACTCCATATTAAAAAGAGCTTAGAAGTGATTGATTTAAGGCAATATAAAAAGTCTCAAAGTAATTCAGAATACCTCGCCGATAATCAATATTTCACTGTGAAGAAAGTTGTTTTTAATGGAGAACTAAAGATAACTGCTAATGAGAATTCATTTGTTTCATTCACGTTCTTAGAGGGCGAAGGATTAGTTAATGATATTTCTTATAATCAATACGATACATTCTTCTTACCTTATCAAAAAGAATGCCTCATTAAGGGTAAAGGGACACTTATCATCTCTTCAGTTAGATAGATATGAAAAAAGAATTTAATCTCAATTTCTATAAAGATCATTATTTGGATTTATTTATTCCAGATAAAAAAGAATTTTATACCATTATACATTTCCATGGTGGTGGTTTAGTGGAAGGCGATAAAGGCGATACACATCGATATTGTGAACATTTAGCGAACGCTGGTTTTGCAGTTGCGACCGCGAATTATTCTTTGCTTCCAAATAGTAGATTCCCATCGTTTTGTAATGATGCTGCTCAAGCAGTCAAATACGCTATTGATAATATTTCAAAATATGGTAAATCCAAAGGATTTATAATATCTGGCCAATCCGCTGGAGCGTGGCTAACATTAATGCTTTGCTTTAATAAAGAATATTTAAAACAAGCTGGTGTCGATGAAAAGCTAATTGTTGGTTATATTAGTGAATCTGGTCAACCAACAAGTCATTACCATATTTTAGAAATAGAAAAAGGGCTTAATCCTTTGCTCCAAAGAATTGATGAAAGCGCTCCTATATATTATGTGGATGAAAAGATTAATTTTTCGCGTCTATTATTAATAGTCTACGAAAATGATTTGCCAAACCGTTATGAACAAAACGAATTATTAAAATCAACAATACTTAACTTTAATAAATCATTAGATGTCAAATTAGAGACATTAGATGGATATCATTGCTTTGGAAGTAGTGAACTTAACGATGATGGAGAATTTGATGTTGTTGAAGTGATTAAGGAGTGGATCAAATAATGAACAAAAAGATTAGTGTTTTAATGATAGGAAACTCTTTTTCTGTTGATGTTGCTCATTTTGCTCATCAATTATCTTTAGGCAGCGAAGTAGAAATTGAAGTATGCGTTCTTTATGTTGGTGGCTGCTCTTTAGAGCAACACATTGGTTTTATTAAAGATGGCTCGTCCCCATATGAATGGTTTATAAATGGGGAATCCACCCAAAGATATATTTGTTTAAAAGACGCTTTGTTGATGAAGGAATGGGATTATATCTCTTTACAACAAGTTAGTGTTTTTTCAGGTTTAAAAGAGACATTTTATCCTTATATTAAAGAGCTTGTTAGTTACGTAAAACTCTATCAAAAGAATCCAACATTTATTATTCATAAGACTTGGCCATATGAAAATGGTTTTACTAATACAAACTTTGCTCATTATAACTACGATAGAAAAACAATGTATACGTGTATTAATAAAGCCTATGACTTTGTTAAGGAAGACTTAGGAATTGATATTGTTATTAGAAGCGGAGATATTATTGAATCAGCGATTGAAAAATATGGAGAACATTTCCATAAAGATGGTTTCCATTTAAATGAAGAAGGCCGTTACTTAGTGGCATTAGGATTTGTTCATACTTTTAATAACAATCAGCTTATTAAAGATTTATTTATTCCAGAAGGATTTGATAATAAAAAGTGTCGCGATTACGACACCTTTGTAACTGAAGTATTGAATAAATAATCTTTACCAAAGATCTTTATTGAGGAAGATTGAGTCTTCCTTTTTTATTTCTTTTATTTTTTTAGCGGGATTACCAGCGTAGACATAGCCACTTTCTAAATCGTGAGTGACTACTGAGCCAGCACCTACCACGACGTTATCATGAATTGTTACTCCTGGTAAGATTGTGACATTCCCACCAAACCAGCAATCGTTTCCGATATTAATTGGTTTTCCATATTCTCTATCAGTTATGTAGCCTTTAGCTTCATCGAAATATAATTCTCTTTCTTTGGCGATTAAAGAATGTAAAGCGGTATAAATAGCGATATTAGGCCCAAAGAAGCAGTTATTTCCAATATGAACTTGGCAAACATCTAAGATCACTAAATTGAAATTAAAATAGACGTTTTTACCAATGTGAGTGTTTTCTCCATAATCAACGTAGACTGGACCTCTAATAAATAAAGAACTATCACTATGAGGAAAGATTTGTTTTAATAATGATTCTCTTTTAGGATCGCCTTCTACTGTGAGATTATATTCAGCACAAAGTTTCGCGGCCAATATACGTCTATCAAATAAATCTTTTTCCATGGAGTCATAGATCTTGCCTTGTAGCATCTTTTCTTTTTCACTCATATTTTTCTCCGATATTGTTATAAACAATTTCCAAGTTAACAAAACAATTATAAAATAATGTAGGAAAATAAAAAGAGAGTAATTAACCATGGAAAACAATAACAACTATGTCATTGGCGACAAAGAATATACTAGAGAAGAACTATTAACATTTGGCAAACAACACTATCCAAAGTTTTATTGGATTAAAAGAGGTGTTGGTATTGGCTTGATGTTTATCGGCATATTAGACGCGATC
>Ga0247610_10006640_pt1 | contig 11997 bp, 11 predicted proteins | sample 174DNAGHGhighgp2_FD_193483 | JGI IMG/M metagenome (GOLD analysis project Ga0247610, IMG submission 193483) | Sheep rumen microbial communities from Palmerston North, Manawatu-Wanganui, New Zealand - 1742 DNA GHGhigh gp2 | ecosystem: Host-associated > Mammals > Digestive system > Stomach > Rumen...
AACTTCCAGAAGCATTTGCTCAAGGAATACATTGAGTGTCTGGCAATGGAATGGATTTCGCAGTCGGCGTGGTCGGACAAGTTGGCTTTTATCGGCGGCACGAACTTGCGGCTGATACATGGTATTGACCGTTTCTCCGAGGATTTGGATTTTGATTGCAAGAACCTGAGCCAAGAGGATTTCGTCCAAATGACGGATGGTTTAATGCGCTATCTGACGCTACAGGGTTTAACGGTCGAGGCACGCGATAAAGAGAATCCGAACTTGACGGCTTTTCGTCGAAATGTATATTTCCCGGAACTGCTCTTCTCGCTCCAACTAACGGGGCATCGGGAAGAACGTTTTTTAATGAAGATAGAAGCACAGGATCAAGGTATCAGTTACCCGCGTGAAATGGCGACAATCAGCCGCTTAGGTTTCTATTTCCCTGTTCCTGTTCCGCCGGTGAGCCTTCTCCTGTCCATGAAACTATCGGCTCTATTGACTCGCCAGAAAGGTCGTGACTTTTATGATGTCCTTTTCTTGTGGCAACGCACAAAGCCGGATTACGCATTCCTAAAGCAACGCCACGGAATAGAATCCGAAGAGCAATTACGTGCGCAACTCCAGGAAACCATCGCTCATACGGACCTCAAAACCAAGCAGCGTGATTTTGAACATCTGCTCTTTGAGCCCTGCAAAAGCGAGCAGATTCTTCATTTCTTGGAGATCTTGGGTATCTCATAGAAATTTGGAAACAATTTCATATATCACATTTTATCTTTTTTGCAATTCGCCCTAATTAGCCCATAAAGGCATTAGGAGGATACTATTTCAATCGTTTCTCATACTTGCTGATTGTATCATCGAAATACCACAACTTACCATTGAGTGTTGGGTCATCGGACTTCTGCAGCATCTCCCGTATCGCGAGAGTAACGTCATATGCGGATTGCAGTTCTTCCTTAGGAGTGCTGGCATCGCAATAGCAATCCAAGCCGTTCGCGAGAATCCATAACAAATCTACATTGTCATCCGGAAAACGAATAGAAGCCAATCGTTTTAGCAATTCCGGAGTGATTATTCCCGAATCTTCTTTTTCTTCTCCATTTGAGTAAGAAAGGAATCTCTCTCTGTAGGAATAGTACGGGCTTATAGACTTCCTGGACATGGCTAAATCTATTCCGAAATAATCCTGAATTTCCTTCATTTGCCGGACTAACTGCAAGCGGGTTGCTTCGTCAATAGAGGTATATGGTAGTACTTGCAGGAAATCATTAATCATTTCTATGGCCTCGAGTTCATTCTTATAGGTGATAATCATATCCGCGTCAAAACCTTCCACCATATACCATAGCAACTTGCGCTGATACAAGTTGTCTATGAACTCTTTTATTTTCTGCTCAAACTCTGTCATGGATTTTAGAGGATGAATGCGGCATTTTCGCCGATTATCATGCTGCAAAGATAGTACTTTATTTTCAAATTTAAAAATAGAAGTTAATCTTTTTTGCAATTTTGCTGTTTTATGTTATTTTGATACTCTGTATAATTCCTTCAGAATAACCACCATTGACCAGGTGTCAAGTTCGCAGTATTGGAGCAAGTCTTTGCGTGTTTGTTGCTCTTCTTCACGAGACATATTCTTCATCTTTGGGAAGATGTCCATCGCTTCGCCGCCGTTATGCACCTGACCAGGAAGATTATGATAATCCAGCGTCGGATCATCAGGGAACAAAGCCGGCAGCACTTTCTTGATAGAGAATGAACCTTCCATCGCAGGGCGATAGTATGCTCCATCGCGGAAGGGAACTAACAAATCGACAATATGGTCATGAATAGCCATTAGGTGGTCGTGCAAATCAGGGAAAGCCCTTGCCATTTCTCTCAGACGGCCTTTTTCGAAATTATCATTGAAAACCATGACAGTTTTATCCATCGGGATATCTTCGCATAATCGCTCTGCTACTTCGCGCATCGGATTGGTGCTATCGCCTTTCGCCAAGAACTCTCTATGCTCACATGTGCCAAAAGGAGAAGGCTGGATATGCAGCGAGTACTGCGTAGGAACTTGCTGGTAAGGATGCGTGCCTTGATATTCCGGGATAGCAGGCTGGATAGTTTCAAAATCCAATTGATAAATCGGATATTTCAAACCAGCCAAGAACTCGTGTATCTTCGGCTTATCGATGATATCGACATTGCGTAGCGTGCTCTCCATTTGGATGTCACGAATAGGACCGGTCTTTGTTTTTCTATTGTATTTAATGTAGTCGGGATCTTGAAGCAACTGGTCATACGTAAGCTTGTTTCTCTTATAGAACAACTTCACCGCCGTTCTCCACTGGAGCTTGTACAAATCAAATACGCTTGGCGTAGGAATATGAAGCTGCTTTAGACAATAATCCTTGAACGGGCATACATAGGGTTTGTTACAACCGTTGCTAAGATCATCTTCGGGTTCTTCCGTCTTTGCGAGTGTCTCTTTCGCTTTGGCGATATAATAGGGCACTTTGGGCGCTTCCAAAGCTACCAGTTTGGCCATGTCATAGATAAAGAACAGCTTCTTTATGTCCAATTCGCCATCCAGAATATAATACTTATCCAGCTGCATCAGGTATGTGCCGCATAGAGGAACGCCGCATTGCTCCAACACGTATTTCTGATAGGAGACATCCCAGATGTAATTCTCATCGGGCTTTTCATTCTTTTTCTTTTTGGTATCCTCCTCGTCATCTATATCAAAATCCGACTCGTAATCCTTGGCGGTTGAGCTCTTTATCTCATAAATCGCCCATCCGTCTTTCTCACGATGCAGCAGATCCACGGCGCAGTAACAGCCGTCTTTTAGAAATGCCGCTTCGCAGATAGTATTCACGGAAGTATCCGCCATGAGCTTTTTCGTGCGCTCTATCATAGCGGGAATATCCAAACTGCCATCGGCTTTGGTAATCGTTGCTTCATGGTACGTTCCGAAATAGCTTTTCGCAAGGTTTCCTACTGCTATTCCGGCGTTGATACGCGATTCTGGAATAGCTTCTTCTTTAGCCTCTTCCGGCTTGTTGATGTTCATCCATAGCAATTTCGGACACTGCCGAAACGCCACGTAACGTGATTTAGAGAGGTTCATATGAGATTATTTTTATCATTAGGGTAAACCTTTACGTTGTTTGATTTTATCGATCCTATATTATCTTTTGCCCATTTCCAAAATGTATGGAAATTTCCATCGCCCCATTGGGTTGTTACAAAAAAACCACATTCATCTTCAGGATTAACTTTAATTGGTTCTTGATAGTATCGTTTTTGTTTTTGGTTTAAATCCAAAGGGTAAGATCTTATTATTGATTTGCTATCTCGACAAACCACATTATCTTCTTCCTGTTTATAGCTACTACTCTCGCAAATTATAATTTTACCATCCTCTTCTTTCCCATATACGATATTTAAACGATTTCTCGGGTAATCACTTCCTTCGGTATTATCTCCTATATTATGATTAAATTCATTCTCAATGCCCTTAATACCAACATCTTTTTTTTGATTTACATATTTTTTAACACATTCGTAATAGAATTGACCTTTACCATACCATTTGTCATCAATTGGATTATCATTTTCATTTGTAAAACAGAACTTCGTATTATCACGGAACAAGGTATCATACACATCTGGATTACATTCTTTTAAAGCAACCATTATTAAATCTTTATTCCTTTCATAGAATAATTTTAAATTGCCTGAGTTCTTTTTTATTTCTTCAGAGTGCATATCCAATCCATCAATACTAACTTTTGTTGCTGCACTAACTGCGACTGCGTACAATATTAATGGTTTATTCTCACCATAATAATTCTTTAACTCTTCCTTCTCATCTGCAGTACTTGCCATTACTATATAGTTTTTAGTGCTCTTTTCGTTGACAGTTGATAAACTAAGACATTTGATATATTCCTCAAGAAAGAAACGATTTTTATCAGAAATATAAGTTGATTTAACGAATGGAAGTATACAATAATCTAACAAATCCTGATAATTAATATTAATGAAGTACTTATTATTAGCGACCTCCCTTCCTTTTTCTGGATATTCATTTTCTTCATCGTAAAATGGTGTCAAAAAGACAAATATTTTTTGGTGATTTTCATATTCTTTATATGGAAAAGAATTTTTTTCCCAATTTTCATTTGTTAATATCGCGTGATATCTATCGGTCTGCGTCTTGGACTTGTATGATTCTATTACGCCTTTAGGATTATCATTCTTCTCTTTGGGACCTTCTTCTACGGAACCAACTTTATTTTCAATTAATATCAAATACTTTTCTTTGCCGACTTCAAACGTAATAAAGACATCTGCTTTGTCAGTTACCGAAGATTTGTTCTCTTGTATTTTTAAAGCTTTTTCAGTCTCTATTTCAACATTGTTAATCGATTTTGACAATAATGCACTCATTATATCACTTCGCACCTGACTATCTTGTACTTGATCGCAGCGGCTTAATAAAAGATCCAAAAAACTACGTAATGGAGAAAGCTCTCCGGTAGACGATACGAGTTCTTTTGTCCCCAATAACCAAGCTATGAAAGCACTATGCATTGTTTCACTGCGTCCTTTTCCAATAATATCAAAAAAAGACCTTGTACTGTATATTTGGATTAACCTCTTATAATTATCATCTTTATCATGCTTAGATAAAGCTTTTGCAAAATCAAATTTTTCTTTCTCTTCCATAACCAATTCCGAACTAAGGCATCGGATTTTCCGTTTGATTAGAATTTAAGATCTGATAATTCATTTTCTTTCCACTACAATATACTTCAGATCCTTCTTTCGTCCTCTCCATGCAGCACAATAATTCTCTATTAAATCGCTGCTGTAACTGAGCATGTCGAATTGCTCTAAACCAATCATACATTCTATCGATTGCATTGGGAACCATTCTCGTAATACGCCATATTGATCAGGACTTGGTTTTTCCTTGGAGTAATAATATAGCGTTATTAGAGTAGTAACGGATTCCTCCATAAATTTGGCACACGTAATTTGCCGTATTTCTTCCTCTTTCTGAACAGAATTAGGATCTATCTTTTGATATTTATCATCATACCGAACTAGATTTCCTTCCTTATCTATTTTATTAGTACGATCCAATACTGCATGTGATAAAGCATGAATAAACACCATCCCATATAATGCTTGAGAAGTAACATGAATGCGTTTCTTCTCTAACACAGTTGGTGCATTTTTGATTCTTTCTGGGCACAAAATAATCTGACAAGCTTCGGAATCATAATATCCAAGATACTCCATTGATATATTTTCTGCATTGGAGTTTTGAGGCATTTCATTTTCCTTTTCGAAACGGATACCGAGTTTTTTTATAGTCTCCAATTTGTCTTCCCTATATAGTTCCGGCAATATCTTATTGTTATCTACCGCCTTGCAGAAATGTTTAATTACCTTTGCGGGAATAGATTCGGTCACCTCTAATACGGTTTTTTCGGAATAATAGTTCAAAAGAAAGATTGCCGTTTTTTCTTCATCTTCTGTAAGCCCTCCGATGTTATATACGTTTTTAGATATCTCGAATAATCTAAGTACTCATTAGTATAGTCTCTATTATAAACTTGTTTAGATTTCACATGCTTTATTTGCCCCTCATCATCATATTCATCTGCCCTCATGCATACTCGGCTGTTGATTGCATCCAATCCATGATTGTTAAATTTTTCCATATTCATTTTTTAGATTTAAAAGTTATTTATTCTTTTCCGGATTGCCTTATCACATGTTCTTTAATCATCACGTTCGATGCGTGCATTCAAAACGGAGTCATCAGAATCTAAATATTTTCCTGCAATGTGTCCACAGAGTGCATTGTAGTTTCCTTTAAGAGCAAGATATTCGCTCTCGTACATTGATTCCCACTGGTGTTTATCATAATATGTCATATCAGGATAGGATCTATAATGCGTCACATAATCATATGTAATTACAACGTCTATCTTAGGGTTTCTGTTGGCGGAAGCTCGTTGTTGTGCTTCTGAAACTTGACGTTTGGCCTCCTCTGCTTGGCGTTGTGCTTCACGTTGTGCTTCTGAAACTTGACGTTTGGCCTCCTCTGCTTGGCGTTGTGCTTCACGTTGTGCTTCCGCTACTTGCCGTTGTGCCTCTGCGGCTTGACGTTGAGATTCTGCCACTTGATTGCGTTGAGTCTTTAACTGCTGCTGAAGCAATTCTATTTGCTGTTGCATCTCATTCCGCATTTGATCCATTTTTTCTTGTTGCTCACGGTTGCTCAGGATTAGCAACATTTGGGTGGCTTGCGGATGACCATTGGCAACAGCTTGTGTGTACCATTCTCTTGCTATGTCTAATTGTCCTAGCGCTTCATATTTCATTCCCAATTTGAAAGCAGCATCCGGATTTCCATTTCTCGCCTCATTTTCTGCTAATTTGTTCATGGTTTTTACGGCATCTTCATACCCTTTTTCTGCTGCCATTATGAGATATTTTCTTCCGTCTCCTTTAGGGTCATCAGTTCCTAATGATTTGGCATATTCAAAATACACTTCTGCGATTTTCTTTGCAGCCCATTCATTACCCATCTTCATTGCTTTCTGCAACCAATATATCGCCTTCTCATAATCTTTTTCTGCTCCGTCACCAGTGCAATATATCAAGCCCAGATTCGCCATTCCTTTTTCGTTCCCTTCGTTGGCTAATTGTTCATATAGTGCAAAGGCGCGTTTGGTGTCTTTTTCAATACCAATACCATTGTATAAGCAGTATGCCACTTTTGTTCTGGCTTCCACGTCTCCGCATTCTGCAGCATTGACATAAAGTTGATAGGCAAGCGGCAAATCCTCTTTTTGTCCGTTCTTTCCATGCCGAAAAGCTTCAGCTAAAGCCATCATCCGGGTTACAGCATCCGCATTCCCGCTCTTATAGGATTGCACATACCACGAAATAGCATCTTTGGACTTTTTGCTTTTCAAACAATACTCCGCCATTTGGTATTGTGCTGCACTATATCCGGATTGCATGAATTTCTTGATATCTTCCGGTGATAAAGATGCAAATACTTGTTCTAACGTCTCTTGAAGATTTTTTGCTCCGGCCTTCAATGCTTCCACCAGCCATTTGATTGTCTCAACTGCATCTTGCTTTGTGCCGAATCCGTTCAAGTAACAACCGGCAAGATTAGTCATTCCGTTGAGGTCTCCGGCTTCTGCTGCCTTTTGATACAAACCAAAGGCTTTTCCTGCATCCACTTTTCCCGCAGCTCCGGTAGCATAACAATAGGCGGCATTGCACATTGCATTTGTATTACCGCCTTCCGCTGCAATCATATAATAATGGAGCGCTTGTGCCAAATCGACCTTTTGACCATAGTTGCCAAACTGATAATCGACGCCCAACTCATTTAGTTGCGCCGCAGCCTTCTTATCGCCTTTTTGAGCCGATTGCTCTAATGTTTTAATCCCTTTTTCTGTCATGCTATTCTATTTGCTTTGATTAATAAACAAATATCACCATCATAATTATTTCACATATAATAGACAATCCTAGCACCCAAATAATCCGCCATACAAGATGGGCTATAGAGCCTGCGTTCGGCGATTCCGTCTCTATAGGAAATTCCTCACTAGCTTTGTCTACAAGTACCATTAGACAATAGAATACGACTACAGTTATTATCACCCAAATGATGCATGAGAACCAAGAATTTGCCACCCATGTATATATCGCGTTAACAATCAAGAAGAACGCCCACAAAATAACCAAACCTATCGTGAATATTTTACTAGTGCGGTCTATTTGTTTTTTCTTTTCGTTTAGATCCCATAAACCATCCGTATTGATTTTTCGCCAAACTGAGATGCCATAATTGTTGTTCCCGGCAGAAAAGAAATAATCGTAACCATCCAAAGATAATATATAAAAATTGCGTTGTTCTTTGTTTTTCCTCATTACATACTCATAAATATCATCATATCTATTACGAGGCATGTCATATTCCGCATGATCAAGAGAAGAATAAGAATTAGTTAGTGAAGACCCTTTCTTTTTGCAATAAGCTAAAAGTATGGATTCTATTTCCTTATCGTGAGCTTCCTGCTCTGCTTTTTTGCGAGCCTCTTCTTCTGCCTTTTTTCGTGCTGCTTCTTCTGCTTTTCTTTTTACCTCTTCCTCTGCTTTTTTTCGAGCAGCTGCTGCAGCTTTTATGCGTGCTGTTTCGTCTGCTTTCTGAAAATCATAATACTTATACTCCGAAGCAGTTAAAACATCCGCATTCTCGACGAATTTCTTCTGGTCTGCGGTTAGTTTAGCATATGCCTGCTTCGCTGCATTTATCTTCTCCCGACAAACATCTGTATATTCTACTACTCCGATAGCACGAATCAATGCAACGACTGCATCTGCAGTTTCCTTATCCGCCTTTTCTTTTGCTTCCTTTTCTGCTTTTTTACGCGCTGCTTCCTCAGCTTTCTTCGCTGCATTTTTTAGTTTGTCATATTCCTTCTCAGAAGTCGTAATAACATCTGCATTTTCAACCAACTTCTTCTGGTCAGCGGTTAGTTTAGAATAAGCCTGCTTCGCTGCATTTATCTTCTCCCGGCAAGCATCTGTATATTCTACCACGCCTATAGCACGAATCAATGCAACGACTGCATCAGCCGCCTTCTTATTCGCCTTTTCTTTGGCTTCTCTTTCGGCTCTTATGCGTGCCGTTTCCGCTGCGTTTGTGATTTCTGCCGTCGGTATCGGTATAAACATACCCGGCTTCGCACTTTGCGACGCGGCGCTATTTTCTGATGTGTTTGATTGCTTTTTTGCCATAACTAACTTCCGAATTTATGCATTGTATCCAGCTCATAAATCAATATAATATACGATTACATTCTGAGCCGCAATGTGGACATATGTGTTCATTTGAGGTACGACCACAACGAGGACACATATATGGTTTATATGAGTCTTTTGTTAATCCCAATTCTTTTCCTAATGGACTATCTGGATCTATTATCATATTTATTAAAAGATTTTAAGTTTTTGCTTTTTCTTTTCCGGATTGTCTTGTCTCACACACGTTCGAACGAATGCGGCATTCTCTGTTATTGAATTTTAGTTCTTTTTCTACATCTATCTTGTCCAAATCAGACTAGTGTGAAGAAGCCAATTGACTTTTGGCTTCGAAAGGGAAGGCTGGCGGGGAGCCAAAGCCGACCGAGAACGTCGAGCCAAGGATGATGAGATATCAATCGAAATCAGACTGGCGAGACACTAACGAGAGAGAATCGGGTCGAGAGTATTTCGAGATTATCTCGAGGTTATCTCATAAATATGTAGTCCGTGTCCGCTGACACGGGGCGTCTTTTTTAAAGACGCTGCAAAGATACAACAAAAGTTTGAAATATACAAGACTTTGAGGCAGAAAAATCAAATTTATTTGTTTTTTTAGTCCAAAGGCTTGTTATTTGCCCCTTACCATATTTCCGTGCTTGTCCAGATGATTCGTGCGATCCAAAACCGCGTCAATCATAGCTCCGATAAACGCCTTTTGGCACAACGGAAACGAAGTTTCTGGAATGTCCTTCTGTGCGGATTGTTCCTGCGCTTTCTTGATTTGTTCGGGGCAAAAAACGATTCGGAATGCTTCCCCGTCATAGTAACCAAGAGACTCCAATGGGATGTACTCAACCTCGGTAACTTCCTGCATTTCTGATTCCTTCGCAAAACGGACACAGAGTGTAGCAACTACCTCGGAAATATCCAACCTGTTGTTCCGCATTTCTTTTTCTTCCGGCATACTGAAATATGCCTTAGTAGGATCAAACGCATCCCAGAAATCAGCAACAATGTCTGCCGGAACCGCTTGCACGATGCTTGTAAAATCGTGTTCCGGAGTTGTCGAGTCTGCCAAACAAGAGATGATAAAATCCAGCTCCTCGTCTGTAAGTTGCTCCCTACATATTTTCAGTAGCAAACGATTGTATTCAATAATATCTGCAAGTGTATTATTTTCCATGTTTTTTGCGACAAAGATACAACAAAATAACGAAAGGCGCAAAGGTTTGACCCTTTACGCCCTAATAAGCCCCAATTTAACGAGTGAATGAATGAGTGAATTATTTGTTACTCAGTAATATTCTGCCAAATTGCATTACAAGCAAGGCTAAGCAACAAAACTATCCATGGCCATTTAAGAGACAGGAATATCTGTGTCTTTCCACGGACACTCATGATAAAAAGCACGAGCAGCCATATAGCCATCACCGGCCATGGGGGAAAACGATACAAGCTGTCCAAAATGCGGCCATCCAGCAAGAGCAACATAGCCCGCTGGAAGCCGCACAAAGGACAGCTTATACCAAAGAATTGCTTATATGCACAGGGCAGTAACAAGAACACTCTTTCGGCCGTTTAGGAGAACATGTTCATCCATTCGAGCCAAGCGAAACCGGCCGTTCCAAGGATAGCCACTAAAACTACATAATAAACGATGTAGATTGCGCCGAAAATGATACCAATGATAGAAGTAATCCGTCCCGCATTGAGCATGCCATAACCGGAATAGATAGTGGGATTAGCGTGATAAGCAGCCAAGCCTTTGTTAGCCAAAACAAGACCTACAATGCCACAAATGAGGCCTACAAAAAAACATCCGAAAACGAGGGAACAAATTCCCAGCACTAATGCCGCTACGGCATAAGGTGCATTTTGTTGCTGAGTTTCCATAAATAATATAAATTATAAACTATTACCACTCATCATCATAATCATATCCGGCTTGTCTTTGTGCCTCCTTCATCATTCTGGATGCTTCCATTTGCGCTTCCTGCATAGCTCGAGCGGCTTCTTCCTGAGCGTTTTTCATAGCACGCGCAGTCTCATTTACTGCATCTTCATATGCGTCATACAAACTATTATAACTTGAGCTTGTAGCTTGCTCAATAAATTCCAGACTACTTGAGATTTCAAACGTAAAGTTTTTGTCATCAACATCCAGGTCTTGAAACTCATACGAAGTCCATCGAACGATGCCCGTTTCGTTTTCCTCAAGTATCAGCAGGTTTTTCAGATCATCGGAAGAATAAACACCACTTAGTCCATCTGCTGTGGGACTAACAGACTTAATGATATTATTGTCAGCATCATAAATTTTAATACCAATACCAAAATTACCAAGAACACCGGCACCAGAATACCCTACAGGTTCTATCCCTTTTTTATTGAAAGCAAAAGGTACTCCTGTACGTTGTAATTCAATTGTAATTTCCTTGTACTTTGGATAGCCATCCTTGTCATATTTCACTATGTAATTTTTGTCAACTACCGTGAAATACTCTTTTAGTTCTCCCTTCACTTGCGTACTTTTAGGAGTTAATGTAATGTCCATAGGCTTGGAACACGAAACGAGCATTATGCTGCAAAAAGCAACAAATGCGATAAAATTAGTTTTTCTCATAATAAAATTATTTTTAAAGTTTTGCCTACTCTTTTTTCGGATTTTCGGCATCTTCCATTTCATTGAAAATTTGCGTGTGCAAAGGTATAATAAAAAAACAAAAGGCGCAAAGGTTTGACCCTTTACGCCCTAATTAGCCATAAATTAATGAGTGAAGGAATGAACGAATGAAAGAATTATAGAATTAACGAATTAACGAATGAAGGGTGTTTAATGTTTAGATGGAGATGGAAGAAGTATTACTCGGCAAGCGGTTTTTGCTGAACAATCACTGTATCGCCGTTGATATTGATACTATACGCCGGATAATCTTTGAAAATAGCTATCATACGCTTGCAATCACGGTCGTAGATAGCCAAGTACTGATTACGCAGTTGTGTCTCGTACTGCGGATGGAATTTCGCAAAGTTCTCGCTCTTTTGATACATGAACATAGCATATGCATTAAACGCTGTCATAGCATCATTATAATACTGCAAGTGGCGAATAGAATCCGCATATGTTTGGTATAGTTCCTGATAGTCAAGCTCTGCCCTTTTGCT
>Ga0247610_10006641_pt1 | contig 11997 bp, 18 predicted proteins | sample 174DNAGHGhighgp2_FD_193483 | JGI IMG/M metagenome (GOLD analysis project Ga0247610, IMG submission 193483) | Sheep rumen microbial communities from Palmerston North, Manawatu-Wanganui, New Zealand - 1742 DNA GHGhigh gp2 | ecosystem: Host-associated > Mammals > Digestive system > Stomach > Rumen...
TCGCCGCATCTGTCAACGTGTACCCATCGCCGGACGCACAGCCCAATTTCTCGACCGCATCCGCCCAGCCTGCAATGAGTTGAGGCACACCGACGGCCCCCGCCGACGATGTGCCATAAAAAACAAGGTTTGCCGACGTCGAAACCGGCGTTCCCAGTGTACTGGCGCCAACAACCGCATCCACCCCATAAAGTTCCGTGGCCATCTCTTTTTCCTCCATTATATCAAATTCCAACCCGCCTGCGTCAACGTTTCCGCTGTCCGTGCGGTAATTATAAATGAAATTTGGGCTTGTGCAAAGGGAAAATCCTGTAAACGTGTATCCGGCAATTCCAATTGCAAGCCCTCAATTCTGAAATTTTCAGAGCCCATGCGAGCCATAATTTGCAAAAGCCTGTATCCGCCGGCTGCGCATTGCTCATACAAATCGCGCGTTGCGCCTTCGTTTGTATAATCGGTGCTTTCTTCGTCGAAGGAATAAGTCCCGTTTTCGTTTGGGATTGCAATTTCCGCACCTGAAACCGAAGGATTGCCGCAACAATAAACCGCTCTACATGATGCGCGGTATTCGCTGCCATCTACCGTCACAGAATCCAGAACGCACGTGACGGAGGGCGTCTTGCAAGGGAAATTGTACTTATTTCTATCGTCCGGAGGGCACAAAAAGGGGTAAACGTGCGGAACATCGACCGCAAATCCGATCGCGTCATCCGTCGTTTTGCGCTCGCTCCCCGCCTTCCTCGACGCTTCGAACTCGCTCACAAGCAAATCACACAATTCTCTGATACAACCAAGTGGATCCAGTACCATGCTCACCTCGCAAAAGCCCTACCGGCTTTTATAAATATCGTTGCCGCCCCCATTTCTTCGTTTATGTCCACAACAGTAAACGGTTCTTTGTCCAGGTATATCACTTGCCCCGGCTCAACTTCCATCTCTCCACCAATTGGGTATTCACAATATAAAGTATGTGAAAACCCTTGCAAGGGCGAGGCGTTCCCGAAATTCGCATTGTCAACCGTGTTTGCCTGTTTTGACGCGAAAACGGTATATTTTTGTTTGTCATTGAATGAAATTTCGATTTCGTCATCAAATTCATTCGCATTCGCAAAAAATACCGTCTTCAAATCTGATGCAATCATTTCTTTCAACGTTGCCATGCTCCCACCTCATCCGCTGCATCGGCTAATATTCTGTCTATTGCGTCCGTATCAAATATCATTGACGCAATATTTTTTGTTGAGTGCGCCGCCTCTGCGTTTCGCGCGGCTGTTATGCCGTAAACATAGTTTCGATATGTGAAAAAATTGTTTAGTCCGTATTCCTGAATGCTTCCTATATCTTTTTCGTGTATTTGCGCGCTTTTGAGTGTTTTCCACCCAGGTTTTCGAATGTTTTTCCCTGTCACTTCCACATGATAAGGGGTCGTTGGGTAACGTCTTTCCGCCGGCTTTGAATAGGAATCGTCGAATTTTATATTGGGATTGATACCATACACAAAAATATTCGTCCCGCGCCTTTTGCCAGACCTCACCCCAAACATGGGCTTGATCATTTGATTAAATGGGTTGATCGTCTTCGCGTATGATTTCAACTTTTCGACAACCAGATCGCGCCATTCGGATGATGCTCGAAACCCCTTTTCACGCATTTCGGCTGCAAATCTATCAAAAGCCGCTGTTAAATCAAACTGTCTCATCGCTTCCCCCTACCGCATCATGCCCGAATAGCATTTGCGCGGCTTCGTCCCTCGTTATAAATCCGGCTTCTACGGCGCGCAAATAGTAATCCAGTTCCTTCGTGGGATCCAAAACAAGGGGCGATTCTTTACACCGCCACACGCTTTCCAGAGCAAGCAAGGGGGCCCGTTGCTTTGCGATTTCTCGCCCATGATATGGATCGGACTGCATGATCATATCACGACAGAACACGGAAAACATGGGCTTTATAACGCTTTCGACAAAGCGGCGGCGGAATTGCTCGCACGTGCGTTTGTACTGCACCACGGCTGCCTTTGCGCTCGAATAGGTTGCGTCGAAATTTTGCGAAAGTATTTGCTTCGGAATGCCGATTGCCGCCCCCATTAGCATGATTTGCGCATCTATAAAAGCCGCATAGCCGCTATTGGGCCGCTTTGTGTCGATGCTCTTCACATCCTCACCCGGTGCAAGGTGTATAGATTGCCCTGGCGTCACATAATTTGCAGCCTTTACGGCGCCGGAAAACCATTGATTTTGGAGTCCTCCAAGGGGATCCAATTGGAAATCATCCGAATTTTGAGGCGCAAGCGGTTTATCCAGCTGTTCCTGTGTCAACTGCGAAAATGGGTTTATTGTGTTGTTTACTGTGTTTGTTGTGACTGCAAACACGTTACAAGCCTCAATGATTGCCGCTTGCGTTTCGGCTTTTGTGTAGGCAAGCGAACTCCACACGTTCTCTATCACCGGAGCCATTACAGGGATCCCCCTGTACTCATCTGCGCGATTTGTAAAAGCCGCATGAAGTACAATGGGAAAACCGTCCGCATCATAAGCAGGAATTCGAACGAAATTTGCGTCTTCCATGAAAGGCGTATCGGTGAAATAATAGGCCACCGGCTTTAATTTTCGAATTTCGACGCCATCAATGATATAATTCCCGTTTTCAAGTCGAACAAGCCCTCTCAAATCGCGCCGACCTTCATAACAACGAGGGGTTTTGCATGAGAATTCCTCTCGAATTCTCCAGCTCGAAAATCCTTTTTTTCTGTTTCTCACAAGAAAAACATCGCCGGACAAAATCATATTATGGAATGCCGCTCGCTGCAATTCCATGAGTGTCCACCGTCCACTCGTATCAAATGCATGCGCATTCGAATATAACTCCATGGAATCGGTCAAAAAATTAGTGATTCCGCTGTAATTCTCGAAATATTTGGAGTTCGGGAGGGGAGAATAATATAAGCCTGAACCAACGGCGCCGCCTGTGATTCTGTCAATGAGTGAACGCCCGATCGAACTCCCCTCATACAGAATGCGCGAACGGCTCGCCATGATAGACCTGGACTTATTGTCCTTGATCGCGCTTTGAGATTTCGCCCAAAACCCTTGCAATGATTGATCATATACCGAACCGCCCTGGCTTGCATACCCTATATTGTTCATGTTTCACCCCTACCAGAATCTAGGGAAAACACAATTCGGATTTACAAAAACCGACGTACTGCATGAACGCATTCCCCGGCCTTGCAAAATAGCCTCAATCTCATTTATTCGGCCCCTCATTTGAGCCACAAAGTCCATAAGGCTTTTCAAATCCGCCTGTGTCCTGCTCAGTGAACGATTCCCCAGGGAGTACGATGTCACCTTTCCCGAAATCAAATCGGAATAGGCCATTTCTGCTTGCTCCACGGTTTCATACAAACGCGCGCGCTCAAGTGTCAATTTCTCTCGTAAAGTCCGGGGAATCATATTCAACCTACCTTGTTATTCCGCTGCTGTGTAAACGAACGAGATCTCGCAATCAACATTCGGAACCGTCACCGAAACGGAACCGGACGCGCTTTGAATTTTCAAAACACCATCCAGATAAACATCGCATGTTTTCTGCGAAACCGCCGGGACAGTGAACGTCACAGACGATCCACCGAGTACATTTTTCATGTCATCGGGGAGCGTAACACCTTCTTCTTCTGTGCTAAAAAGCACATTGATCGCGGGTCCGACAACGCCGCCGGCGATCTCGTTGTTATTTTCTGCGAGCATTGTAATCCAGCCCCAGCACGCTTTGGGCGCTGGAAGGGGGCGGCTTTCCATTTCAAGTTTCAATTCTCTATTCCGCAAATCCACAAACTGCGTTGCAATGAGTTTACCTTTACGAGCAATAAACGAACTCACCGAAAGGGGCTCAACCGAAAGGATTGAAGACGGATCAAGGCCAGTGCATCCGCCTGTAAGCATTCGCCCGCAATCTTCAGATAAGACGCAAACGAAATCCTTGGGTAAATATTGCACGTTGTGCCCTTCGTCGTCCTCATACATTGCGTTGTATGAAATGACATTAAGCGCATACCCAAGGAACACACAACGCGCCACGAGAACCGCATCATCAAATTCTTCGCCGGTCAAGACAGACTTTTCGCTATGATAAGTCTGCACCATGGTTTTGAATTCTGCGTCTTGCGACAAAAGAACCCACGCCTGCGGAGAAATAAGCAAATCTTTGGGTTTTCCGCCGTGTTCTGCAAGCGCCGTCACCATTTTGCACACATCCAAGTAAGGTGTTGCGCTCTGCGTGCCCCAGGCATATTGCGGAATGTATCGCTGTGAATTGCCCTTCGATTCTTCAAAAAAGTTGATGTCAATTTCAACCGGTGTGGGGTCTGTGTCGCTTGTAGCCTGCGTGCCATGAATCCCCATGTTGATAAGCACTTGCACACATGTTTTTTCGATTGAACGTTTTGCACGTGCCCCAAGTCTGCCAACTTTGATGCGTTTAAGCATTTCAAACGCATCATCACGGCTCGCACCTTCCCCCATTTCACGCAGAATTTCTTCAAACATGATTCTGTCGTAGTCGTCCGGATCGATTTTGTCCGAAATACCGATGCGGGGAGGCTCAACAATTTTTGAATAAAATTTCGTTGTATCCCCATTGATAAACCCTTTTTTGACAAAAGCCCCGGCCTTTAGATCGAGTTTATCGAAATCAAAAAGAACTTCTTTTGTGATAAATTGATCTTTGGGCTCGTTTCTAAAATATCGGTTTTGGAGTAGTTCAGATCCCGGAACCTCTGCCAGAAACCCCTCTGCCTGCGAAATGGTACTATATACCGAAATAACATCCGCCATGTTCAAGCCCTCCCATTACTTCCAGAATTTATTTACAGTTGCACTTGCCGCTTTCATTTTCTCAATATCCGATGCTTTTGCCTTTTTGGATGTTGGGACGGGGTTTCCGCACGCACGCGCCCAGAGTTTGGAAACCCGAGCCGCAACCATTTCTACTCCACCGTTTTCATCATCCTCTTTTTTGCCTTCACCCTCGAGTACTCCAATCCGGTGATCCATCTGTTCAAGACGTTCAAGGATTTTTTCGACGACATCCGCCAAATCTTTTTCTTCGGTGTTTTCCGTCACATCCTCTGCTTTAACGTCCTGTTCTTCTTCGCTGCGTTTCTCGCCACATTCTGCCTTAATCGTTGCCATATCGCTTTTCCTCCCTGCTGTGGGTTTTGCCCTCGCCACCAAATGCGCTACCAGGTCATTTTTTACGAGTGCATCAAATTGTATTGTTTCATCGGAAAAACCATGAGAGGCACAAGCCTCTGCATCGAACCAGGTTTCCACCGTCAAATCGTCCATTGTAAATGCCGGATCGCGCCGCTTTATAATCGCCAATTGTCTCGAATTGATATAATCCAAGGTTTTTTCGTCGATCTCCCCGTCCGGGCTCCATACTGAATGCAAAAGTATGGAACCGTTTGAGGTCATGCGCACATGATCGCATGATAATGCGATAATCCCAGCCGCGCTCGCCGCCCAGCCGTATATATTGCACGAACTTTTCAACCCCCGCATTCTGACAAGATCGATCATGCCAAGCGCCGGGAACAAGTCGCCTCCCGCGCTGCAAATTTCGAAAACAACTTCATCTTTTACGCCTTCAAGTTCTTGTCGAAATTTCTCTAAAGTCCATGCCGTAACGTCCGAATATATGCCGAATATCATGCCAACACCTCCATAGGCAAAATTACCAATTATATCACTACATCAAAATGCAAGTGTTTACAATGGTCTAAGGCGCTTTTTTATAACTTTTTGTGGGATTTCGCCCTTTCCCGTGCTCTCCGCCGGCTCAATATCTTCGACACGTTCTATTTTTTTCGGCTTTTCAAGGCAAGGCGGCTCCGGCTGCTGTTGCTGCTGTGCCCTCGCCACATCCACTGCGGGGAGTTTTCCTGCATACATTCTCACCAGTTCAAACGCTGCCAGGGCATATACACGGCAATCCAAGGCTTCATCGTGCTGCCCCTCCACAAGCGCATACCTATGGCCCTTTTCTGTATAAATGCACACATTCGAAAACAAACTCTCAAAATATGCGAGATCATAGCCGCATTCTATTGCATCCGGCCAAATCCACCGTTCCCTTGTGTAATCATCCGAGAATGCAACTTCATTTGCGCGCGCTATCACAATATCTTTTGCAAACACAGTTCCAACGTGAACCAGCGGGACTTTTGTTTTTGTGCTCCCGATGTAGCACGTTTTTGTTGTTATTTTGTCCAAGATTGCTCGTTCTTCCTTGCTTCCGTCCGTTGTGTAGCTTCGGCCCTTGCAAGGTCTAATGCGAGGGCAAGCGACGCTCATGGAGTATACTGTTTGCGTGTAATGGCCGCCCGAATCCTGCATCACAACTGTAACTTTTAACCGTCTCCCATCCGCCGTTCTTGCCTCGAATCCATTCACGAATTCGGCGAAATTCTGCCAAATTTGGGGCTGTGACGGCTCGCCAATAAACTTTTTGTAGATTATGCCGCATATTTGCTGTCCATCCTCTGAAATGCCCACAAGCTCGCAAAAAATGGCATTGTCTTGCGTATCCGCTCCGCCTACGATTTTCCAAACCCACGGTGGCAACGTTGCCGAATCGTACTCACACAGACGATCCACGAATTTTCCAGGGTCGTTCCGGCGTTCTGTCGGTGGTATGTATGGCTCTCCGATCGTTGTGTTGCGCCACGTCTGCACCGCGCTTTCTCCAAGTCTCCGTGCATTCATTTCTTCGTGGCGCAAGTAGTCCCACGTGTAAAAGGCGTGCACCAACGGAGCCGTGATTTTGAACGAACGAGCAATACGGCCATATCGATCGTGTGTGGGGGCCTCATTTTGCGGTTTCGAAAAGCGATGTTCCAGAGCGATTATTTCTTTCTCTGAGTACACCCGCCCACATTTGTCACAATGCACCGTCGGGACATCATCCCAGGATATGCCGTCATAGCTCACCGAAAACCACTCTCCACACGCTTCGCACACGCACCCCCATTCTTCCATTGTTCCAAGGTTGTATTGCGTTGTGATGCGATTCTGTGGCGTTGTGGGGGTACTGCAAAAAAGGCTCATGCTATCACGGAATCGCATTTGCCTTTTCTCTGCGAGCATGATCGGATCGCCTTCCCCTGCAAGCGCATCGACAAAGCGATCCACCTCATCGCAAATGAGAAAAGCCACTGGCCGGCTGCACAAATCGCTTGCAGACGTCGAACCCCCCAGCATTAAACTTGCGCCTGGTGCGAGAGAAAAGTGGCAAACGTCTTTGTATTTATCATCCCGCCTATTCTCCGGCGTCGAATCGTCGAACGCCTTGATCTTTACCTGATCGCGTAAAAATGGCCTCAATCGCGTTTTTGAGAAATTTTGCGAGTTCTTCAACGTGTCGAAAATGATTAGTGTTGGTTTGGGGTGATACAGGGCGATCCAGCCTATGCAATTTTCGATCGCCGTTGTCTTTCCTGTCTGTGCGCAACACGAGATCACAATTTTGTAGGTTGTGGCAATGTCACAAAATGCCCGTGTTGGCTCCCTTAAATAGGGCGTATCGTCATACGAAAAAAGCCTCGACGTGCTCACCATCACGCGATTGTGGCACGCCCATTCATCCGCAGTTTCGAAGGCTCGTTGTTTGAATACTTCCAAATGGTACCCCATATCATTCCCCCTTTGCCTTCTTTTTTCCAGCCGTTTTCGATTGAATGCGCTGCGACTGCGCCACAGACGCAGACGACGCCAACTGTGCTCTCGCTTTGATTTCCTCCGTGCTGTCAAGGTTCAATTCGATTTTATTATATAACCGGTCCAGTAAGTCCCTCACATATTCTTCCACGCCTTTGTATTGTTGTGGAGTTAGACCGATTTTCCTTTGCAAATCGACCGGCATTGCCTTTAATTCCTCAACGTTCAAAGCAAATGCGCGATTGCATTCCGCAAGCGCGGTTGCAATGTAACACATTGTTCCGGAACGTTCATCTAAATCTAATTGCCGTTTTATATTGTCCAATTGCTGCGACTTCAACCGCTCTTCCATAAGCAAGACGGTTGCAATCCGTTCGCGTCTTGCGAGTTCTTCGTCATCAATATCCTGATTCGGATTATATAAAATATCTGTTATTCCCATAATTCGAATTTTATTCTATTAAATGCCCGAATTTGAAAAAAAATTTTGAGAGAGGGCGCCGGGGAACCTCCCTTTACCAAGACCTCAACCCCCTCCGGTAGTACCTTTTGCCGCCTATTTCCAAGGCGTCTTTTTTTATATAGACAACGACCGCATAATGCCCGAATTTCCGGACGCCTGCACCTCTCGCATTGGCGCGCGAACTTCGAAGCCAATGGAATCCAGCTCTTGCACTCGTTTTTTGTATCGAATTACCGAGTTTTTCAACGTCAATCTGCCGTACGTCTCGAATTGCTCCATTCTGGCAATTGCAAATTCAAGAGCGTTCCGCCAAGAGACGCCAAGCCGTTCGCCGAACTTTCGACAAAACACGGTCGCAACAAACGGTTTGCAATTGCGATAGGTTTCATCATCGAACCAATACACATTGCAATCCGCCGGATCTCTCACCGACACATTCCACACTTTCGACACTGCATGAACAAGTGCAATAAACCTTGGATGATTCCGCAAGAGCACTTGATCAAAGTAGCAATGTAAAAGCACGAATTTATCCCATTCGACGCAATGAACTTGCGCGGGTGGTCCCAAATCACTCCAGGGAGAGCAAACGCAATGAACTTGCGCGGGTGGTCCCAAATCACTCCAGGGAGAGCAAACGCCCTGAACACCAGCTCAAGTTCTGTGCAAGGGAATTCCGCCTCTTTGCATTTGTATTTTCTCATGAACTCCCGTTTTGCATCCGGATTATCATTAAACTTCATGCCTCTGCCTCCATCCCCTTGGCCTTGTTGCTAGGCAAAGCATAATAGGCGTTGTTTCCGCCGCCAATATTCTTTTTGCGATACTTTCCAAGCGTTCCATTCGCAATCATGTCATTGCAAACGGTGGTGATTTCTTTGCCAAACACACGAATAAGACTCGAATGTGAAACCGCGCCGCCTGTGTGCTCTGCAATGTACTCAGTGACAAGCTCTTGCTTTTCGCCATCTGTGCTGCAATCCGCAAGTGTGCGATTGAATCGAATCCGAAACGTGGCGTTTTCCTGCGTCTGCATAATGTCCGTTTCGGAGAATATTGCATCCAAATCCGGATCAGAAAAAATCGCCGTTTCAAAAATGGATCGCTTCAAAATGTTGGCATAAAAGACTTTCCCATCACAATGAAAACGCCCATTTCCGACATACTGCATGGACATTGGCTTGCCTTTGCAGTGCGTCTTATACATCGCGCCGACAATAAAACCTTTGCTTTTCTTTTGTGTCATAGTGCAAGACTCCCCTGCCTATCCTCAATCGGAACGTGCTTCAAAATTTGCGTATGCTCTGCCAGACAAGCATCTTTTTGCGCATTCTGGCATAGTGCAAACATTTCCTCGCCGTCTTTGACATCGTCGGCTTTTTCCAGCAAATCCGCCACGTCGAAAAAGCCCCAGCGTTTCACGATACCTTTAAGGCGCCGTTGGATCACATCATCCAGGATTTCATTCACAACGCCGTCAATGCTCAATTCATCTTCCTTATTTGGTTTGGCGATAAAGTCAAGCATTTGTGCGTATTTGGCCAGAATATCAAGCCCTCGTTGGTTATCCGGCGAAATCCGGAATTGCATTGTGTCCGCCGTTGTCCGTGATTCTGTATCCGCTGTTGTTTTCTTGCTCATAATAGCTTCCCAGTGCCTCCATATCTTTTGCGCAAGACTTGCGCTGTCTTGCATCATAGTCGGCTTCTGCCGCCCACATTGCCTCGATCTCCAGGGCGTGAACTTCTCTGGCCAGGGCTCTGCGTGTTGCCAACAAATCCCAGTAATCTTCAACAATGCCACTTAGCCGCTCATACTCGCCTTCGTGTGCGTCGAACGCCGGCAAGCCTTTCAACTCACTTAGTGCGCACCGCCGTTTGAATGCCGATTCAAATGCCGCGTTTTCGGCGTCTAATCGCTCATCCAGCGCCTTCATTTCCTCCAGCCGCTCCAAATACTCGTTGGAAAGAAATCGTTCAATCTGGAGCGTTTTAGAGCACCTTTCCGCGATTTCGTCCGCCGAGGGGATAAATGGAAGCCTGTACGCGCCGATCGCGTTCATCACGTCGTCAAATGCGAATTGATGCAGCCGTTGGAAATAGCAGAGAACCGTGCGCATTTTGTCGGCATCCGTAAGTTTCGGCGCGCTTGGACGGCTTGCCCAAAGCAAACTCAACATTGTGCGTGTTTCATGGATATTCATTAAAATCCGCTCCGTCCGTCGGTAGAGTAGGCGTAGGCAAGGGGAGTAGGCGAGGGGGTATGCGCTGGAATGGTTGTTTCCTTTGGTTTCCTCTTTTTGTCGCCGTAAATCCCTTGCTCTGTCATCCACTCAACCGCCGAGTAGTGATCACCATCGACGCGCAACACTCCGGATTTCAAGAGAATTCCCCAGACGATTTCGGCTTGTTTGTCGCCTATCCCTGTTAAATTCTGCAAATCCGTTGCGTTGCGCAAGTCTGAAATGCCGGCCGCTGTCTTGGTCAAAAGCACGATAAAAGCAAAAAGCCTATCACGTCCATATCTATCCCCGGCGCCTCGGGATTGAAGTAAATCCCTTGCAACTGCGCCGTTTAACAGCTTATCCGACATTTTGAACCACATTTGTTTAATCCAATGGTGAACTGTAAGGTGAATCCAGCGTATGCGAGTACCATTCCGTGATCACTCGCACCGCCTTCCAATCTCTATGATCTTCGTCGCCCAGGCGCTTGCCGACTTCATCCGCCACGATTTTGGCTTGCTCCAGCTCGCAAAACGGCCCGCCAATGCCGCGCCATCCGCCCAAGCTCTGCGCATTGACTTCCAGTTTGTAATATATCGTTCCCATCAAAAAGGCACCTTATCGTATCTCGCCGCGTCGAAAGGATCATCATCGACGGCGCCGGCGCTCTTTTTAATGAACGAAAGGATGTTAATGTCGCGATAGTCTTTGCCCTCGACGATGCGCGTCTTGATCTCGATTTCATACGCGCACCCAATAGCGCTCTTGAGAATCTGGATCACTTCGTCCGGATCCGCAGGAACCACAAGCCCCATCCGATTCAAGTCGCCTTTGAGGAATCCAAGCGATTTCTCGCTTTTGATCACTTGGTAGCGCCGGAATTTCATTCCGTTGTACTCGCCGCCATCAATCCGCATCGTGTAAACGAACGTGGGATCACATGGTGTGCTATCTTGTTTTTTCTCAGTGTAAATGACATCATCGACAATTGCCGTATATTTTCCGTCTTTAGGATACTCGAATTCTCCGGACGTCATCGGCGCCGCCTGTGCCCACTGTGCTCTCATTGCTGCCAATTTACTCATTGCTCGTTTCCTCGCTGTTTTCGGTTTCGGTTTCCTCTTGCGGTTTGTATTTGCCGCACAATTCATCGATCCACGCCTGTTTTGCAATCATTGTCGCGATAAAATCGCTTTTACTCATTCCAGCTTCCCTGCGTCTCGTTTCCACCCAGGCTTGCTCGACCGGCCCCAGTAACACGGAATTGCATTTTCTTTTCATGTATTTTCCTCCGTTCCCTCGTATTGTTTTTTGAACTCATAGTAACTCAACGGCATGGGATCCTTGAGACGTCCAGAGCGATCCCCGGCCTCCCAGACCGCCGACGGCGCAACACGCATCACGCGCTTTTCCTGTCTTGTTCCGTCTGCGCCATAAACGACCTCGCTCGTGCAAAAGCCGATCACGTCAACCAACGGAAGAATTGCATCGCGCGCACGGTCTGGGATGGTTGGAAGGAATTTTGCAACCTTCCCATTCACCGTGTCAGCGTCCGTCATTTTCGCGTGGGACACAAAGATCATCCCCATGCCCAGGCG
>Ga0247610_10006642_pt1 | contig 11996 bp, 12 predicted proteins | sample 174DNAGHGhighgp2_FD_193483 | JGI IMG/M metagenome (GOLD analysis project Ga0247610, IMG submission 193483) | Sheep rumen microbial communities from Palmerston North, Manawatu-Wanganui, New Zealand - 1742 DNA GHGhigh gp2 | ecosystem: Host-associated > Mammals > Digestive system > Stomach > Rumen...
TCGCTTACGGGTCTTGCCTTTAAGAACGGATTGTTCATATTCATAATGCGACAATTCTACAGAGGCATTCCTGACGAACTTGAAGAGTCGTCGTATGTTGACGGATATGGACCAATCAAGACGTTTTTCCTGATCATCCTGCCTTTGTCGGTGCCAATGCTTGTCACGGTGTTCCTGCTTGCATTCTCATGGCAGTGGACGGATATATTCTACACAAACACATTCCTTAATTCGGCAGACCACGCGCTGCTGACCGGAAGCAAGTTCTGGCAGATAATGCCTTCATCACTGAAGGAACTTGCAGACGAAACCGGCGGCGACATGAGCCCGTACATAATCGCAGTCAAGAACACATCAGCCCTGATGATTGTTGCACCGCTTCTTATCATGTACCTGTTCATGCAGAGATACCTCATCCAGGGTATTGCCCAGTCCGGATTCGGCGGAATGTAATTGCAGAAATCAAACTAGACAAGCGTGAGCTTGTCTAGTTTCTTAAGGTGATATATGAGTACAAAAACAAAGAAATTTCTGAGTGAATATTACCATTTTCTGTTTTTGGCCATACTGTTTCTTCTGGAGGTGGCCATAGTCTGGAATGTTGATCTCTACGGGGACGACTTCTATTACGCCAACTTCACAAAGGAAGGGTTCAAGTATTTTGTGAGTGAAAATGTTTTTCATTACACAATGACAAACGGAAGGTGCTGGATTCATATTCTGGACGAACTTCTTTTGTGCGGAGGCTCAATAGTACTCTGGAGAATCTTCCAGCCTTTTGCCATAACAGCCATGGTATATTTCGGATCGAGACTTGTTTCCGGAAAGGACAATGAGAGATTCAGGATATCCGTTGTCCTGATATCCCTGTCTTTTACACTCATAGGCATTCTTAATGCAGGTCAGTCGATATACTGGGCTACAGGGAGTATGAACTATTATCTCCCGGCACTCCTGATGGTGTGTCTGGCATACTCTCTTAAGAAGTCATATGAAGACGGGAAACTTCCGGTTTATGTGATTGTCCTGGCATTTTTCTCGTGCAGTTCGACTGAACAGTGTGCTTTTGCTTCGTTTGCATTTGTATTGCTGTATCTGGTGCTGAATTTACGCAGAAACAGAAGAGTTTGTGCAAAAGATGTAATTCTTCTTGCGTTATCTCTTGCTGCCGTTCTGGCGCTGTTTTTGGCACCTGGGAACGGCGTCAGGGAAGGATACTATCCGGAATTCTACGGAATGCCGCTGTTCAGAAGAATAACTGAGAATTTCAGGCCGCTGTGCGAACTTGTATTCAGTCGGTCGGGTATAGGCAGTTTTGTGATGCTGTTTTTTGTCTCCGGAATCCTCAGTTTCAAAGGAATCAGGAACAACACATTTGTATTGGTCCTCGTTCTGTCTTCAAGTGTTGGTCTTATATCTTTGTTTTCGTACATGTTCCTGCTGCAGCACATTGCACTGCTTGTACTGATAATCTGCTGTCTTGCAATTGAAAGTGTATATTTTGCTGTGATATGGTCAAAGGAAGGGAAGATTGACAGGGTTGCGCTGCTGATAATGGCATATGTAATGCAGGGCGCCATGCTGCTGTCCCCGATTTTCGGGCCCAGGACGACACTTGCGAGCGGTTTGCTCATAATGCTTGTTTCCGTGATGAATATGCTCGATTCTCCGTCGTTTATGACAAGTATAGCCGCTGTCGTAATGACTGTCGGTATTTCGAGCGGAATCTGGTATGTTGCGCTGGCATCTCTTCTTCTGTTCTTTGTGATCGGACTCAATCTGGAAAAGAAAATTCCTGCGGCAATTCCCGCACTGCTCGTTATTGCAGCAGTCCTTATTGTCAGAAACCAGACGGTTACTCTGATGGGGTATGCCGAGAATCACCGTGTCATAAAAGAGAACTACAGACTCATTGAAGAATTCAGACAGAGTGACGACGGGATTCTTGAGCAGCACTACCTGGTCAACGGTTATTACAAATACACGATGCCTTATGAGAGCAGCTATCACGAATGGTGGTACAAAAAACTCAACGGCATAGGTGAGGAAGTCCCGATAAAATACACAACTTTCGAATAAAAAACATCAAGCGTCAAATTGGCTGATTGCCGATTTGGCGCTTGTTTTGTATATTGCCTATTTGTTTTCCCTGAGCCAATCTCCGAACTCTTTCGCTGCCGCATAATATGCGTCCGGAACCACTCCGTGCTTGTCGGGTGCAATATTCAAAAGAATGTTGCCTCCGAACTTCTTCGCCACTTCATATCTGTGAACGGTGTCTTCGAATTTGACGTATTTATCTGCGTTTTTAACGTAGGACCAGCCGCCTCCCACATGCCAGATCTGACATGTCTCCCAATAGTCAAAGGGCGGTTTTTCCGTTGGCAGACAGCACTCGTATTTGGTGCAGTAGTCCCCAAATCCCCAGAGCCTGTCGTTGCAGACTATACCGGGCTGCATCTTCCTTATTTCATCAATTGAAATCACCTGTGAAAGATCAGGGACGGATCCGTCAAACCACATTATGTCTATTTTTCCGTATCTTGTAAGCAGTTCTTTGACCTGTGCATTTACATACCGCTCGTACATCGCAATATGTTCTTTTGGCATCTGCGGTACAGAATCAATTACCTGATGGTATTTGTTGTAGTAGGGTCTATCCGGATGTTTTTCCGAATGAGCTCCGCTCATGAAGTTCATATAGTCACAGTTGATTCTCCAGTCCGGAGGGGAATAGTAAAGACCGACTTTGAGACCTACCTGTCTGCATGCGTCAACGTACTCCTTTACAAAATCTCTTCCGCCCAGGTAGTTCTTTGTGGAAAAACTGCTGGCGTCAGACGGCCACATTGAAAAACCGTCGTGGTGTCTTGTGGTAAATACTGCATAATCAAATCCCGCTTCTTTTGCGGCGCTAAGCCAGTCAATAGGGTTGAAAGCGTCGGGATTGAATTCTTTGGCAAAATTCCAGTACTGTTCAGGCAGCACTATACCATTGCCTTTTTGTCTTCTCTCGGGGTTTTCCCACATGCTCCAGGATATGTCACAGTCTCCGTCGACCGTGGATATTCCGTAGTGAATGAATAGTCCGAGTTTTGTGGGGTTGAAAAACCACTGGGCATCTTTATGCATGTTTCTTTCTATTGGTTTTCCTGTTGCAGAATAGCCTATGGCGGAATGCTGTTCCACCGCAGTTTTGTTGTCGCTCATATTTTTTGTCCTTTCTTTTTCTCACCGATTATTCTATCACAAAACGGGGAACAATGGAACAAAAAAATGGATCTGCGCGAGGCAGATCCATAAGTTATCAAGAAACGATGTTTAGATTATTTCTTTTTCTTTTTGAGTACAACTACAACTACTACTGCAACTACAGCAACAACTGCAACTACTACGATGATAATAACTACAACAGGGCTTCCTTTGCTGTCGCTTGGAGTTGTTCCGGATTTTGTGGTTGTTGTGTCTTTTGCTGTTGTAACCTGTTCAGTTGTCGGGTTCTTTGTTGTTACGTCCATGCCTTTAACTTCTACATCAAATGAAGCAGAAATGTTTGCATAGTTGTCTGTAACAGTAACTTCAGCTGTTCCGGGTTCACCGAAGTCATATCTGAGCTTGAAGTCATCAACTGAAAGAGGAGACTTGTGTCCGTCTTCGTAAACATAGTTTACAGTGAGGCTTGAAGGATCATATGTTTCTTCAACGTCAACAGAGAGTTTTGCATTCTTTGTGTCAACATCGAGTGAAACAGGAGTAGCAACTGTAGCTTTGATTGTCTTTGTGCAGTCAATTCCGTATGTTTCATTGCTGAGGTGAACAACTACGTCAATTGTGCCGGGAGCTTTGATTTCATATTCAAGTTCAACTTTTGCATTGATCTTTGCATCTGCAAGAGATTTGACTGATTCGTCGCTGTATACGCAGTTGATTGCGAGATCGTTTTCTGTGAGTTCCTGTCCGAAGTATACTTTTTCGAGGTCGTCTACATTGATATCCACTACGTTGATTACTGTTACATCAAACTGAGCTGTGAAGCCGAGGTAGTTGATTGTAACTGTGTGTTCGCCGAGTTCTGTGAAGTCATAAACGAGTTTGACCTGGTTAACTCCGACTATTGTGCTTTCATTGTCAGCATAGTTAACTTTTACCTTGAGATCTGAAGGAGCAAAACCGTCGCTGATAATTGAAGATTTTGTGAATACGAGTGATTCGGGAAGTGCTTCAATTTCAATGCTTGTAATGCCGGTAACGTCAACATCAAATGAAGCTGTGCCTTTACCGTATTTAAGCTTGACTGTTTTCTTGCCTGCTTCTTCGAAGTTGTAGTCAACGTCGCAGCTGTCGATTACTTCAGTTGTATTGTCGTCATATGTAGCAAGAATTTCGATACCTGTGAGGTCGATGATTTCGCCCGCATAGTAAGCAACTTTGTCCGGAAGTTTCTGGAGTTCAATGCTCTTAACTTTCTCTTCCTTCTTCTGGAGTTCGCTCTTGTATTCAGTTACATACTTCTTGGATCCGAGTACGATGTAGTCGATATCCATAGCAGCGCCCTGGTAAGCACCTGTACCGTCTGTCTTATTGTAGCCGAACGGGAAGAACAGGAGTCTTGTGAGGTTTCCTCCCCAACGTGAATTCGGAACGCCGTCTGCGTTTTTGGTGAGCTGGTCGCCATAGTTTGTATCTGAGTTTGCTGTCGGAATGCTGATAATGTATTCAGCCCATTCACCGGAGTTTGATTCAACTGCTATGTCTGTGATTGTTAAAGTGAAGAATGAAAGACCGCCGTTGATGGATGTTGTCATGAAACCGAATGTGAACTGCTGTGCAGAGCTGTAGTTTCTGACACGGATCTTCATGTATTCTGTGCCGCCGGATTCTTCTTTTCCGCACTTGATTGATGTAGCCCATTCGTCAATTGTGAATACAATTCCGGGAACAGCACTTGTGCTTGTTGCTTCAACTGAAAGAACTTCGCCTTTTGAAGTGAGAGACCAGTCAAGTTTTCCTGCCTGGTATTTCGGGTTGCCGTATGTAGCATTTGTTGTCCAGATTGCTGCGATAGCTTCATCGTCCTCATTGTATGAGTCAGATTCAACTTCGTTCGGAGACCATGTTCCTTCGGTCTCGTCATATACAGCCCATTTGTTGTTTGTTTCAGAAAAATCGAGGTAATCCACACATGTGATTTCTTTTCCTTCAACGCTTTCTGTATCATAGGTGAGAGCAGTAGCGCCAATGCTTACGCAAGCACCAAGTACGAAAAGAACTGAAACAAAAATTGCCAAAATCTTTTTCATTGAAATAATCTTCCTTTCGATTTAATCTTTTGAAAATATAATAATCAAAAATTATTACACATTAAATTATATCAAACCGACATCCTCTTTTCAAGTGTCAAGTTGATTGACTCTGTTCTGGTGTCTTCCGCCCAAAAATTCCGTGTTCAGAAAGACATCGGTTATTTTTACTGCCTCGTCAAAGCCTACGAATCTTGCGCCAAGGCAGAGAACATTTGCATTGTTGTGCTCGCGGGCAAGTCTGGCATATTCGGGAATTGTGCAAAGAGCCGCCCTGATGCCTTTGTGCCTGTTTGCGGCAATGCTCATTCCTATTCCGGTTCCGCAGACAAGAATTCCTTTTTCGCATTCGCCCGACAGGATTGAACTGCATAATTTCTTTGCATATACGGGGTAGTCAACCGAGTCTGAAGAATTAGTGCCCAGGTCAATGACATCGTATCCCTTTTCTCTGAGGTAAGATGCCAGTGCATCCTTGAATTCGTATCCCGCATGGTCTGCTGCCAAAGCTATTTTACTCATTATCCGCGCCTCCGTTTTTCTGTTTGTATTCTCTCTCTGCCTGTGAGTCCCTCAGGTACACAGGGCGGAGCATAGTGTCATTGAACAAAGATTTGTCTTTTGATGAATTGTACAGCTCAAGCGCAACCGATGCAACAGACGAGGCATTCTGGTAAACCATTGCGTCAGGAGTTGCCTTGCATTTCGGAAAAGCCTTCCTGGCAATATGTGTTCCGTCGCCGAAAAAGTATACGGGCAAATCAAAATGCTCAAGTTCCGATGCCAGATCATCAGCACTTATCAGTCTGTCCTCGCAAAGTCTTGTCCGCACATCTCCGTCATATTTGAAAATGGCATTGTAAAGCTGGTTCCTTCTCGCATCCATGACGGAACATGCGATGAAATGGTTTTCAATTCCTCTTCCGTTCTCGGCGAGAGATTCCAGGCTTGATACGCCTACCACGGGTTTTCCCGACATGAAACTGAGTCCTTTTATGAGCGAAACGCCTATTCTTACGCCCGTAAATGATCCCGGGCCTGCTGAAATGGCAAACATATCAATGTCTGACAGGCTGAGTCCTGCATTTTTCAGCAGTCTGTCTATTTCCACCATCATTATTTCGCTGTGCGTGACTTCTTCCGTTTTCTGGACGAGTCCAAGACACGTTTTGTCATTGCAGATTGCGGCAGTCGCCGTTCTTGCTGTTGTGTCAGCAGATAATATCAACATAGTTCACCTGTAAATTTTAATGATTCTTCCGGAATTGTCCTCGGTTCTGAGTATTTCAACCACATACCTGTCTTCGGGCAGGTATTCTTCTATCTGTTCGCTCCATTCGCACACGGAAATACCGTCCCTGTCCAGATAGTCAAAAAAGCCTATTCCATAGAGCGAGTCTTCATCTGTAATCCTGTACATGTCGAAATGGAAGAGAGGGGGATTGCCCTTGTATTCGTTGACGACTGTATATGTGGGGCTCTGGACCCTGGCTTTAGGACACAATACCGAAGCCATACCTCGAATAAAAGTGGTTTTTCCAGCACCTAGATCACCTTTGAATGCAACAAAATCTCCCGATTTCAGCATCCTTGAGAATTCAGCGCCTACCTTTTCTGTCTCTTCCGGAGAATATACAGAAATGTTTTTTATTTCCTGAATCATAGTTCTACTTCCTTCTGGAAGACAGTGTTGCCAGCCCTTCCTGTATTCCGCTGACGAGAGCATCAACGTCTTCTTTTGTATTCTGTACACCGAAGCTGATTCTTATCGAAGAATCTATGTCCCTGTCTTCAAGACCGAAACTCTTCAGAACGTGACTCTTGGAATTCGTGTTTGATGCGCACGCGCTTCCGCTGGATACATATACCTGCTTTGAAGACAAAAAGTGCAGCATTGTTTCGCTCCTGATTCCTCTCGCGGTTACATTGATTATATGGTCTGCCCTGATTTCACTTTCCGGTGTGTTTATAACAATTCGTTCGTCTCCAATCTGTTCGAGCATGGTACGGGTCTGTCTGTTAAGTTCTGCAAACAGTCCGGTAATTTTTGAAGAATGGTCCGAATAATACTTTACAGCTTCTGCAAAACCTGCAATTCCCGCAACATTTTCGGTTCCTGATCTGAATCCGTTTTCCTGTCCCCCTCCGAACATGACCGGGGATAATGCCCTGAGCTTCAGGACTTTGCCTGACACATACAATGCGCCGACTCCTTTTGGGCCTCCGATCTTGTGCGCGCTTATAGTCAGCATGTCTGCCGATGAAAACAGACTTTTTGGAAATTTCATGTATCCCTGCACAAGATCACAATGAATTATAACATCTGGGTTTACCGCACGGGCCATGGCTGCAATCTCATTAATGTTGTTGACAGCTCCGGTCTCGTTGTTCACAAGCATTGCAGAGACAAATACTGTGTCCTGCGTCAATTCGGATGCATATCTTTCCATGTCCCATTTTCCCTTTGGTGATGGAATAAATGCAACTTTGTATCCGAGCGATTCAAGGTGTTTGGCGCAGTTGATTACCGAGGCGTGCTCGGTTTCCCCGAATATGAATTTTCTGCCCGCATTTCTTGCCTTACTTCCGGCAAAGCCCAGAATTGCAAGGTTTGAAGCCTCAGTTCCGCAAGATGTGAAGATTAGCTGATTGCTTGTGAAGGAAGAACCTGACGGAGTAAGAGTCGTCAAAATGGTTTTCTTTGATTCTTCGATTGCCTTCTGGGCAAGATATCCCTTCTCGTGAAGACTTGAAGGGTTTCCGTAGTTTTCCGTATATATTTCGTTCATTTTTTTCAGCGCACAGTCCAGTATCGGAGTTGTTGCACTGTTGTCAAGATAATGTTCCATGAGTCTCTCTCTTGTGAAAAACAGGCAGATTGGCTGCCTGCATTTCAGAATTTGAAGTTTTCGATTATTAGGTTGACCTCTTCGAGGTGGAGGTTGTAGTTTTCAGTTGTTGCCGTATATGTGAAGATGTAAATGGAGCTGTCATATGCAGCAAATATCTGCATGATTGTGTACTCCTGCTTTGCGACGAGCACTTTGCCTTCTTCATTTTCCTTCTGCGTTTCTTCTCTGACTTCGTCACGTGTTATTGTGTAAACGTACTTTGCGGTGTGTTTGCATCCGCCCAGTGTCTGGTTTGTGGTGAAGCTCTCTTTCAGTTCAACATTGGAAAATGTTGCAGTGAGGTAAGGGAAGTATTCTTTTGTAAAGTAATCGTTGATCTCGTAATAGGTGTTGCTGTTGGTCATTATGGCGTAGCCGTCCGCACCATTTGTGAATATGCCTTTGACAGACAGTACCTGCATGGATATGTTGCTCTTGTCCTGGCATGCTGCACTTGTAAATCCGGTTGCGGATTTTTCCGTCCATGTTGTCGGTACATACAGGTGATACGAGTTAGCTTCTCCTCCGATTCTGTACATGCCTTTTGGTGTGTCGTCATTTTTGCCTGAACAGGAAGTGAACACGGCCATCAGCACGGACACGGCGAGTATTAGAGATAAGATTTTTGTCTTCATAGAAAACCTCCGAATTTGCAAATGGAATTATATCATATAAATAAAGTAAGTGCAACAAAGATAGGATGAAATTGCCAACCCTGAAAAAACGCCTGAAAAAACGGCAGAACAATCGGGTATTTTGGCCAAAACACTTGAAATTCAAGGTGGATTATTGTAGTATAAAACTTGTCAATAAAGGCCATTTTCAGTGGCGTGACAAATATTCAGGAGGATAGAAAATGAAGAATACAACAAAAAGAGTATTGTCTGCTGTTGCTGCAGTTATGATGATAGTTGTCTGCATTCTGACAGTTGCTTCATGCTCAAAGAACACAACATATAAGTACAGCAAGACATCATACAAGATTCTTCTCGACGGAAAAGAAAATCCGCTTTTCAAGGATCAGTATGCAAACGTAGAAAAAGTTGTCAAGGAAAATATGCAGGACAAAACAATAACCGTAACAAACAAAGAGGTTACATTCAAGGCGGCTGACGGAAAAGAATCAACCGTTCAGTACACAAAGAAAGACGGCAAACTTGTTGTTCAGACAAACGGTTCAGTAGCTGATCTTCTCGGAATGGATAATATGTATGATGTTGAAGGTTATACATTTGACGTCTATTTCGTAGAAAAGGGCGGAGTTCTCACACTTTTCGTAAATGTAAACATAGCAACAGGCGGTCAGCAGGTAACACTTGCTCTTGAGATTGAATTCACAAAAGCATAAATACCAATAACAAAAAAACAGGACGTCAAAAGAACGACGTCCTCATTTTTTTGTTCGATCAGATGTCAATCAGCAGCTTCTTCTGCTTCTTTTTTCTTATTGAAGCATGAAGAACAAAGAACAGGTCTACCGTCAACTGGCTGGAAGGGAACCTTGCATGGTTCTCCGCACTCTGCGCAAACTGCATCAAAAAGTTCTCTCGGTTTCTTTTGAGCACCTGCAGCTTTTCTGGCGTCACGGCATTCCTTGCATCTGATAGGCTCAGAAAAACCTTTGGTCTCATAGAATTCCTGTTCACCGGCGGTGAATACGAACTCTTTACCACAGTCTTTACAAACCAGTGTTTTGTCCTCGTACATGGAATAATACCTCACTTTTGCGTAAATGGTTTATTTAATTGCCCCAAGACGGACTCTGACCATCATCTTTGATTGACAACGCTTTTATTAAGCTATTCGGGCATATTGTCAGTTTAATATTTTTTTGATTTTGCTTTTTATCCTTGTGATGGCGTTATCCACACTCTTGACCGTTTTGCCGGTCATTTCAGCCATCTTCTCGTATGAATAATTGTTCAGGTACAGGCCGAGTATTTCCTGTTCAAACTCTGAGAGTGCCGAGTTTATTTTCTGTCTCAGTTCAGCTGCATATTCATTAGAAACCACAACTGTTTCCGGAGAGTCGCTCAGACTGTTTGACGACATGTTTTCGTCATCCATCAGAAGGACTTCGTCACCGGAGTCACGAAGCTGCTTCTTTGCATAATTCTGAAGAGAATTTACAATGCAGGTTTTGGCATATGCGCCGAAAGTAACATTCTTGTCTGTTGAATAGTGTCTGGCAGCATTAAAAAGTGCAATACATGCTATCTGTTTGAGATCGTCTACATCACAGTCTCTCATTTTGTAGATATTTTTGCAGTTTGATGCGGCAGACGCAATCAAAGGGTTATACATGGAGAGTAGTTCCTCGAAGGATATTTCCTCTCCGTTGGGTTCAATTCTGTACTTTGGCTCGTTTGTGTTTTTCAATTTGTTTCTTTCTCTTCAGGTTAGCATAAATATGCTTTAACCAGCTTGCTTTTCTATTGACTGAACATTTACTATAATTATACCAAAATAGGAAAAAAAGTCAATTAAAAATGCATAAAAATACAAGAAAAATACAATAAAAACGTCAATGCTGAACACATTTTAAAAAAGTGTTGATTAAGTCGAGTTTAACAACAGTGTGTTGATAAGAAAAACTCAATTATTCAATCGTTTTTTGTGGCAAAGTGGTTTCAGATTGAGCGTGTTGTTTGAAAAAATGTTTAAAAAACGCAGGAATTTTGATTTTTGTTGTTGACAAAACAATCACAGGTTGTTATACTATGTTGCACCGATGCGGAATTGTGTAACGGCAGCACGACAGACTCTGACTCTGTTTGTTGGGGTTCAAATCCCTATTCCGCAGCCAGTACAGGATTACTGCAAAATATGCGCAGTAGTCCTTATTTTTTTTGCCATGATCCTTTTTTTGTCAAGGAGTGGCAGAAATAACATAATTACGACAGATTGACAATATACCTGCATTGGAACCGGACAGGAAAGAGAGCAGAATATATATTTCTGTTGCAAGGCAAAATGACCGAGGAGAAATCATGTTGAAACAAATTCCAAATGACTCGTGCAAAAAAATAATAGTGTTGGGGTGCCCGGGAAGCGGGAAGAGTACTTTTTCACGCAAACTTCACGACAAAACCGGTCTGCCGCTTTTTCATCTGGACAACATATGGTGGAAACCGGACAAGACTCACATAACAAGAGAAGAATTTGACGAAGAACTCAAAAAAGTACTCGAAAGCGAGAAATGGATAATCGACGGCGACTACAGCAGAACATATGAAGTAAGAATAGCTGCGTGCGACACTGTTGTATTCCTGGACTTCAGTGAAGAAATATGTATGTCAGGAATTGTCGGGAGAATCGGAAAAGACAGACCGGATATTCCGTGGACGGAAAAAACACCGGATATTGAGCTTGTTGAAATGGTAAAAAGATACAAAACCAGAGAAAGACCGGCTCTGTTGGAACTGTTTAAAAAATATCCCGACAGACAGGTGCTTGTTTTCACGGACCGCCTTCAGGCGGACAACTGGCTCAATACATTATTCTAAATCCAAAAAAACACAGCTCGGACAGGGCTGTGTTTTGTCTTGGATATAGTTATGATTGCCGGGAACACCCGTGACTTCAGATAATATGAAGTGACCATGTTGCAAAATAATATATAAAAAAGCAAAAATGTGTGTTGAAACCGAATGGATGTTTCTATATAATTCCAAATGGGAAAACAAACATTCAGGCGGTTAAGAATATGGCTGAATTTGACAGAAATGATCAAATTGAAAAAATGAAGAAAAGTGAAGATTATTCTTCGTTTTCCGACTTGCTGAGAGAATACATTCTCAACAGA
>Ga0247610_10006649_pt1 | contig 11985 bp, 24 predicted proteins | sample 174DNAGHGhighgp2_FD_193483 | JGI IMG/M metagenome (GOLD analysis project Ga0247610, IMG submission 193483) | Sheep rumen microbial communities from Palmerston North, Manawatu-Wanganui, New Zealand - 1742 DNA GHGhigh gp2 | ecosystem: Host-associated > Mammals > Digestive system > Stomach > Rumen...
CCTTGCCGGGAAGAGTGACTTTAGTGTTCGGAATCTTGTTCAGCATCTTCTTTGCCTGAAACGTCAGGTTGTTTCTTGCCTTCGCTTCAGTCATCGCATACGTGACGCCGACCCATCTGGGGGCGACACAAATGTCAAAGGCCATAACCGGCCCGTCGTAGCTCCAGCATTTCATATGCCGCCCTCCGTTTGGTTAAATATAAAATGTTAGTGAGTTAAAAATTTTTAAGTGGTGATTGGGGTAGGATCGTCCTACATCCACAATGGCCTATTGTGTGTCTTGCACTCCATCTCCGATAATCGGTTACTTTTGGCCGGAGCATTAAACGACCCAATATAAAGTTTTCTTTACATTATCCATGGTTTATTTTTTCTGTCATACCATTTTTCTCCTTCTTTTGCTTCATCGTAGCATTGTTGTATTGCACAATATGAGCAAATGACACAAAGAATGAAAAGAAAAACAGTACAATTCCGATTATTACGTCTGTCATGTTTTCTTTACCTCAGCAAGTAAGAGAAGAGGGGCTTATTCAGCCGCCTCTTCATCTTCTTCTGTTTCTTCGGATGTACCTCCTTCAAGATATAGCTTCACTTTTTCTTCGACCTTCTCGTCGATGTACTTCTCCTGCTCCTTCTCCGCGAGAGCGCTCTGAATAGCGTCAATCGCAAATCCGGCAGCAGCCAGAAGAATTCCGATGGCCGAAGCCAGGTTCACTTTTCTCATAGGCAAATACCTCCCTTTCATTATAGAGCGTGCAGTTTTCGCGAAATATCAGTCCCTGAGCTTGTCGAGGATCCAGAAGAACTTGCGGTACCGCTCATAGTACTCGTTGCGGTTGCAGGGGATCCCGGTCTTCATACTCAGAACCGAATACGGAATGCCCTCCGTGATTCCCTTGAGAATATAATCAGAGAGATCCGCGCCCGCTTCCTTCGCTGCTCGTTCTACCATATCGACGCGTCTTGACACGGAGGCACGGACGACAGCTTCATTTCCGACCGGATCGTAAACCTCGTTGGTGTTCGTTTTTGGAATATCAGCAAGCTCGGATTGGTACTGCCTCCCATCCAGTATCTTCAGAATGATCTTCCATTCCGAATACTGCATGCAGAAGTGCTTCAACTCGTAGTACCTCTCCCGCGAGATCCACCATGGGCTCGCTTCCGTGATTTCAGGACTGATTCTGGTAGACATTTTTTAAAAACCTTTCTGAAAATATAAATGATTACAAGAGATAATCGTCGCCGTAATCTTCAACGGAAGGCCACACGGGATACATGGTCAGACTGCCGTCGTCGTTCCTCGTGTAGTCGAAGAGAAGCCACGGAACCAGGTCTGTATGCGCGTTTGCCTCTATAAGCATGTTTACAGACCATCCCATGTCATTGCCTTTCGGGATCTTGTGCTCGCTCAGCTCAAACAACTCAAGCATCCGGTTGAGAGAAATATAACCGTTCGCTCCGAGTTCCATGTTCACCTTGATCTCCCGCATAAGGAGTTCTTCCTTCGTGGCTTCAAACTCGATCTCCTCATAAGCGTCATCACGCAGGTTCTTCAGATAGACCTTGTAGATCTTCTCTCCTTCCTCATCTCGAATATCATCAGGAAGCTTTTCCTCTTCGATCTTTCTGAGAACCCGTTCGTTCGCTTCCGGGCCGTTGAGTTCCCCGTTCTCCCTTACAAATTTCTTATATCCCTCCTTCAGCGCCACAGTTGCTCCCATAATACTTGCCTGTGTATGCATATCCATCATGTGCGCCCCGACCCCGCAGGCAACGGAAGCCGCCGCACAGCCGATTGCCGGAGCGAAGACCTTGACCGCCGTCGTGATTTTATCGATCGGTTTTACCTCATCTCCTTTCTCTTCGAGGATCTTCTGATATTTCGGGCCCTCCTTGGCAGCAAATATCACCGCCGCGATGGTGGAGGCAGACCCGACGACCGTCAGGACAATCGGAACTGCCTTGCATACGAACTGTTTGAAATTGCTCATAGTTTACTCTCCTTTCTGAGCAAAACCCGTCGATTTTTGAACGGGCTTAAAATATAATTGTCAGTCATTCTCCCCAAGTCCGAGCATCTTCGTCATCAGATTCTCGAATTCGGCAGAACTCGTATCCGCATCGAGCTCGAGATGTACCCGGACCTTGTCCCCGTCCTTGACCGTCACCACGATCTGATTGAACGAGACATTGACATTCTGCCCGCAGCATCTCTTGATCTTCTTCCGAATGAACCGCGAGATCAGATGGTTCATCAGCTTACTTGAAACTCTCAATTCGTCCATGTCCTTTCTCCTTTCAAGCATCAGTCTTCATAAGTGTCATAGATTTTGATTGCGTTATAAACAATTGCATGTGCATCTTCAAATGTTACACTATTTGAATATTCGCTTTCTTTTTGCGTAAAATACACCTCATTGAACTCTTTAATATACCAGATCTGTTCAATATCCGTCGGATCGCATTCCCAACCGCTGTCACTCGCAATAGTGCAATCAACAGGCAGCTCGGAAAGTATATTTAATAATTTCCCGACAGTCATCGGCTTCATCTCTCGTCTTTCTTTGATGTATTTTCGAGCTATTTCATCGCGTTCACCCTCATACTTGTCTTGCTTGGCTTTCCACAATTTATATATTTCTTCCTGCTTCTTTTCTGCCTCTTCTCTCTGTGTCATAATACTCTCCTTTCATTTGTCAGTTATTCGCCACGTATCAGCGGTTGCCAAAAAGCGCTGAATGTTTCGGATTTGATGCTCACAATAATTTTTTACGATCCGTTTTGCTTTCTCATCGTCGCGTTCTTTTGTGAATATCAGGCAAGGTCCGGACATCGTGAACAACAAAGTGTCAAACCCGACATCGAAAAATTGCATGTCTTTATAGCACTCTTCTTGATCCTTATGCTCATATATAGACATGCAGAGTCCTTCACCATAGTTTGAGTCACTGAATTCTTCAATCAATTCATCAATGCCGTGCATGCGGTAACAATAAGGCATGTCCTTTCTCCTTTCGCAAATATAAACAGAAAGAGGGGCTGCGCAGCTCCCTCTGCCTGTTGGTTCACTTCTTCTTTTCGATCCTCGCCACCAGAAATACCACGAGCAGAATGATCAACATTCCCTCAATACTAATCATATAGCGTCCTCCTTATGGAAGTATAGTTATCCATTAAGAGGCATGCAATTTTCGCGAGGAGCAAATATAAATGGAAAAGACCGTGTTTCAGGTCTTCCCATTCTTGGTTCAAAGCAGTTTCATCTGAGTCAGGATTTCACCATAACTCAGGCCCTGTCGTCTCAGTCGTTCGATTCTCAGCTTTTCCGTCTGTGTCGGTCTGCGTCTCAGATTCCAGTAGCTCCCGAGCGAGCGGTCGTAGATATACCGGTCCTTCAGCAACTCTTCCTTGTGGATCCGTGCCCCACGATCGATCCTCTTGACGATGATTCCGGCCGCACCGATAGCCGTACAAGCAATAGTTGCCGCTTGTTCCGGATTCTCCTTAGCCCACTCTCCGAGCTGCCAGAGCTTGATGTCGACGCTCGTCTTCACATCCTCCGCTTTCTCTTTCGCCCAGCTCTTCAGTTTCTCAAGTGCCATAAGTTTTCTCCTTTCAGAAATATAATTGCTCATGTTCCATTAAGAGCCGTGCTGATTTCGCGTCAAAAGTGAAAGAGGCCCTGTATCAGGACCCCCAGGGATACCTCCCCGAGCTTTTCTTCTCAGATTCCTCTTTCACTTCAGTTTCTTCCGTTTCATTGTTTACGGATTCTGCATCAGAAGTCCTAACGGGATGTTCAAATCGCCACATCGTCATCCAGGCATCGGTGTTATCAGCTACGCCCTGGTTCCAGCCGTCCTTAAATGCTTTGCGTTTCGCATCTTCATGACTTTTTGCCATAGCCAGCCCAGCAAACAGCATGCCTCCGATCGCACTTGTTGCGGCAATCATTAACTTCTCGAGCTTCATAATTGTACCTCCAGTAAATATAAATTGCGGAATTACTTCCATTAAGAGCCGTGCTGATTTCGCGTCAAAAGACAAGAGGGGCTGTTAAGCCTCCCTCGCCTTTCTGATTATGGCCGATTTCGCCACCAGTTTGACAATGTGCATCCTCAGATTGAATATCCGAGACCACAAAATATACTTGACCGCGTCCCAATTCCCGATATCGTAGCGCATACCAGCTCGATAGTCTTCGACTCTGCCGTAATAGTATTCTTTCTCTACTCGGCTCAGTGAAAACTCCTTATCGACCTTTGATAACAGCTCATCGACTTCAAGCACCAAGCACGCCGTCTCATATTCGGTCTTATTTGCCAATTCTTTCAGTTTGTTCATTGTCAGTCCCCTTTCGGTTTATTGCCATAAGGGCAAATGCAATTTTCGCGTCAAAAAAGACAAGAGGGGCTGTTAGACCCCTCCGCCGTTCTTCTGCGCTTTCATTTTCTTTTCCTGTTTCGCCAGCCATGTTGCCAGCTTGAACGTCTGCGTACATCTGATGACATACCAGAACCACATGATAGGCTTTTCTCCGCCGTAATTGAAGGGCTTTCCGCTCTCCCAGTCCGATGTCACGGTTCCAAGGAAATCGTTCAGTCCTTCATGACTGAATCCTTCCCCGAAGCTGGACAGCGCCTTGACAGCGTCATACTCCTCGTAGTCATAGGCATTCATATAAGCCACGATCCAGTCGGTAGCCACCTTGTACGCGATCTTGTCAATAAGCTTCATAGTTCACTCCTGTAATAAAAAGAATTTAGAATCGCTTCCATTAAGAGCCGTGCTTATTTCGCGGCAAAAGACAAGAGGGGCTGTTAAGCCTCCTCCGCCTCTTCAGAATCCTCTTTTTTCTTCTTGCTCTTTTTGATACAATGAGTTATGATAGCAACTCCTCCGACCAGAATAGCCCCAAAAACGGCACCGATACCGATTCCGACATTTTCGGTGTACTTGGCATCGTTGAAGTAATCTATCGCGTCTTCTACGTTCTTTCCATATTGACTCCAGTCCGCCCAACAGCCATTCGGGAGGTATACAGTGTTCCTGTCTTTGTTTATTCTCGGATAAAGTCTCTCTAATACATTCACTTTTTTATTCATAAGAACCTCCGATAAAAAATTAGGATTTCTCCATTAAGCCGCATGTAATCTTCGCGTCAAATATCTTTCCGGTCAAACACCGTCTCCCACCTCTCTTTCTTCAACGGCTTCATCCGGATCGCCCACATGGCCTGCCGTACAGTAATTGTCGGATACAGTCCATTCATAGGCTCCTTTGCGCGTTCCTTGACCAGCTGCCTGAACCCAGGCTCCAAATATAATCGGTTGGCCAGCCATGGCTCAATCCTTGTCCACCAGGTGTACTTATGGATCTTGTCGTACCTCTGCTGGATCACAGCTAATCCCCGCTCTCCGTCCTTGAACAGCGTGCATTTGTTGTAGACCGGGTGATCACACTTGTAAGTCTCGCCGTAGACCTGCCTGCACAGCTTCGGCGGCGTTGAATAGTATCTCATCGGCAAATATAAATAGAAAAAGAGGAGAAACCCGTTTCCGGGAATCCCCTCTTCTCTTAGATCATTCAGTTTTCGGTTTTCTCAGCTTCTTTTGCCTTTTCTCTGGCAAGCCGTTCTTCGAGGGTCGGGTAGAGAGCTTCATATTCCTCTTCACTGTCGAATCCGTAGTGCTCGGCATCAACCTTGTACCCGCATTTCGGACAGTAAAGATGCTCCTCCCATTTGTCCTCGAACTTCATTTCGGCTCCGCATTTGGCGCAGATGAATTTACCTGTCTCAAACGCAAGCCACCGCTTCTCGTTAAAGAAGTTCATGATCTTTCTCCTTTCTATAAGATCGGAGATAAGAGCCCTTTCTCCATTAAGAGACATGGTGGCTGCGCGAGAAATAAGAAGAAGAGAAGTCCGCACTATGGCGGCTCCTCATCCTCCTCGTTCTCATTCTTTGAAAGACTCCTGATGGAGCTCTCCGGAATCGCAAGAATCTTCTCGATCTCCTGGTGCGTAAAGCCGACATCGAGAAGCTCTTTTACTCCTTTCTCTTTCGCTTCCTTGATGTATCTCTTCACCTTGCCGACCGTAAGTCTCTTCTTGGTTTCGGAAATGTTTTCCATGTGTATATCTCTCCTTTTAATGAGTTTCCATTAAGAGCCATGAATTCCACGCGACAAATATAAAAAGAAAGAGGCCACGCTTGTTCAGCGCAACCCCTTCGCTCAGAATCATTTTCCTTTCCGGAAAAGTCCTCCGATGACAGATTTACCGATCATCGAGGAAATATATTCCCCGCCGGATTCGTACTTGAGCACCTCATTCAACGCACCGCCAGTGAACTTGTTGTTCAGTACGCAGACCACAACGGCCGTGCCCGCAACGACAACCTTAGCTCCGGCATCGATCCAGGCAAGAATCCGATTCGTCTTTCGCTCCTTCGCCTTGTCATCGGACTCCCGCATGCTCTTTTCATATTCGAGCTGCAGAGCCTTCTCCTTGGCTTCCGCTTCCGCTTTTACCTTCATCTTCTCGATCTCAAGTTCCTTCGCCTCGTTTGCCATCGCTGACAGCTCCTTGAGGTCCTGCAAGTAAGCCTTCGAGTCTTCACTCCCGTACGCACACTTGCTCAGGTCTTCTTCCAGCAGTCTTTTTGCTTCCTGCTCGATCAGTTCCAAATTCTGTTCATTCATCGTTGTTCTCCTTTCAGAATATAACAGATTCCATTAAGAGCCATGCTACCTTCGCGTTGCCCTGACATAGAGCGTTACGAGTTGTCCATCCGACAATTTTCCCGGGGATTCGTCCAGCTCAAGGAGCAGATCTTCGGGATTGTCCCCAACCTTTACGACGTTGAGAACTCCAGCTACATCCTTCACATCGTGAATACTGCTTTGGATTATCCTGAGGAAGAACCCGACGATGATTCCTGCAAGCGCCACCGTAATGTAAACCCACATGTCTTTTCTCCTTTCGAAAAGATTTCTAAAATTAAGCACCCTGGGAATTTTCCGGATACTATTTTAGCACGGATCATAATCACCTGCGTACACGAAAACAAAAAGAAAGAGCATGTGGAATCGGACCACAAACTTCTGCTCATCTAGCAGTGCTTTTACCAATTAAGCTATTACTCTTTCATTAGGAGACATGTTAATTTCGCGACAAATAAAAAAAAAGAGGATAGGCCATATCAGGCCTTCTCCTCTTTCGTGATGTCAATTCCAAATATCTCCTTCATGACAGTTTCGTGTGCGTATTCGATCGGACACTTGGTGCAGTTCCAGCGGATCCCGTATTTCTCCGAGCAAAGCTGACAGCTCTTCTTGAGTTGAGCTCTTGCTTCCTCTGGGGTCTTGCTTGCCCACTGTAAAGCGGCACCAATTTCCATAAATCTTCTTCCGTACATTTTATGTCCCTCCAATAATTTTTGGAATATTATTCCATTAAGGGACATGCGTAGTACGCGACAATAGTAGTTTCTCAAAACAGGCGCAGTCGTCCTATTCTCAGAAAATATCATCGTCAGAGAAAGCACTTGCCGGAGCCGCCTCTGCCATTTTTAGTAAATTTTTAGTAAACCCGCTTGTTAAATTGTTTTGTAGATCTCGCAAACGGCTTCATTAATCGGTTTCTGAAGAAAATACAAGTTTGTCACGAAATAAATTGTATTTGCTCATTTCTCTCCAACCGAGCCCTCAAAACCTCGTCTCTTTATTCATTTTTCACAGCAAACCCACGCTGTCCACGTCAACAATTTATCTAAGCTGCCGAAATATCTTCTTATACTTTCTTATAATTTCTTACCTGTACAAAATCGTTTTTAGTAAATTTTTAGTAAACCGTCCTCAGATAATCTTCCCCTCAAGCTCGGCAAAACTCCTCGACCTCGCTTCTTCCATGACCTCGTTGTAGACGTTCATTGTTGTTGAAATATCAGCATGCCCCATCACTTCCTGGATCACCTTGAGATTGGTCTCATTCTCGCAGAGCCTCGTGCAGAATGTGTGCCTGAGATTATGAACGCTGAAGTGCGGAAGGAACTCTGGTGCTCGGCCCTCGGATGCTGCCTTGACCTCTTCAGCCGCATTATACCGCTTTATGATACTATCAATTGCCCGGTCTACATTTGCCGCATCCAGACATCCGCCCTTCTTGGTCTGAAATATCAATCCGGATACGCCATCGACAGTCTTCACTTCATTCCTTTGCTCTGCCAGCTCCTCAAGAAGCACTTCTCTGACCTCGGAAAACATCGGAACAACCCGTATGCCGTAATCGGTCTTCGGCTCGACAATATGCTCCCTCAGTCCGTCCTCTCCCTCTGCTCTGTGATAGGATAGCTGCCTCCTGATCATAATCCGCCCCCGCTCAAAGTCGCAGTCACCCCACGTAAGCCCGCGAGCTTCCCCGATCCTGCATCCGGTTCCCAGCAGAAATATAAACAGCCGATATCGTCTTTGGAACCGTGGCGTCTCTCTCAGAAAGGCCAGGAACGTATTCTGCTGAGCAATTGTCAACGGGTGCTGTTTTTCCTTCTTGATCTTTCCGCTTTCAAATATCTGTCCGAGAGCACCATCAGCAGGATTCTTCCTTATCATATCATCGCTCACGGCAATACCAAGCGCCGGTCTGATCAGATCATATATCGACTTCACGGTGCTTGGTTTCAAGTTGTTCCGCGTCAGTCCGGAAAGAAACCGAACGACATCACTATATTTAATTGTGTCAACCTGCTTCTTCCCGATGGACTCTTTGACATGTGTACGCCATAGACTTCGATACGAATTCTTTGTAGTATCTCTGAGCCGGCTTCTCATGAAAATATAATTCTCGAAAAGCTCGTTGAGTGTTGGGACATCTGCCGTATATACCCGCTCCCCAGACGCAAGCTTCCGAGCAATCTCAAGTTCCATATCGCGGAGACATTTCCCGCAGGACTTCCCTTTCGGAGCACTGTCTGTCTCTGTTAGCTTCCAGCTGTAGGTCCATCGCACAGCGCCATCGACATCCGTGTAGCGGTAAGCATACCTCCCGTCCTCCCTCTGGTATTCCCCCTTGTTCAACTTTCTGTTCTTGGAATCCCGTCTGTCACTCATCCGAAACCTCCTGCCATGACAGAAACAGACTCCGGCAAGCAAATATCATTGTACCGCATCTTCCTCGCCCTGTCAACTATCCTTCTTATAAATTGTATTTCCCATCCAGCCATTTTTCGAAGAGAACACGTTTGATTCGCACCTGAGAGCCCACCCGGAGCACCCAGTCCAGTGTTCTGTCCTCCTCAATGATTCGTCTGAGCCGGTTCTCACCGATCAGAGAGTACCCGGCCGCCTCTTCAATTGTCATAGAATATCTTTCCTGCGGCGGATTGTCGTTCTTTCTCGCCATTTGTATAACCTCCTGAGCTTTTACTACAAGTATGATTATACTCAGATCGGGATCACCTGCGTACACAAATTCCAGAATGGAAAAATAAAAGAGGGACCCGGATGAGTGTCTGCCAGATCCCTCTTATGATTACTTGGATGCTACTGAGTTAAAGTTTTCTTTAAGCGAATAACCTTCCGATCCACTTTGGAATCTGAAACAATACCTTGTGATCTTTACACACAAAATATTGATCCGCAATTCCATTCGTGTTGTGCCATATATAAATTTTCATGGTATGGTAATGATTTCTTTAATTGAGTTCTTTGTACATTCGCACGCCGCTTGTTAGACAGGCATGCTCGCACGGAGAATCACAAGATACAGAACCATCGCTGTTATAGTAAAGATGCTTACAACCATCGCACGTTTCCTTTTTTGGCATTTCTGTCTTGTGTCCCCTAAATCGTGTTAATATCCGTGTTAATATCCGTTTTAACATATGATTCCTTCCTTATAATCCTTCAGATCTTCTTTCTTCACAGCCGCAGCATCGACCATGGCCTCTCCGAAAATATAACCGATGGCAGAGATAGCCGACACCACAGCACCGGCGATCTGCTGAATCTCGGAAGCGTCTGCCCCGAGCGAGATTGCCAGCCCGACGATCGTTCCAACAACTGCAATCAGAAATTTCCGGGAGAGGAACTTCTTAAAGAAATCAGACTTCATTTTGAACCACTCCTTCCGACTTGTTGTAGCTGTCCATGCGAAGTGTCTGCCCGACCTCGTTCATCAGTACACAGCTGTGCACGGGAATCAAAGAAATCGCAGCCGCTGCAAGGATGGTGTGATAACGGGACAGCGCGTCAAAGTAGTTATCATAGGACGCGATGGGCGGAACAGCGACGCCTCCATCAGCGTTTTTCTGTATCTCAATCACAAGGTATTTCACTTGAGGTCCTCCTTTTTATTTTAGTATAGCACCGCATAATTGTAAGGGATGTTCGGCGCAAACCCATAGCTGTCGCCAGCAATGAATACGGACATGAGAGATTTACTCTTGAGTCTCACGGACAAAGTGGAGCTTGAAGATGCATCTATATCCTTGTAGGTATAAGTCTGAAGGCCGTACATTGTATTTGTAACACGCCCGCTTGTTGTACTGTTCTTAAACATAAGAAAGCATGACATAAAGTCATCAGGACCTATCCCTTCATATCTGGGGGGCGTCGTAAGTACACTCTTCATCCCTGCCCAATATACAATGGCGTACCTCTTGATCATATTGGTAAATACTCCGGACGTATCGTATGCGCCTTCGGATGGGTAAATAAGAATGGCAGTCGGATCCTTGCTTCCTGCATAATCCAGCTCTATGTCCATAGGAACGCCGCTCGTGGTGCCTGTGAAACTGCCTGTTATGGCATCGTGCGGAATACCGCGTATGGCCGAAGCAAACCCATCCGAAAATATTATCGGAGATGATGTACCGCCTCTCTCACGGATCGCGTCAGCAATCGATCTCAGGCTGCTGTCCGATACAACAAAATCAGCCATCAGAAGCTCACCCCCACTGCGGACGGAAGAGCACTGAGTACGGCCGTCACAATGTCAACCGGATCGGGATTCTCTTCTCCGCTGTCGTTGCTCCAGGATAATACCCCAGAAGACGAAACGCTCGGCGTAAATATCACCCCGGGATCGCCTTTGTCGCCCTTGGGTCCGGTTAAACCGATATCTCCTTTATCCCCCTTTGGACCGACAGCACCGGTATCACCTTTGCTGCCCTGGGGTCCTGTAGCTCCGATATCGCCCTTGTCTCCCTTATCCCCTTTATCGCCCTTCTCTCCGGTGTCCCCTTTCGGAATACCAAACGAGATATGGATAACATCATCCTGAGTTGTCACGTTTGCAAACGCCTCAGAACCGGAAGGGAGCATCTCAGCACTTACCGTCATGCTGTCCACTTCGGTCTTGATCTCCGCAACTTTACCGAGAATCTGTTCTCCAAGAGAAGGAAGAGAAGGAAGCGGATCGCCGTCCGGAATATCAGAAGGCTGAACCGTAAACTTTCTGCGGGTCGTGGTAATGCGCTGTTCAAGCTCGCCGTTAATGTATTTATACCCAGTCAGCGAAATATCCCACGAGCCTTCCGTAAGGTTCAACCCATCAGAAGCCAGAATCTTATCGTCCGTGAGCTGAACTTCCACGGAGTTTTCACCATTTGACAGGCGCGCGATCTTTACAAGCCCATCCCAGTCTGATGTGCGAAATATGAACTCTGCTGTTAAATAGTTGATTGTGTCGGCAGCGATCACGGAAGATCCGATGATTAACTCCTGCCCCTGTACAGAGCCCTTAATCATAGTGCCGCCTCCTTCCCAAAATATCAATTGTCGTCCTGCTGAATCTCAACAGGTGTTTCTCCGATCCCATCTTCGGCCAGTCCACAGCCTTCCAGAACCCGCGCGTCATAATCTGCCACGTATCCCTGCCGCACTTTTTCTTTGTTGAGGAAAATATTGGGGATCACGTAGCTCGGAATGCCACAGGTCAGAGGGACCGCAAGGTAAATATAAAAGGCGTCCATGGAAG
>Ga0247610_10006651_pt1 | contig 11983 bp, 10 predicted proteins | sample 174DNAGHGhighgp2_FD_193483 | JGI IMG/M metagenome (GOLD analysis project Ga0247610, IMG submission 193483) | Sheep rumen microbial communities from Palmerston North, Manawatu-Wanganui, New Zealand - 1742 DNA GHGhigh gp2 | ecosystem: Host-associated > Mammals > Digestive system > Stomach > Rumen...
TGCCTCGGGCTTCCTCAGATTCTACCTCGCGATAGACACCCTTGCCTCCGACTGGACGCTTCCCGCTATAAGGGTACGTTAAGGTCTTTCACCTATTAGAATACGTTCGTGCTGGACGAACAAAAAGCCCTTTGAAAAGGGCTCTGAAGGGATTTGTCTATGTCTTGCGGAAAGTGAGGGATTCAAACCCCCGATACCCGTAAATGGGTATACCGGATTTCGAGTCCAGCGCATTCGGTCACTCTGCCAACTTTCCTCTTTTGCCCTGCAAAGATACTATTTTTTATTTTATCTCACCAACATTTTCGCTATATTTTTTGCGGATTAGTTAAAAATCCATAAACCGCAGGTCGATTTAACCAGCTTCGTTTTTTCATTACACACTTTATTCGTACCTTTGCACCCGCTATTACGAGTTAATAGTACTCAATTTATAATTCAAACAAATATTTAAGAAATGGCAACAAAAATCAGATTGCAGCGTGGCGGACGTAAAGGCTATGCCGTTTACCGTATCGTTATCGCAGATGAAAGAGCACCACGTGATGGTCGCTTTATTGAGAAACTTGGAACCTACAACCCCAACACCAATCCTGCAACGATCGACTTGGACTTCGACCGTTCACTCTATTGGGTAGAGGCTGGTGCCCAACCCACCGACACCGTTCGTAACATCCTCAAGAGAGAAGGCGTTTACATGATGAAGCACCTCCGCGGCGGTGTGAAGAAAGGCGCATTCGACGAGGCTGCTGCCTTGAACAAGTTTGAGGCTTGGAAAAACGGTAAGGACAAAGTGCTTAATGCCATCAGCGAGAAAGAGCAGAAGGCAAGTAAGGATGCCGCTATGAAGAAATTAGAGGCTGAAAAGAAGGTGAATGAGGCTATTGCCAAGAAGGTAGCTGAAAAGAAATCTGCACAGGCTATGGCTAATGCCGAGGCTGAAACAGCCACAGAAGAGGCTCCAGCAGAAGCATAAGTCGGCTGATCATAGTTTTTATCATTTATCCCAAGGTGCTACTTGCATCTTGGGATTTTTTATGGCTCTTTACGAGCTCTACCTAATCTTCAATCTTCAATCTTCAATTTTCAATTTTCAATTATGAATTGTGAATTATGAATTATGAATTTCAATCTTCCTATCATTCCGTTTTCTTCCTGTCCCATTTCTCCAAGACCTCCTTTGCCTTCTTCAGATGTTTCTTGTCTCGCCGTTTCCGCTTGTCCAACATGGAAGCAAGGTCGAACGAGACAACGCCTTTCGGAGCCATTGCCGCTCCTTCAGCCGCAGCCTGGGCTACCCATCCCTTGAGACTTGCCTTGACCTTGGGTGGCAATTCCCTCACGGTCACCTCGGGCAACATGTGTTCTTTCGGAAACAGATAGACGGTATCGCCCACCTCCTTCTGGTATAGTTTTTCGGATGAATAGTTGACGTGGGTGAAACGGATGGTATCGAAGGGCATTGACAATGAGACGATACCCTTCGCACTGGAAGTGGCAACGGGCTCGTTACCTGTGGCAACAGACACTTCCTTGATAGGCTTGTGCGTGTCGCTGTCGAGCAACAATATCCGTCTTTGCGCCCTTGCACCTAAGCACAAAAGCAGCAAGCATCCCGTGACAAAGACCCTGTTCATTGATGATTAGCGATATTCGTGCACAAAAGTAATAAGAAATGCCAAATTGCCGACAAAGCCCCTCATGGAATTAAAGCAAATTAGAAAAATACAACGTTCTTTTTTTCAAGTGGTTAAAATATTGTATAGAGACGTTAACGAGACAAGCGAAATAATAGCACGTAAAGATGAAAAATGAACCGTTTCGTTTTGTTGAGTTCTTTTTTTTAACTATCTTTGCACATTATTCTAATGTATATACATGGAGAAGAAGAAATACAACCTGCTAAGTCAGATAAGATACCCGCAAGACCTGCGGAAATTCCGAATCGACCAGTTGGCTGAAATTTGTAAGGAGCTCAGGGAAGACATCGTCAATGAGTTGTCTGTTAACCCTGGCCATTTAGCATCGTCGTTAGGAACGGTGGAGCTCACCGTTGCCCTCCATTATGTTTTCAACACCCCCGAAGACCGATTGGTGTGGGATGTTGGGCATCAGGCATACGGACATAAGATACTGACTGGCAGACGTGAGACTTTCTATACCAACAGGAAGCTTCATGGCATCATGCCTTTCCCCTCTCCTATAGAAAGCGAATACGACACATTCACCTGCGGCCATGCTTCAAACAGCATCTCGGCAGCGTTGGGTATGGCGATAGCTGCCAGGCAGATGGAAGGCAAGAGCGAGAAAGACCCCTCACCCACGAAGAGGAAGGTAGTAGCCATCATTGGCGACGGAGCGATGTCTGGGGGCTTGGCTTTTGAAGGCCTCAACAATGTTTCCAGCTCGCCCAACGACCTGTTGATTATCCTCAACGACAACAACATGTCTATCGACCGTTCAGTAGGTGGAATGAAACAATACTTGCTAAACCTGAACACCAACGAGACTTACAACAACCTGCGATTCAAGGCTGCCGAATGGCTGAAGGCACACGGCATGATGAGCGAAGGCAGAAGAAACGGATTGATCAGGTTGAACAATGCGTTGAAATCAGCCATCAGTCATCAGCAGAATATCTTCGAGGGCATGAACATCCGATACTTCGGACCGTTCGACGGGCACAACGTAGAGGAAATCGTGCGCATCCTGCAACAACTCAAGAAGATGAAAGGACCGAAGATTCTACATCTTCACACACAAAAGGGACACGGCTACACTCCTGCCGAGAAAGCTGCCACCATCTGGCACGCACCTGGAAAGTTTGACCCCGACACGGGCGAGCGTATCATCACCGACTGTACGAACATGCCTCCCAAATACCAAGACGTTTTCGGGAAGACGCTATTGGAACTGGCACGCAAAAATTCCAAGATTGTAGGTGTGACACCAGCCATGCCCACAGGATGCTCTTTGAACATCATGATGAAGGAAATGCCCAAAAGGACATTCGACGTGGGCATTGCCGAAGGTCATGCGGTCACATTCTCAGGCGGAATGGCAAAAGACGGGTTGATACCTTTCTGTAATATCTATAGTGCGTTTGCGCAACGCGCATTCGACAACATCATACATGACCTCGCCATCCTGAACCTACCCGTGGTGCTGTGCTTCGACCGTGCAGGACTGGTAGGCGAAGACGGGGCTACTCATCACGGCGCGTTCGACCTTGCAGCATTGCGCTCTATTCCCAACCTCACGATTTCGTCACCCATGAACGAGCACGAACTGAGGAAATTGATGTACACAGCCCAACTACCCAACAAGGGAACGTTTGTGATTCGATACCCAAGGGGAAGGGGCGAACTGGTAGATTGGGAATGTGCGTTTGAAGAAATACCCATCGGAACGGGAAGAAAGCTCAAGGATGGCTCTGACGTGGCGATATTAAGCATCGGTCCACTTGGAAACAACGTGGCCAAAGCCATCGAGATTGTGGAAAAGAATGAAAACGCAGACCACCTTCCCATCAGCGTTGCCCATTACGACATGCGATTCCTCAAGCCTTTGGACGAAGACATCCTGCAAGAAGTGGGAAAGAAGTTCAAGCGCATCATCACCGTTGAGGACGGTGTGCGCAACGGCGGACTGGGCAGTGCCGTATTGGAATGGATGAACGATCACGGATTCTCTCCCACCGTTGAGCGATTGGGATTGCCCGACGCATTCGTAGAACATGGTACGGTGGACGAATTGCAACACATCGTAGGGATTGACATTGAAAGTATCATTAAAGCTATCATCAAATGAAAATCGTTATATTGGGTGCTTACGCCATAGGAACTCATCTTGCCAAATTGTTGTCGCGCAACAACCATGACACCATTCTCATCGACTATGATGAAGAGAGGTTGGCTAACCTCAGCAGCGATTACGACTTGATGACGCTCCACGCCTCTACTTCAAAGCTACAGACAATGAGAGATGCAGGCGTGAGCAGTGCCGACTTGTTCATAGCCGTAACATTAGACGAAGAACTGAACCTGAACATGTGTATGTTGGCTCATGCGTTGGGTGCCAAGCGAACAGTGGCAAAAGTAGATAACTCGGAATATCTGAATCCCAAGATGAAGGATATCTTCAGCAACTTGGGAGTGAGCTCGATAATCTACCCCGAAAATCTCGCCGCCAAAGACATCGTCAATGGATTGAAGATGTCGTGGGTGAGACAACGGTGGGACGTACACGACGGAGCTTTGGTGATGTTGGGCATCAAGCTACGAGACACTTGTGAAATACTCAACGAGCCACTGAAAGACCTTTGTAAACCAGAATCGCCCTATCACATCGTTGCCGTCAAGCGCGGCTCCGAAACCATCATACCTCGCGGTGATGATGTATTGGAACTGAACGACATTGCGTATTTCATGACCACACGCAACTATATCCCCTACATCCGAAGAATCGTGGGAAAGGAGCATTACGTTGACGTGAAAAACGTGATGATCATGGGCGGTGGAGCAACGGCGGTGAGAGCCACGACAATGATTCCCGAATACATGAACGTAAAAATCATCGAGGCGGATGAAGCGCGATGCGAAAAGCTCAACGAACTCATTGACACGGATGCTGCCATGGTGATTCATGGAGACGGACGCGACTTGGGATTATTGTTTGAGGAAGGCATCAAAAACACGCAGGCGTTTGTCGCCCTTACGGGAAATGCAGAGACCAATATCCTCGCCTGCCTCACAGCCAAGCGACTGGGTGTGAGGAAAACGGTGGCAATGGTAGAGAATTTCGACTATGTAAGCATGGCAGAGAGCCTCGACATCGGTACCATCATCAACAAGAAAGCCCTGGCAGCCAGTTATATTTACCAAATGATGCTCGACGCGGATGTCAACAACATCCGTTTCCTGATGTCAGCCAATGCCGACGTGGCAGAGTTTACTGCCCAACCAGGCTCCAAGGTTACCAAGAAGAAAGTGTTTGAACTGGGTCTTCCCAAAGGAACAACCATCGGCGGACTCGTTCGCAATGGTGAGGGCCATCTGGTGAGTGGTGGAACGCAAATCAAGGCTGGCGACTCGGTAGTGGTGTTCTGCTACGAGATTAACATGTCGAAAATTGAAAAATTCTTCAAGTAATGCTCAACCTGAAAATCATACACAAAATCATTGGCACACTGCTTTTCATCGAGGCAGCGGTCATGTCGGGGTGTATGGGATTATCATTATATTTGGGTGAGGATGATTCGCTGGCTTTCATCATTTCAGTTATCCTCACCATCATGGGCGGTATAGCGTTCAAGTATATTGGGCGTGATGCAGACAACTCGTTAGGAAGACGTGAGGCATACCTCTTGGTGACGCTCACGTGGATCATCTTCAGTCTGTTTGGTTCCTTCCCCTTCATGATCAGCGGCTATATCACCAATTTCACCAATGCCTATTTCGAGACCATCTCTGGCTTTACCACTACGGGGTGTAGTATTCTCGACGATGTGGAAAGTCTTCCTCACGCCCTGCTGTTTTGGCGCACCATGACCCAATGGATTGGTGGTTTGGGAATCGTCTTTTTTACGATTGCCATCATTCCCTCACTCGTGGGAGGCAACGTGAAAGTATTCTCAGCCGAAGCAACGGGACCCATCCGTGCGAAGATGCACCCCAGACTGGGCACTACGGCAAAGTGGATTTGGAGTATTTACTCCATGCTGACCATCGAATGTGCCGTGTGTTATTACTTGGCGGGTATGGATCTTTTCGACAGCCTCAACTACGCCATGACTACCACCGCCACAGGTGGATTCTCTACCCACAATGCAAGCACGGGATATTTCCACAATCCCTATATCGACTACACGGCAATCATCTTCATGTTTCTTTCCGGAACGAGTTTCACCTTGCTCTATGTTACTTTGGTCAAGGGCAGACTCAAGCAATTCTTTAAGAACGAAGAGTTTCGACTGTACGTCGTCGTCGTACTGATAGCCACCATTTCCATCAGCATTCTTCTCATTCGTGACAATGGTTACCATTGGTCAGATGCCATCCGCGTAAGTCTGTTCCAGGTGACTTCATTCATCACCACTACGGGAATCCTCAACGACGACCCAGCCCAATGGCATCATATCACATGGGTAATCCTGAGCATCTGCATGTTCTTGGGAGCATGTTCAGGTTCCACGAGCGGAGGTTTCAAGTGCATTCGTTCCGTGATGGTCATCACCATTTTGAAGAATGAGATGAGGCGCATCTTGCATCCCAGAGCAGTATTGCCCGTCAAGGTGAACGACAGCAACGTGCCTTATTCCAACCAAGTAACGTTGTTGGCTTTTCTAACCGCCTACATGACATTATGTCTCTTCACGTATTTTAGCATGATACTCATGGGCGTTGACAGCACCAACTCCATTACCATTGCCCTTAGTTGCGCCGGCAACGTGGGTCCAACGTTGGGATTGGAGATTGGTCCTACCATGTCGTGGGGCATTCTTCCCGACACGGTGAAGTGGCTCTTGTCAGGACTGATGTTGATGGGTCGTCTTGAAATATTCACCGTACTCGTGTTGTTCACGTCTGCTTTCTGGAAAGATAATTAACATCGTTTTCTCACAAGTCATCAAATACACCATATATGGAACCTATTAAATTCAAGTCATTACTGAAACAAACACTCTGGGGAGGAGACAAGATTATCCCCTTCAAACATATCAACGAACATATAGACAACGTGGGCGAGAGCTGGGAGATCAGTGGTGTTCCCGGCAATGAAACCATCGTGGCTAACGGTGCGTATAAGGGTCTTCACCTCAACGCATTGGTAGAGCAGTTGAAGGAGAAGTTGGTGGGACAAGCCAATTTCAATCGCTTCGGAACAGAGTTTCCCTTGCTCATCAAGTTCATCGACGCTCGCCAAGACCTCTCCATCCAAGTGCATCCCACCGACGAGATCGCTCACCGACAAGGTAAGGAGCGTGGGAAAACGGAGATGTGGTACATCATGAACTCTGAGCCAGGCGCACAATTATACAGTGGACTGAAACGACAAATCACACCCGACGAATACAAGCAAATGGTGGAAGACGATACCATCTGCGACGCATTGGCTCAATATGAGGTGAAAGAGGGAGACGTATTCTTCTTGCCTGCGGGTAGGATTCACGCCATTGGCAGTGGTTGTTTCTTGGCAGAGATACAACAAACGAGCGACGTGACCTATCGCATCTACGACTTCAAGCGAAAGGACAAGAACGGCAACTATCGTGAACTGCACACCCAACTGGCTGCCGAGAGCATTGACTATCATGTGGAGAATGACTATCGTACCGCTTACACACCACAACCCAACCGTGGAGTATCGCTCGTGGAATGTCCGTATTTCACTACGTCGGTTTACGACTTAGACGAACCCATGACCATCGACTACTCTGAATTAGACAGCTTCGTGATTCTTATTGGCATGAAAGGAGAAGCATCTATCAAGGACAACGAGGGAAACGAAACGACACTGAAAGCTGGCGAAACCATCTTGATTCCAGCCACCACTCAATGTCTCTATATTGAAGGAAACATCAAATTCTTAGAAACTTACGTTTGATTCTTTTGGGCGGATAGGTTGTCTTTTTCTTCACCCATCTGCTTTTTCTCTTCATTCTTCTTCAAGAACTGTTCCACGTCGTTCACGATATGAAGGAACGGTACCGACCGCATATATCCTACGTTTCTCTTGAGGATACTCGTGAGGTCTTCCACACTCTTCGTGTAGCACGACATTTCATTTCTGTATTGCGTGTTGTGCATACTCTGCTTTTGAATCTCCCTTTCACGCTCACGCACCAGTCGGTCGCACACCTTTTTCATCATCGGTACCACCACCTTGTCAAACAGTTGGTGACCCTGTATATATAAATATGTGTTGTCGGCACTGACACCCATTCTCTTCAATTCTTGTTTCAGCTTCAGATAACTCTCCTTGGCATTGGGATTTTTTTGTTGCAGTTGCTTCACCTTGTGTGCTACCTTGTGTCTTACGCGAGAAATAATGTCGTCGGCATTCTCGATGACAAAATTGCCAATCTCAATCACCCTGTTAAAGTCGGTAATGCTGAAATCCTTGTATTCTGAAATGCGGTAATACCAAATGCTCCATACAAACAAGGGGAAGATAGCGATGGAATATTGCCGCAAGAACTCGTTCATGTCGAAGATGGCATGATCGTTGAGCGTCACTGCCACGCACACATCGTGCAACGACGGACCGTAGCATTGCAGATTCTCGATGGAGTAAGCGTAGGTGTGAAAGATGAAAGGATTGGACACCACCTCTTTCGAAGCCGACGTTCTTCCCTGGATGAGGAAGTCGTAATCAGCATCCACGCAGGCTATCATGTTCTCTCCCACCTTCTTTGACAGCAGGTTCATGAGCACCGCTTTCTTCCCACGCTCCAACTTCAAATCATGCGATGGAAGCATCACCTCGAAGAATCGTTCCTCATTCTCAAACCTACTGAGCACCGACCGCCAAAAGAACACGTCGTCGTAACTCTCCACGTAAGCCACTATCCTACTGCGTGATGACTTCGAGTTGAGTTTGTTGGCTGCCTCAAAGTATTTTGACGATAAGTTGTCCTTTAAATTCTTACTCATCCATCCACTCTTTTCCTAATCCATATTATCGGTAATGTCTGTCACCTCGGTCACATTGTCCAACCATCCGTTCATGATGACGGCAGGACTGTGGGTAGTCAAGATGATTTGTACGTTGGGGTTAAGCTCTAACACCAAGTCGATGAGCTGCTGCTGCCAGTCCACGTGCAAGCTCACCTCTGGCTCATCCATGAAGAGCACGTAGTGTTTGTTGTCTTCCACCAGCACGGTAAGCATGATGGCAAGGATTTGTTTCTCACCACTCGACAACTGATAGGGCACCAACGTCTCGCCCATCTGTGTAAAACGAATCTCATTCTCAGTACGGATAATCTTCTTCCCCGTTTCTGAAAACAACTTATCCATGATGTCCTGGAATCGTTTCTTGGGCTTACTGATTTCCTTGGCTTGCTCTGACGCATCGGGGGCTCCACTCTGCAACACGGTGATAATCCTGTTTCCCACGTTCACCTGATAGTCGAGATATTGGCGCTGGAGCTGGAACAACTGCCAATCCAGTTCGGTGGCAAGGCTCAAATCCATCTTCGTCACACTCTCCATATTCAATAACGGACGGTCGAAAGAGCGGATGATGTCAAACCTGATTCGATTGGCATCCTCCGGATAAACAGCCAAGCGCACGCCCTGCATCATGTTATCGTGGATATCCCCACCTTGCAATAATCCTTTTACCACTTTGTTCAAGATGGTGCTCTTCCCCACTCCATTCACACCACTGAGAATATTCACCTGACGATTGAGATTCCAGAGCACATGGCGCTTTCCGCTCCACAGGGAATCAATCTCTATTTGCTTGATGTATTCTACGTACTTTTGCATGGTATTAAGTTTTGATGCGACAAAGATAAATATTTTTATCGAAAAAGGCAACAAGGAGTCTCATATTTATTCGAGAAATGACAATCAGAAGGAAGAAACATGTGCCATTTGTATATTATTGCCAATAAAAAAAGTGTGCCCTGCCTTTCGGCAAAGCACACTCGCTGTTGTATTCTTTTGTAATCAATAATGATTAGAAATTCCAATAAAGACCGAATGTGATGTTGTTTCCGTCCAAGTCAACACCTACGGTGTTACTTGACTTACCGTCACCCTTAGGACTGAATGTCTCGTATCCAATGAAACCGATGTGTGCTACAAAGCTCAGCTTGTCGTTGAAGTTCACGGCTACACCTGGCTTCAAACCTACCATGAAGTTGTTACCATGATCCTTAATGTTCTCATAGCCTAAACCACCATCTACGAACACGTTCACGTACTTGGTGCGGAGGAATGTATTACGAACGTATGGGCTCACACCGAACACCTTAGCATCAACGTTCTGTGCATATTCACCTTTTCCAAGTGTACAAGCACCTTGTTGATAACCGATGGCGAGACCTACAGCCCACTCGTCGTTGATATTATAACCTACTTCAGGTACAATCTTGAAAGTTGTCTCAGCATCATTACCACCGAGCTTTACGCTACCGATACCAAGTGAACCACCTACGTAAACTTGTGCGCTTGCAGCTACTGTCAACATGGCAGCAACCAATGTCATCATTACTTTTTTCATCTTTACCTTTTTAAATTTTAATAATGTTATTATCCTAAAAACTTTAAAAGTTCTGTTTTGCGCTGCAAAGGTAGGAATTTTCTCAACACCACGAATCAAATTCTCGCCATTATCTGCTCTTTTTCATGTAATCTTTAACCTAAATCAAGAAAATGCACTTTTTTCAAAAAAAATGGACAATATTGAAAAAAGATATACTTCATCCTTCGTAAATTCCGTCTCAAACATCCTTACAAAATCTTGTCTTGATTTTCTTGCCATTTAGAAATAAAGAAGCAAAAGAATGGGTTAAAAGTCCTCAAATATCTCTTTTTTCAGAAAAATATAATGAGTTATGACGCTAAAGTAATATGTTACGACCGTAACTAATAACGTTACGAGTGGTAAAATAATGCTTTACGAACCTCAAAAACATGGCTTTTTGAAGAAAATCCATGCCTTTTATCGCTCTTTACAATTACTAAAAATCGAAAAACACCTGATTATCAATCAATTAACAAAACCTCACCATTTTTCATTATTTCGTCCCAACTCCAAAACATTTTGAAAAAACGGCTGGAATTTGGGTCTAAATTGCGAAATTACAAGACAAAGCAATAGAAAGAAACAAATAAATCTTAAAACCTGATGATCAAATTAAAAGCTAATAATAAACAATTAATAAATAAAAATCACTATCTTTGCAAAGTTAATAATTGTTTAGCCGTGTTAGAGAGCCAAATAGAAAATAGTTTCATGAAGAAACTAACAACAGATTTGAAGTATGTCTATCGTGATGATATTCACGACAGACAGAGTCTTGAGCGTAACTTCAGGGAGAAATTTCAGGCTTTGAACAAAGTGCATTTGACAGATGCTGAGTTTACTCGATTGATGGAGGAACTTACTAATTCTGATGTCTATGCCTCTTCCAAGAGATTGCGTGTAATTAATACGTTTATGCGTGAAGACGGAACACCTCTTCAATATACATTAGTCAATATCAAGGATTGGTGCAAGAATGACTACGAAGTCATAAACCAGTTGCGAATGAACACTCGTTATAGTTCGCATCGCTATGATGTGATATTGCTGATTAATGGCTTGCCCCTTGTGCAAATAGAGCTAAAGACACTTGATGTCAGCCCTCGTCGTGCCATGCAGCAGATTGTTGACTATAAGAATGATGTTGGCAACGGATATACAAATTCGTTGCTCTGTTTCATGCAGATGTTTATTGTCAGCAACAGAACAAATACCTACTATTTTGCCAACAACAATAGAACTCATTTCAATTTCAATGCTGCCGAGAACTATTTACCTGTCTATCAATGGGCAGACGAGAAGAACAAGAAGATAACCAACCTTGACGACTTCTCTGATGTCTTCTTGGCGAAGTGTAAGTTGGGTGAGATGATTAGCCGTTACATGGTACTTGTTGCCAGCGAACAGAAGATATTGATGATGCGCCCTTATCAGATTTATGCTGTGAAAGCCATCATAAACTGTATCAATGAAAATCGTGGTAACGGCTATATCTGGCATACAACGGGTAGTGGAAAGACGTTGACATCTTTTAAGGCTGCAACACTGTTGAAGGACAATCCCGAAATCGACAAATGTCTGTTTGTGGTGGATCGTAAAGACCTTGACAGACAGACACGCGAGGAATTCAATAAGTTCCAAGAGGGTTGTGTGGAAGAGAACACCAATACTGATGCACTGGTGCGCAGAATGTTGTCGGAAGACTACTCTGACAAGATTATTGTGA
>Ga0247610_10006653_pt1 | contig 11982 bp, 8 predicted proteins | sample 174DNAGHGhighgp2_FD_193483 | JGI IMG/M metagenome (GOLD analysis project Ga0247610, IMG submission 193483) | Sheep rumen microbial communities from Palmerston North, Manawatu-Wanganui, New Zealand - 1742 DNA GHGhigh gp2 | ecosystem: Host-associated > Mammals > Digestive system > Stomach > Rumen ...
TCCGGGGTTCGTCGCTGTTGGCTAATTACCAGATTGAGCGGCACAAACGGTTGGCCAATCCGGTGGGCATCTTGATTATGACGTTGTTGGCGGTGAGCGTCTCATGCCGGAAAACCACCCGAGGGGTCGGTGTCCACGTCTTCTTCGGCATCGGGTTGGTGTTCACCTTTGTGTTCCTGCAACAGATCTCCACAGTGTTTTCTGTTTCCGGCGGCCTCCCGCCCGTCCTCGGCACGTGGTTCCCCAACATCATCTTCGCCATCATCACCGCCATCATGTTGTATATCACCCCGAAGTAATCCCCTAACCGAGTACCCCTTTACCCCATACCCCACAATCCATAATCCATAATCCATAACCCTTAACCCATAACCCCAATGATCACCACCCTGTTTCTTACCGGAATGAAATTCTACGCCTATCACGGCTGCTTCGAAGAGGAGCAGGTCGTCGGCACGCACTTCATGCTCGATGTGGCCCTCACGTACGATGCGGAGGCGGCCGTGGCGGACGATGATGTGGAAAAGTCAGTGAACTATCCGTTGGTTTACAAGACGATACAGCGTGTGATGAACGAGCCGCGGCATCTCATCGAGACGGTGGCCGACCGTATCATCCGTGAAATCAAGCACGACTTTCCGCAGGTCACGCATGTTACCGTGAAGCTCTGTAAGCTGAACCCGCCGTTGGAAGGGAAAACCGAATATGTAGCGGTGCAAATGGAAGGATAATGGCTAAAACGGACATTATATGGCAGCTGAAGACACATTTCCGCCAGGAAAACATCCGCAATGTGGTGATTCTCACGGATGAAAATGTGGAGAGGTTCTATTCCGGCTACTTTTCTGATTTGGCGGAATGGGTATCTTTGGACAAGATTGTGTTGCCTGCCGGTGAATCCGTGAAATCCATTGATTCCGCCATTCAAATATGGCATTATTTTGCTGAGAAACAGTATGATAGAGATATCTTTCTGCTGAATTTCGGGGGAGGTGCGATTTGTGACCTCGGCGGTTTTGTGGCCTCCACGTATAAGAGGGGTGTCCGCTTCGCAAACTGCCCGACCACCCTGCTGGCCATGATCGATGCGGCCATTGGAGGGAAGACAGGTGTTAACCTACAATATCTGAAGAACGGAATAGGAACATTCTATTTTCCTGATATTCAACTCCCTGCCGATATTTCTTTCCTGAAGACGCTTCCAGAAGAAGAGTTGCGCAGCGGCTTTGGCGAAATGGTGAAATATGCGCTCATCGGGTCGGCGGAACTCTTCGATAACTTGTGTAGAATGGAAACACTGTCGGAAATCCAGTCCGAATATGTTGATTTCTGTATCCGATTCAAGCAGGAGGTGGTTCAAAAAGATCCGAGAGACGAACATTTCCGGCATATTCTGAACTTCGGGCACACGGTCGGACACGCATTGGAAGGTTATGCCGCGGAGATTGGAAAACCGATTGCCCATGGCATCGCCGTGGCCCAGGGATTGTACTTCGAGAGCCGCCTTTCCAGGCAACTCGGTTTTTTGCCGGAGGAGGAATGGCAACTGATTGCGGATTTCCTCCCGAAATTCTTCACGATTCCGGAGTTTACCCCCGAATTTCTTGAACAACTGCTCCCGTATATGCGAAACGACAAAAAAAACCATGGTGGAACGCTGAATTTCACGTTGCTTGACAGGATCGGTCATGCGATGCCGGATGTCCAAATACACACATTGACCGTTGATCCAGGACTACGCTTCACCCTGGGCTGACATATTTCGGACATACATCCCTTTCGGAAGAAGCTTCAATAACCAATAACCTATCACCAATAACCATTTATAATAAGATGCTGAAAACCAAAAACGACATTGTGAGAAACTGGCTTCCGCGCTACACCGGAATGCCGTTGGAGGAGTTCGGGCAGTACATTCTGCTGACGAATTTCCAATCATACGTGAACAATTTTGCCGAACTGACCGGTGCCAAAGTCTATGGGGCGGAGAAATCGATGCAGTGTGCCACGAGCGACCACATCACCATCATCAACTTCCAGATGGGCAGTCCGAATGCCGCCACCATTATGGATTTGCTGACGGCGGTGAAGCCTAAGGCGGTGCTTTTCCTCGGCAAGTGCGGCAGTCTGAAGTCCTATATCGGGTTGGGTGCCATGCTGTTGCCCATCGCGGGCATCCGCGGCGAGGGTACGTCGCTCGACTACTTCCCCGAGGAGGTGCCCGCGTTGCCCGCCTTCAATTTGGAGAAGGCCATTTCTGCCACCATCAGTAGCTACGGGATGGAGTATTGGACGGGTACCGTCTATACCACGAACCGCCGTGTATGGGAGCATGACGAGAATTTCAAGGACTACCTCCGGAGCATACGCGCCACGGCCGTCGATATGGAGACGGCCACGCTTTTCTCCGTCGGTTTCTTCAATCGTATTCCCACGGGTGCTTTGCTGATGGTTTCCGACCAGCCGATGCTCCCTGACGGTATCAAAACCGCCTCCTCCGACCAGCGGGTGACGGAGGATTTTGCGCTCACGCATCTGAAAATCGGCATCCAATCATTACAGGAGTTGCAGAACAAGGGCATCTCGGTGAAACATCTGCGTTTCGACTACTACGAATAGGCAAACAAAAACGGGCCGACAGTTTTCCTGCCAGCCACGAATCATTTCCGAATCATACGATATGGGTCCGTTAGGGCTCAGAACAGCTCCCCTTGTCCGGAGACGTATCTCGATTTCCCCAAGTGCGTGAATGCCAGATCGGTGGCTTCGCGGCCGCGCGGGGTACGCATGAGGTAGCCCTCCTGAATCAGGAACGGCTCATAGACCTCCTCGATAGTGCCGGGGTCCTCGCCCACCGCTGTGGCAATCGTGCTCAGTCCCACCGGACCGCCCTTGAATTTCTCGATAATGGTGCTCAGGATGCGGTTGTCCATCTCGTCCAGACCGTGCTGGTCCACATTCAGTGCCGTCAAGGCCACCTGGGTGATGGGCAGAGTGATGGTGCCGTCGCCCTTGATTTGGGCGAAGTCGCGGACACGTCGCAGCAGCAGGTTCGCGATACGCGGTGTGCCGCGGCTGCGAGAGGCGATTTCGTAGGCGGCATCGTCTTCTATTGGGATATCCAAAATGGAGGCCGACCGCTTGATGATATTGCCAAGTGTCTGGGCATCATAATATTGCAGACGAAGGTTGATGCCGAAACGCGACCGCAGCGGTGCCGTCAGCAGGCCCGACCGCGTGGTGGCACCCACCAACGTAAACGGGTTGATGGTAATCTGCACGCTCCGGGCACTTGGGCCGCTGTCGATCATGATGTCGATTTTGTAGTCTTCCATCGCCGAGTAGAGGTACTCCTCCACCACGGGCGACAGGCGGTGGATTTCGTCGATGAAGAGCACGTCGTGGGGCTCCAGGTTGGTGAGCAGGCCGGCCAAATCGCCGGGTTTGTCGATGACCGGGCCGGAGGTGACGCGCACGTTCACGCCCATCTCATTGCCGATGATGTGCGAGAGGGTGGTCTTGCCCAAGCCGGGAGGTCCGTGCAAAAGGACGTGATCCAGCGCTTCGCCACGGCCCTTTGCGGCGTGCACGAAGACCATCAGGTTCTCCAAAACCTGTTGTTGGCCCTGGAAATCCGTGAATTGCGCAGGGCGTATCGCACGCTCGAACTCTTTGTCCGACGCCGACAGATGCTGTTTCGTGGGGTCCAGATTCTCGTTCATAATGCGGTTAATGTTGCAGTTTGTCCAAACGGTTCAGCCCCTTGATGGCCGGCTCGAAGTTGGTGGAAAGCTTCAGCGCCTCCTCGTAGTCCTTGCGGGCGGCCGCATAGTTGCCTAAATACTCGTAAGCCACCCCGCGGTTGCAGACGGCATAGACGAACTGCGGGTTGATTTGCAGCACCTGCGTGAACAATCCCACCGCCTCGTCATATTTGCTGAAATGATCGTCCAAATACAAGTAACCCAGATTGTTAAGCGATGGAATGTGGGTGGAATCGATGGCGATGGCCGTCTTGTATTCCTGTTCGGCCTCTTCGAACTTGTCCATATCTTGGAACATTTTTCCGAGGTTGTAGTGGAGTTCCACATTCTGGGGATCGACCTTCAGGCCGTTCTGATAGTAAGAGACGGCGATGGGGTCGTTTTTCTGCTGGTAGAAATATCCGAGCTCGCTGTAGGCTTTTACTTCCCGCGGGTCTTGGTCGATAACCAGTTGAAGCATACGCAGATAGCCGACGGTATCCTGCATGTCCTTGTGCATAAAGGCTTTGATGAGGTATGCCTTCGGGTTGTGGGGTTGCCGCTGCACGGCCTCGTCGATGGTTTTGCCGCAGTCTTCGAATTGACGTGTATAGTACTGCAGTTCAGCCAATTTCAGGCGAGCCTCATTGTTGTTCTCGTCCTTGGAGATGGCTTTCAGCAGCATCTCTTCCGTCAGGTCGGTCTCATACTGTGCGAAATAGAGGTCGGAGAGCATGACATAATACTTGCTGCTGTCGGGCTGCAGCCGGATGGCCGTCTGCATGTCGGCAACGCCCTTGTCTATCTCCTTGTTCAGGTAATAGTAGTTCGCCCGTTTGTAATAATTCTCGGCTTTTTTGGGGTGCTTGTCGATGTTCAGGCACAACTCGGCCAGCTCCGGCGGGAGGTCGGCATATTTGTTCTTGTTATGGCATCCGTAGCCGAAGAGCAGCAGTGCCGACAGCAGAAGTACGATGTGTTTTCTCATTATTTCATGTTTTCTTTGATGGCCTCGCGGATCTTGGCCTCGATCTCGTCGGAGAGCTCGGGGTTGTCGTTGAGGAGTTGTTTCACGCTGTCGCGGCCTTGGGCGAGCTTGGAGTCGCCGTAGGAAAACCACGAACCGGCTTTCTTTATGATATTGTATTCGACTCCGAGATCGACGATTTCGCCGGACTTGGAGATGCCTTCGCCAAACATGATGTCGAACTCGGCGGTGCGGAACGGAGGCGCGACTTTGTTCTTCACCACCTTGACTTTCACGTGGTTGCCGATGGCCGTGTCGCCGTCCTTGATCTGGGTCTGGCGACGGATGTCGAGGCGCACGGAGGCGTAGAACTTCAGGGCGTTGCCGCCGGTGGTGGTCTCCGGATTGCCGAACATAATGCCGATCTTCTCACGCAGCTGGTTGATGAAGATGCAGCAACAGCCTGTCTTGTTGATGGTTGCAGTCAGTTTGCGCAGTGCCTGCGACATCAGGCGCGCCTGCAGACCGACCTTTGACTCGCCCATGTCGCCTTCGATTTCGCTCTTGGGGGTGAGGGCGGCCACGGAGTCGATGACGATGATGTCGATGGCGCCGGAACGGATGAGGTTGTCGGCGATTTCAAGGGCCTGCTCGCCGTTGTCGGGCTGCGAGATGAGCAGCTCGGCGGTGTTCACACCCAGTTTCTCGGCGTAGAAACGGTCGAAAGCGTGCTCGGCATCGATGAAGGCGGCGATACCGCCCTGCTTCTGCGCTTCCGCGATGGCGTGGATGGCCAGTGTGGTCTTACCGGAAGACTCGGGACCGTAGATTTCGACGATTCTGCCTTTTGGGTAGCCGCCGACACCCAACGCCGTGTCCAAACCGATAGAACCGGTGGAGATGACGTCCATTTCTTCAATATGCGTCTCGCCCATGCGCATGATGGAGCCCTTGCCGAACGTTTTTTCGAGTTTTTCGAGCGTGGAGTTGAGCACTTTCAGTTTCTCAGCGTTCACATTGTTTTTGATTTCTTCTTTTTCCATTCTTGATAGGTTTTATGATTTCAGGGGGCAAAGGTACGCTTTTTTTCAATCGTTTCAAGTGTAAAAACAGAAAAATATTTCCTTGGAAACTAACTGTTTACCAAAAAATTAACTAATAATAGTTAATTTAAAATGACGGATTTCGGAGGAAATCGGAACTCTCGCCGTATATCCGTGCAACCCAAAAAAATCGTATCTTTGCCCCGTTTTTCAAACAACGGAAATATGAAAATGGACATTCTGCTCGGCCTGCAATGGGGCGATGAAGGCAAAGGTAAGATTGTGGACGTTCTCACGCCCAAATATGATGTGATTGCGCGGTTCCAGGGCGGCCCGAACGCGGGTCACTCCCTCGAATTCAACGGCATCCGCCACGTGCTGCACATCATCCCGTCCGGCATCTTTCACAAGGAGAAGACCAACATCATCGGCAACGGTGTGGTCATTGACCCCATCATCTTCGAAGAGGAGATCAACGCGCTGATTGCCATGGGGTTGACGCCTACCGACAATCTCTTCATCTCCCGCAAGGCGCACCTTATCCTGCCCACGCACAAGCTCCTCGACGCCGCGCAGGAGGCTCACAAGGGCAATATGAAAATCGGCTCCACGCTGAAGGGCATCGGACCGACCTACACCGACAAGATCGCCCGCACGGGTCTGCGCGTCTGCGACCTCGAATCCCCTGATTTCGAGACCAAATACCGTCAGAAAATCGACGAGCACATCGAGATTTTGCAGAATTTCCACTTCGACTATGAAGCGAAGCTCGCCGAGTTGGACGCTCAATGGCGCAAGTCGTTGGAGACCATTCGCAAGTTCCAGTTTATCGACAGCGAATACGTTGTACACCAATATCTTACGGAAGAGAAATCCGTTTTGGCCGAAGGAGCTCAAGGCACGCTGTTGGACGTGGAGTTCGGTGCATATCCGTTCGTGACCTCCTCCAACACCATCGCCGCCGGCGCGTTCACCGGTCTGGGACTGGCCCCGCATTACGCCGGCCGTGTCTTCGGTATCGTGAAGGCCTACTGCACCCGCGTGGGCAGCGGTCCCTTCCCGACCGAACTCTTCGACGAAACGGGCGAATTCCTCCGCAAGGAAGGTAACGAGTACGGCGCAACCACCGGAAGACCAAGACGTTGCGGATGGCTCGACCTCGTGGCACTCCAATATGCATTGATGATTAACGGCGTCACCGACATCGCGCTTACCAAAGCCGACGTGCTCGACAAACTCGATGAAATCAAGGTCTGCACGGCCTACCGCGTCAACGGCGAACTCACCGACCGGATGCCCTCCGCCACCGATGTGGAGATTGAGCCGGTCTATACCACCCTGCCCGGCTGGAAGACCGCCATCTCGAGCTGCAAAACCTACGAGGAACTTCCGCAGACGTTCAAGGACTACATCCAATTTATTGAAGATAAGACCCATACGAAAGTGTCCATTGTGTCCGTGAGTCCGGACCGCGACGGCACCATCTTTCGCGACTAACCTCATTTATGAAAAGACATCCGTTCATCGGCCTGTTTTGCCTCCTGCTGGCATTCGTCTTGCCGGCAAAGGCGCAAACCACAGGTGGTGACGATGAATTGTTGCAGCTTCTGCGCACGGAACTGCAGCAGAACTACGGCGCTCTTCAGTACAATCAATATCCGCCCTACTTTTTGGCATATCGCGTCCATAAGACGGAAGAGCACCATGTTGCCGCTAATTTTGGCCATATTTACGATAATTCCAGCTCAAAAACAATCTTCCTGACCATAGAATTACGCGTCGGGAAGCGCGAAACGGACAATTATCACTATCTTGACCACCAAAGCTATTCGGTGAAACAGGTGGCGCTGCCGTTGGATGAAAATCCGGCTTTGGTGCGCAAGATCCTGCAACGAGAGACGGAACGGGCCTATCGGGAATCCGTTCTGCAATACGCTGACAATCTGGTAAATGCGACACTCTATGGCAGCGACAGTGCGGAGACTTTCCTCTTCCTGCCGATGGACATGGACCAATATTACGAACCGCCTGTTTCGGATGACCATTGGAATGCCGACGACTGGGTAAACTGGCTTCGCCATTGCACCTCCGATGCTTCCCTTTCCCCAAATGTGACGAACGCCTCTGCCGAAGTGACCTACAAAATCAACCGCAACTATTTGGTTAACAGTGAGAGTAGTTTTACGGTACAGAATCATACTGAAGCCCGATTGAACCTGCATATTGAGGCACTTACCGATGACAACACGACGGAGCACCTTGACTACCCGTTCTTCGCACCGCTGCCCGAACTGCTGCCCAATGCGATGCAGGATTATTTTCACTTGATGGAAGTGCTGATAAACGACATCTGCAACGCGCCTTTCCAAGAGAACTTGGACTGTCCGGTGTGGTTGACAGATCAGGCGGTTGTCACGTTGGTACACAACCTTGTCGGCCATTCATTAGAGAATCCTGCTGATGGCCTTTTTACCGGAAAACTACAACGAAAAGTCATGCCGGAAGGATTCTCCGTCATCAGTGATCCTACGAAAAAGAATCTGCATAACAATTATCTGATGTATGACAAATATCTGAATGGCGGCTATACGTTTGATGATGAGGGCGTTAAAAGTCAGCGGATGGTGTTGGTTAATCATGGTGTATTGGAGGGATTTTTGTCCGGGCGCACACAACAGTCGCAGGCCTACATGCCCAATGGCAGCGCCCGTGGGAAAAATGGTCTGCCCGCCGCCCGTCAGTCTAACCTGATAGTGGGAATGGACAATCATTTGACGAAAGAACAGTTTGGTATCAACCTTTCAGATGAACTGCGGCGTCAAAATCTGCCGTACGGGATCCGCATAGTGAAGGCAGATGTGGTTTGTGATACGAACCGTGACATAATAACCCTTTGTCCGACATTGTGTTACAAATATTTTTCCGATGGAAGGGAACAGCTTATTCGGGATATTCGAATCTCTGCTTCCCCGCAACAATGGCTTGACAACCTGATGGCAGGAGGAGTCAATTTAAACAATGGAGCCATTCTATGCCACAGCAAAGGAGATGAATTGTCCACCCAATGTGTGTCTCCTGATTTGCTGTTCCGCCGCCTGCCCGTGCGACACGCGCCCAAGCCCAAGTCAGACCGCATGATCGCGCACCTCAGCGCCACCCAAACGGAAAACGATGGAGACCCGTTCGCCCTTTTCTTCCAAGTGGCTCAGGATGAACGGGATATAGACGAGAACCTCCTCAAGGTCGGCGAACTGAATGCTCCGTATTACCAGGATTACCTGATGACCGATGCCGAAATCTACACGGTAGAGGCTTCGGAAGGGAGCCTTCTCTACACCAACCAAAAACACGTCCGCAAGTTGGTGCCGAAAGTGCTGGTAGGCAGCGACTTGTTCAACAACGAGAATTTGTATGGGGAGTCCGTGCCCGCTGCCTACGACATGTCCACGGATGATACCTACGAGTCGTTTGCCCGCGACTTCCGCAAAGCCACGGAAACGGAGTATCGAAAAGCGGTGCGGGACTTCGCCCTCAAAGAAGCTGTCACGCAACTGTCTGAAAGAAAAGCTGTTCGGGAACGATCTGATATTGTCCCAACACAAGTTTACGGTGTACGTGGCCAGTCCTCGGATCCCCCGACGATGAACAATCTGGAGCATTTCGTTCGCGAGGCTTCCGCCGAACTTGCAAGGCACGACTTCTTGGAGCGCTCGGGTGTCAATCTTTACGTTATGACAGGCTACCACTATTTCTGGGGCAGTGACAAGGTGAAGTATTCGGAACCGGTGGAAATCATCGGCGTGCAACTTTATGGTACGATAAAGCAACCTGATGGACAGGAGTTTACAGATGCCGAAACTGTTTTCCTCCCGAGCTCGTCATTCCTTTTCAATCTTCAAAGTGTCCAGTCGGAGATAGTGAATCTGTTGGCGCATTTAGAAACGATGCACAAGTCCGGTGCCCGTATGATGGAAACGTACAACGGACCTGTCTTAGTGGAGGGTGACGCCGTGGGACAGCTTCTCGCAAAAGCATTGTTGGAAGAACGGCCTAACTTGTTTGCATACAAAGAGTCCGCCGTTGTGAAATACGGGCATGACAATACAACAACCCCACATTTCGAAGATTTTATCGACAAGATCATCACTTCGAAAAACATATCGGTGACCGCCAATAAGTTCGCCGACGAGTTCGAAAACGTCGCGTTTTGCCGTCACTACCAGAACGATGCGGAAGGGGCCGGGGCACAGGAGACGGAAATTATCCGCAATGGGGAACTTGTCGCGTTGATGGGGAACAGAACCGTTACGAAATCAACAACTTACAGCAACGGATTCCAACAGATAGCCCTCAACCAAGAGGCTGGCTTCGGCACGCGCGGCACTTCACGTCTCGACTTTTCTTACAAAATGACGGTGCCTCGGAACAAGCTCAAAAGTCGGCTTCTGAGCGAGGCGAGAAAACAGGGATTGTCGTATGCCTATATCATCAGGAGACTGTATGACAACACGTTACAGAATATTGTCAATCCTTCCGAAAGCAAAGGAACACCCGTTCTGCAACTTTACCGCGTGGATGTGCGTACGGGTAAGGAGACGCCGGTCACCGGCGCGAACCTTTCGTCATGCAACTTCTTTGTTCTGAACCACATAACCGCCGCTTCCAAAGAAAATACCGCCTATCCTGTGATGGTGGATGTGCGGGGAGTGGCAGGCAGTCGCGATTTCCCGTTTGCCGGCGTGCCCACGTGCATTGTCGCACCGGACGGGTTGTTGTTGAAATCCGCGTTTTTGCGCCCGTAGAGACGCAATGCGCAACGTCTCTACATTCTAAAAAATCGTATCTTTGCGCCCTTAATTTCCGACTATGTTAAAAATTGAAGATTTACACGTATCCATCAAGGATAGAGAGATATTGAAAGGCGTGAATTTGGAGGTGAAAGCGGGGGAGGTGCACGCCATTATGGGCCCGAACGGCACCGGAAAAAGCACGTTGGCATCCGCCATCGCCGGCAAGAGCGGCTACGAAGTGACGCAGGGAAATGTCTGGTTCAAAGGCAAAAACCTGCTCGACCTCTCCATTGAGGACCGCGCCCGTGAAGGCGTCTTCATCGGCTTCCAATACCCGGTGGAGATCCCCGGCGTGAGCATCGCCAACTTCATGCGCACCGCCCTCAACGAGGTGCGCAAATACCGCGGCCTCGACCCGCTCAACGGCGCCCAGTTCCTCAAACTGATGGCCGAGAAGCAGAAAGTGGTGGAGCTGACCGACAAGCTCAGCAACCGCTCCGTGAACGAAGGCTTCTCCGGCGGCGAGAAAAAGCGCAACGAGATTTTCCAGATGGCGCTCCTCGACCCCTACCTCGCCATCCTCGACGAGACCGACTCCGGCCTCGACATCGATGCGCTCCGCGTGGTCGCCAACGGTATCAACCACCTGCGCGGCGCAGACAAAGCCATCATCGTCATCACCCACTATCAGAGACTGTTGGACTACATCGTCCCCGATGTGGTGCATGTGCTTTTCGATGGCAAAATCGTGAAATCGGGTCCGAAAGAGCTGGCTCTTGAACTGGAGAAGCGCGGTTACGACTGGATTAAGGAAGAATACGAACAGGGCAAGTTATGAGAGCGTTCACACAATTCATCCAGGGTCTTTTCAACGAAAACCAGGCGCAATATCCTGACGGCGCGCAGGCGGCCATCCGCGACCTCCGTCGGAAAGCGATGGACCTTTTCTTGCAGAAAGAGCTGCCCGACAAGCATTTGCAAGGCTGGCAACAGTCGGTGCTGAACAAGAAGGTGAAAACCGATTACATCCAAAAGCTGCAACCCGACCCGTACCGTCCGTTGGCGGAATATTTCCAGTGCCGCGTGCAGGATCTGCACCCCACGGTACTGCCCGTCAGCAATGGTTGGTATATTTCTGAGAAGCAGGAAGTTACTGTTGACGAACAGGGCGTGATGACCGGCAGTTTGTTCGCAGCCATCCGTCAATATCCCGACTTGGTGTTGCCGCTGTTGGCACATGCCAATTTGGAGAAAGAGAACGGTTTGGTGGCTCTCAACGAAGCCCTTTTCAACGACGGTGCTTTTATCTATGTCCCTGACAATGTGAAGGTTGAGAAACCGATGCAAATCGTCTCGCTGATGAACACCACTGACCCGCTTCTGGTCAACAATCGTCACCTCATCGTGATGGGAAAGAACACCGAACTTTCTGTTATCCA
>Ga0247610_10006654_pt1 | contig 11982 bp, 9 predicted proteins | sample 174DNAGHGhighgp2_FD_193483 | JGI IMG/M metagenome (GOLD analysis project Ga0247610, IMG submission 193483) | Sheep rumen microbial communities from Palmerston North, Manawatu-Wanganui, New Zealand - 1742 DNA GHGhigh gp2 | ecosystem: Host-associated > Mammals > Digestive system > Stomach > Rumen ...
TTCAGTGAATTTGGTTACCAATTTCAGTGAATTTACTCACCAAATTCACTGAATTTACTTTTTATGCAACTAATTCCTTGGCAACTTTCATAGGAATTTATGTCTGGCTCAAAATATCTAATCAGTTCAGGGGCGTCAGTGGGTAGATCACGTTGACGATGAAGATATTAGCAGCCAGGATGATGAAGTTCATCGGCAGTCCGATGCGTATGAAGTCGCTGAAGCGGTAGCCGCCGGGGCCATAGACCAGCATGTGGGTGGGAGAGCCGATAGGGGTGGCAAAGCTGCTGCTGACGCTTATCATCAGTGCGATGAGGAAGGGGTATGGCTCGTAGCCGAGTTGCCCGGCAGCCTGATACATGATGGGGAAGAACATGGCACCAGCCGCAGTGTTCGAGATAAACTCGGTGATGAAGGTGCCTACCAGACAGATGGACGCCATGACCACTATCGGATTAGTGCCGCAGATGTCGAGGATACCGAATGCCATACGCTCGGCGATGCCCGTTTTCTGAAGGGCCAGTCCCAGCACGACACTCCCGGCAAAGACCATCAGTATCTCTCCGTTGATGCTCTTCATGGCCTGCTGGGGCGTGCAGCACTTGAATGCGAGCATGGCACCGGCAGCGATGAAGGCACACTGGAGCAGCGACATTACCCCCAATGCCGAGAGCACCACCATGGCCAGCATGATAAAAGAAGAAAGCAGCGTCTTGAAGCCCGTGTTTGGCAACAGTTCGCTATCGAAGAAATGCAGTTGCGACTCCAGCCGTTCGGTGTCCATACTCATGTGCGGCGGGCAGTCCAGCAACAGCGTGTCGCCTGCCTGCAGGACCACCTTACGTGGAGGCTCGCTGATGCGTATCCCACGACGCGCTACGGCTACAAGTGTCATGTTACTATTTTGTTCAAATTTACTATTGCTGATAGTAGTACCGATGAGCGGACTGCCGAAGGTGACATAGGCAGTACGCAGCCGGCGTTTGTGGTCTATCTCGCTCAGCGAGAACACATGATGATCGGCGCTCACCAGTCCGTGGGTATCCTGCAGTTCCAAGATCTCGTCTATCTGTCCGGCATATACCAGATGGTCGCCGCCAAGGATATACTCGTCCTCAGAGACAGGCGAAGGAATATCATCGAAATGGTAGAATTCCAGCAGCGAACCACCTTTCACCGCGAACAGCCCGGCTTCACCCAAGGTATTTCCGATATAGGGATTGTCTGACGGCACTTGCAGCTCCACGGTATATTCCGACGTGGTCTCGAAGGCCGACTCAGGCGCCTTGCGTTCGGGCAACAGCCGGCGCATCGCGATGATGGAGAGCACACCGACAAAGAGACAGAACAAGCCAGGGACGGTCGTCGCCAGGATGTTCATCGCGTGCCCCGTATTGTCGGCATATAGGCCAGAGATGATCAGGTTCGGCGGTGTACCGATCAGCGTACACACACCGCCCATGCCTGAGGCATAGCTCAACGGGATGAGCAGCTTGGAGGGCGTGATACCCAGTTTCTTCGACCACATCTTGACGATGCCCACGAAAAGCGTCACCACCGTCGTGTTGCTGAGAAACGAACTAAGCGCGGCAACGGGCAGCATCAGTCTGACGACCGCTTTGGAATAGCTGTCGGGCTGCCCCAAGAGGTGTTTCACAATCCATTGCAAGACACCAGTGTATGTGAGTCCGGACACAACGATAAACAAAATACCGATGACAACCACCGAGGTGGAGCTGAAGCCCGAGAAGGCATCTTTGGCATCGAGTACACCAGTGACGAAAAGAATGCCGATGGCCCCAAGGAACACCATGTCGGCACGCAGTTTTGTAGTCAGCATGACGGTAAACATCGTGAGAACTGTCGCGATGGTAATCCATGCATGAACATTAAATCCCCAAAATTCAATTGTTCCCATATGCGTCTTTTGATATTATCAGCGGCAAGCTATTCGCCTGTTCGTAGTTTGCAGCTGCAAAAATACCAAAAAAAACGGTACCTGAGAAACAATTATCGAAGATTAACGTTATTTGTCAAACACCCGTGAATGTCTTGGTATAATGTCGCTTTTCTAGTTTTACAATTAAGTTTAACGCTGAAAAAATAGTTATAATTGGCGAGACCGCCAAATAAAATGATCACTTTTGTTGATCTAAGAGAATTATTACTCTTATTTGCTTGCAATTATCATGGATTATTTGTATCTCTGCCCACGTTTTTGCAAATAGAAATGAAAGGAATTATTAACATCAACGATATACACAAAAGTGGGTCAGAGAACCCTGACCCACTCCCACATGATCAATTTCATTCATAGACATCTTCTTCCGGACGGTCTTCCTCGATGACAAGGTTGTCGATGATGAAATTCTGGCGCTCCATCGTGTTCTTACCCATATAGTATTCAAGGAGCTTCTGCACCTGATCGGTCTTGTGGAGGGTCACCTGCTCCAAACGGATGTCAGGACCGATGAAACCGGCAAATTCTTCAGGTGAGATCTCACCAAGACCTTTGAATCGGGTGATCTCAGGATCGGGTCCCAGCTCGTTGATGGCATTGACACGCTCCTCTTCACTATAGCAATAACGGGTGATGAAATCCGATTTCTTATCGGCCTTCGCATCAGCCTCAGCAATCACCTGTTTGTTCTTGATTTTTGTACGGCGGTTACGAACGCGGAAAAGCGGCGTCTGCAACACATAGACATGCCCTTTCTTGATGAGTTCTGGGAAGAACTGCAGGAAGAAGGTGATAATCAGCAGACGGATATGCATGCCATCGACATCGGCATCGGTGGCTACAATGACCTTGTTATAGCGCAGACTATCAAGTCCTTCTTCGATATCAAGTGCAGCCTGCAAGAGATTGAACTCCTCGTTCTCATAGACCACCTTCTTGGTAAGACCGAAGCAGTTGAGTGGCTTGCCTCGCAACGAGAAGACAGCCTGGGTGTTGACATCACGGCTCTTGGTGATGCTTCCGCTGGCGGAGTCACCCTCGGTGATGAAGATAGAAGACTCCTCCTTGCGCTCGTCCTTCACATCGCTAAAATGGATGCGGCAGTCGCGCAACTTACGATTATGGAGATTGGCCTTTTTGGCGCGTTCACGGGCCAGTTTGGTCACGCCTGCCATCGCCTTACGGTCTCGCTCGCTCTCCTTAATCTTGTTCTCCAGCACCTCTGCCACATCGCTATGGATATGCAAGTAGTTGTCGACCTCCTGTTTGATGAAGTCGCCAACATATTTATTGATGCTGACACCCTCAGGCGACATCACCGTAGAGCCCAGTTTGATCTTGGTCTGGCTCTCGAAGATGGGTTCCTCGACATTGATGGAGATGGCGGCAACGATACCTGTGCGGATATCGCCGTATTCGTATTTGTTGAAAAACTCCTTGATGGTTCGGGCGATGTGCTCTTTGAAGGCACTCTGATGGGTACCGCCCTGTGTAGTATGCTGGCCATTGACGAAGGAATAGTACTCCTCGCCATACTGGTTGGCATGAGTAAAGGCAATCTCAATGTCTTCGCCCTGCAGATGGATAATGGGATAAAGGGCATCACTGGTCATACGATCCTTCAGCAAGTCTTCCAGTCCATGACGCGAGAGGATACGACGACCGTTATACATGATGATCAGCCCCGTGTTCAGATAGGTATAGTTGCGCAACATGTTCTCTACGATCTCATCGTGGAACTGATAGTTGTGGAACATCGTTGCATCGGGTTCGAAATAGATATAGGTACCGTTCTCGTCCTGTGTCGGCTCTGTGACATCGCTGGTCAGCTTACCACATTCGAAGGTAGCCTTACGCACCTTGCCTTCGCGGTAACTGTGTACCTCGAAATGCGTGCTCAGCGCATTCACGGCTTTCACACCCACACCATTCAGTCCGATAGACTTCTTGAATGCCTTGGAATCGAACTTTCCACTGGTATTCAGGATACTGACGGAATCGATGAGTTTACCTTGAGGGATGCCTCGGCCATAGTCACGGACAGAGATGCGGTGATTGTCCTCGATATTCACCTCGATACGGTCGCCGGCCTTCATCTTGAACTCGTCGATGGAGTTATCGAATACCTCTTTCAGCAGCACATAGATACCGTCTTCTGGTGAAGAGCCGTCGCCCAAACGACCGATATACATACCTGGGCGCAAACGAATATGTTCAAGACCTGTTAGGGTTCTAATATTATCATCGTCATAAATGACATTTTCTTCAAGAATGTTTTTGTTGTCGTCTGCCATTTTCTTGGTTTTAGTTATAGTGATTTTCTGAAACAACGACGGCGTTTGTGCTGTTCGTGGTCAAGGTATTTCCACTGGCTCTGTACCTGACTGTTGGTCTCCATCTCCACGTTGGTCTCGCCCCACTTGAAGCCGTACTTCTGATACCAGGGGATAAGGTCATAGAACAACAGGGCATTGGCGCCCTTCTGCTGATACTCGGGCAGAATGCCCACCAGCATCATATCGACACACTCGGCCTTATGGAACTTCAGCGCACGCAGACAATGCCACCAGCCGAAGGGCCACAGACGTCCTCTGTGACATTTCTGCAGGGCACGGGTCATCGAGGTAATGGAGATGCCTACACCAATGATATCATGATTGGGCGTGTTCCAGTCTTCAATGAGACAGATCAGGTTCATGTCGAGCATAGGGAAATACATCTTCAGATACTCGTCGATCTGTGCCTCCGTCATCTGCGAGTAGCCATAGAGATGACCAAAACTCTTGTTGACCACATCGAGCACCTTGCGACCAATCTGTTCCTCGCCAAACACCTGACTGCGCTTAGGATGCATTGGGTGCAGATTATAGCGCTTCATAACCATCTCGGCTATCTTCTGATATTTCTCGGGCACCCCGCCCTGAGGCACAATCAGTTTGAACTCCAGATAGTCGTTGTCCTTTTCCCAACCACCAAGTTTTTCGATATGTTGGGGATAATAGGGGTAATTATAGATGGTGGCCATCGTGCCCAACTCCTCGAAGCCATCGATGAGCATACCTTCCGGGTCCATATCAGTAAAGCCAAGGGGACCGACAATCTCTGTCATACCCTTCTGGCGGCCCCATTCCTCAACAGCCTGGAAGAGGGCGCGGCTCACCTCGATGTCGTCGATAAAATCGACCCATCCAAAGCGCACGCTCTTACGTTCCCATTTCTCGTTAGCCCTCTTATTGATAATACCGGCAATCCGTCCTACGAGTTTACCGTCTTTATAGGCCATAAAATACTCTGCCTCGCAGAATTCAAAGGCAGCATTCTTATCCTTGCTCAGCGTATGGACCTCGTCGCTGTATAAATTGGGCGCATCATAGGGATTGCCCTTGTACAAGTCATAATGGAAGTCAATGAAGGCCGTCAGACTCTTCTTGTCTGTTACCTTCCTAATCTCTACTGATGACATATCTATTGGTCTTTAAAGCTTTAAAACGTTGCAAAGATACAAAAAAAAGTGAAAAGTGAAAAGTGAAAAGTGAAAAATTTGCTGCCGCACACCTTTTTTAATGGCAGGCATTATCCACACTCCCCGCCTCCAACAATCGCTGCTGAGCCTCGTCATAACTCAAGCCCAGCATATCCTGAAGCATCCGTGTACCGCGATCCACCAGTTTGGCATTAGTCAACTGCATCTTAACCATCCGATTGCCTTCAACACGGCCCAAGCGTATCATCAGCGAGGTGGATATCATATTCAGCACCATCTTCTGGGCCGTACCACTTTTCATGCGACTAGAGCCTGTAACGAACTCCGGACCCACAATCGTCTCAATAGGATATGCTGCGGCCTCAGCCAAAGGCGTATGGTGATTACTGGTGATACAGCCTGTCAGCAAGCCGTTCTCTCTGGCTTGTTGAATGGCACCAAGCACATAGGGTGTTGTGCCTGAAGCCGCGATACCAAGTATGGTATCATCTGTGGTGGGATGATAAGTAAGCAGATCCTTCCAGCCTTGCCCGGGGATATCCTCCGCCTTTTCAACAGCATGACGCAGAGCCTTATCGCCGCCTGCGATGAGTCCTATCACCCAAGTATCGGGCACACCAAAGGTAGGTGGCAACTCACTGGCGTCCAAGACACCCAAACGACCACTCGTGCCAGCTCCGATATAGAAGAGCCGGCCTCCTCGCTTCATCCGCTCCTCAACGGCCTCCACAAAGGGCTCTATCTGTGGAATAGCCTGCCTGACGGCCTCAGCAACCCCTGCATCCTCCTCGTTGATGTGCTGCAACAACTGGGATACTGACATCTGTTCCAGATGATCAAAACGTGAAGGCTGTTCGGTAATCTTATCCTTGATATCCATACTTCAAAGTTATTGTTTTTATTCCCAACATTCCAACTCATGTTCCAGTTCTGGTATCTGACTACGGTGGAAGACGGGTTCCTTGATACCCTGCTTCTTCTGTCTCCGATAGTCATCAAGCAGACGGAAGGCATAACGACCCAAAAGTATAATGGCCGTCAGGTTACAAGCCGTCAGGAAGGCCATAAAGAAATCAACAATGTTCCACACCAGTTCGAAACTCGCTGCCGCTCCAAAAATAACCATCACTCCAGCAGAGAAAATGCGATAGACGGTCATCACCTTCGTATTTGACGTAATAAAACGGATATTAGCCTCGCCATAATAGTAATTGCCGATAATACTGGAGAAAGCAAAGAGATAGATTGCCACTGCCACAAATATGGGCCCTGCTGCTCCCACTTCAGACTGTAAGGCAGACTGTGTGAGGGCAATGCCATTCAACTCTGGTGTCTGATAGAGGCCGCTGATCAGAATGATAAAGGCTGTACAGGAACAGACAAGCAACGTATCGGTAAAGACACCCAGAGCCTGAATGAGTCCCTGTTTCACAGGATGGGTAACGGAAGCTGTCGCCGCTACATTGGGCGCACTACCCTCACCCGCCTCATTCGAGAACAACCCCCGCTTCACACCATTCATGATGGCAACGCCCATACCGCCACCAGCTATCTGCTGAATGCCGAATGCATCGAGTACAATCACTTTAAAGACATGCGGAATCAGTCCGATGTTCATCACAATAATCACCAACGTCAGAACGACGTAGCCTATCGCCATCACAGGCACTAAGACAGCACTGACATGAGCAATACGCTGGATGCCACCAAAAACGATGAACAAGGCGATCACGGCCAGTCCTGTCCCCACCCATAACGGTGGCCAGCCAAAGGCTTCCTGCATGGCTCCGCAAATGGTGTTCGCCTGGATGGAATTGTTAGACAATCCGAACTGACAGGTAATGAGGACAGCAAACAAGACCGCCATCCATCGCTGGTGCAGTCCGCGCTGGATATAGTAAGCAGGACCACCGATGAAGGAGTCCTTATCCTTCTGCTTGAACAACTGCGCTAAAGTCGACTCCACGAAAGCCGTCGCAGAACCAATCAGGGCGACGACCCACATCCAGAACACCGCACCCGGACCACCGATGGCGATTGCTGAAGCCACACCTGCCAAGTTGCCTGTGCCTACCCGGGTGGCCACACTGACGGCAAACGCCTGAAACGATGAAATACGCTTCGGTTTGTTTTCTGCCTCCCTCTCCTTGACTTGTGTCTCTACCGTATCAATAGCCGAGTCGGTTAGCAGGCGTATCATCTCGCCCACCATCCGGAACTGTACAAAGCGTGTGCGCCACGTAAACCACAATCCGCTGCCCACAAGGACAGCTATCAGTACATAGCCCCATATAGCATCGTTGACTGAAGTGATCAGTTCGTTAAGGTCCATTCATATAAAGAGTTAATATCCAAAATCCTCACCCACAAGTATCACCGTATGCTTGCCACGTGGCGAATTGCGCAGGAAATGGACATAATTGCAGATGCTCTCAGGCGAGTTGCAATTGTGGCAGACGCCATCGGTCTGACAAGGCGTCTTAATGTCGAAGCGGGCTGCATTGATGGGCGAAGCCGTCGAACGGGCGCGTGCTAATGCTGCCTCAACGGTCTGAGCCACCTTGTTCAGGCCGATAATGAAGATCACCTTTTTCGGTCCCCAGGTGATGGCAGCCACACGATTGCCATTGCCATCGATATTCACGATGACACCGTCTTCGCTGATGGCATTGGCACTCGACAGATAGACATCTGCTGTGAAAGCACGCTCATAGATCTTCAACACTTCCTCACGGTCTGTCACCTCATCACGGTCGAGCACCTCGAGGGTTCCTCTTTCCTTCAGCGCCTGAGGGATGCCCATATCGCGGATGGTCATCGACCCGCCCCACGTCACACTGCTACCATCGGCGATCAGTTCCGATACTTTCTTCACTGCCTCCTCTGCCGTCGGGCAGTAGAAGGCTTCCATATTGCGACGCTTCAGATTCTTGATCATCCGCTCCGCCAACCGATTGTTTCGTAATTCCTTGGGTGTCATTTGTTCAGTATTTGTTTTGCATGTTCTTTGGTCTTCACCTGTTTGCCAGCAAAGATCTGTTCGATGATGCCCTCCTCATTGATAATAAAGGTGGTGCGGATGGTGCCCATCGTCTTCTTGCCGTACATCACCTTCTCGCCCCAGGCGCCCATCGCCTCCATCAGTGTCTTGTCGACATCGGCTATCAGAGGGAAGGGCAGCTCATGCTTCTCCTTGAACTTCACATGCGAAGCGGCGGAATCCTTGCTCACACCAACCACTTCGTAGCCTGCTTCCTGCAGTTCACCATAGTGGTCTCTCAGACTGCAAGCCTCAGCCGTACAACCGCTGGTATTATCCTTCGGATAAAAATACAGCACCAGTTTCTTTCCCTTATAATCACTCAGACGGATATCCCGCCCTTGTTCGTCTTTGCCCAATATCTCAGGCGCCTTGTCTCCAATATTCATAGCTGTTCATTTTTAAATATCTGCTGCAAAGATACGAAATTTCAGATAAAAACACGCCCTTCGCACCAAAAAATTTACTCAAGGAAGAACAGGCTGACGCCAATCACGGAAATGAAAGCACCCACAACCGCCTTCCACGTAATCTTCTCGTGGAAGAGCCAATAGGACGGTAGGAGGATAATAATCGGTGTCATTGCCATCAGTGTAGAGGCGATACCTGCAGCAGTATATTGTACTGCCATCAGTGAAAACCCAACCCCCACGAATGGTCCGAAGATGGTGGTAGCCGTCGCTACAGAAAGTCCCTTTTTATCGTGCATCGCCTCGCGCAAATGTCCCATTTCATCGCGATAATGCAGCAATAGTAAGAACCCCACAATGCCAGCTACGCAACGGTAGAAATTGGCACTGAAGGGCACCAGCCATTCGGGCACACCCATATCAGCCAAAGCCGCCATATCGTAATGATCCATACCTATCTTGCTGAGCACTAATCCCACACCTTGACAGACAGCTGCGCTAATGGCGAAGAGCACACCATTGAGAGGCAATTTCAGCGATAGCTTATGATGCTCCCCCCGTCCGAGTACAGAGATGCCGATACCGAAAAGTGTCACCAGCATCGCTACAATACTCATCGCCCTCATCTGCTGACCTAATGTCACCCAGGCCATCAGCGCAGCAGACAACGGAGCCAGCGTCATGAAGAGCTGACCAAAACGCGAACCTATGATGATATAACACTGGAACAGACAGAAATCGCCTATGACATAGCCCACTAATCCAGACAACAGCATCCAGCCACAGGCATCGCCAGGCACACCCATCGGTAGCGGATTGCCCGTCACCACACCAAAGAGCATGAGCGAGAACACCAACGCCAGCGCCATTCTCAGCACATTCAGCGTGAGATTGCCCAGACGTTTCGAGCCAAACTCACTCAGCAACGCCGTCGCAGTCCACGAGAACGCGACGCCTATCGAAATCAGTTCGCCTAAATATGTCATTGTTTAGTTTTGTATTGACTGGTATTTATTCTAGTTTTCTTTGGACAGAATCAAATTGATGAACAAGCCGTAGCACCTCATCGAACTTCTTTTCATTTGCATCCCCATCTGTGGATGAACTCTTCTCTATCTTCTCCCGTTCTTTCCGATAGGCTTCTATCTCTTCATCGGTGACGTCCATCATCTGCTTGCTTTGGTCGAATAGCTTTTGCATGCTTGCCAGTATTTCGCCACTGATAAGGGCATAGTATGAATAGTCAAAATTGATGGTGCCTCTTATGGTGCGGAAAGGTAAATCAGTATAAATAGCATGTTGGACTGAGTCGCACACGATTTTTCTGTAGTCCTTGCGGATCCGATAGAATTCCGCCACATTCTCAGTAAAAAGCACATTGCCTACTGTATTGATGGTCTCAATACTCGAAGAGAAAATACGTTCTGTGGTTTCCGTAAATTCAGCATTCGGAATAATCCGACCCATCAGGGCTAAATCCATTATTTTGACCTTGGAAGTATCCTCAGCGAACTTTATTTGTCGCTGTATAGACTCCAGGATCCGAGAGTCTGATTCCTTCACTGCTTCCAGCGAGTTATACATATCGTACACCACCATCATCACAATCTCACGCTTCTCCTTCTGTTTCTTGTTGTAGTCGATGATGGCTGCCGTACCGAAAGTGAGTGCGATGGATACGGTGGTAGCGAAGAGCGAAAGCAGGAACTGCTTCAGAGAAGCCATTCCGCTGCCATTCTTCAGACTCTTGGGGGTGTGTAACTTAATATTCATATCATTCCACAGTTTTGACTGCAAAGGTACAACTTTTCTTAAATAAAAAGCCAAGATAAGAAGAAAAACATTATCTTTGCACCAGGATATGAGAAAAATAGGCCTACATAAAAAGAAATGAACGAGACGAAGAAGGGTTTCATACAGTTGCACCTCAGCGTGCTGCTTGCGGGCTTTACAGGTCTGTTCGGAAGGCTGATCACGCTCAACGAGGTGGATATCGTGTGGTATCGCATGCTCTTTACGAGTTGCATCCTGCTCGTATTCACCGGATTACCCCGTGTGGGTTGGCGAAAGTTCCTACAACTATGTGGATGTGGAGCGCTATTAGGGCTTCACTGGATATTGTTCTATGGCAGCATCAAGGCATCGAATGTGTCGATAGGCGTCATCTGTTTCTCGCTCATCGGATTCTTTACAGCCATCTTCGAGCCGATAATCTTCAAGAAGCGCTTTTCTGGATTAGAACTGCTCTTTTCGCTGATTACCGTAGCAGGTGTGATGTGCATCTTCTCGCTCGACGCCCGCTATCGCTATGGCATCATGATCGGTGTGGTGTCGTCGGCCGTCTGTGCCCTCTATGCCATCTGCAACAAGAAGGCCAGCGTGGGCGTGCGCAGTCGTACGGTGCTGATGTATCAGATGTCTGGCGGACTCTTTATCGTGTCGGCCATCATCCCCATCTATCTCTGGTTCTTCCCCAGCCAGCAACCCGTCGTGGTCATCCCTGAGGGTACGAATCTCTGGCTGATGCTCTGTCATGCGCTGTTCTGCACCGTAGGCATGTATCTCCTGCAGATCCAGGCCCTGAAACGGCTCTCGGCCTTCACCGTCAATCTCACTTACAATCTCGAACCCTGCTATACCATCATTCTCGCCTTCCTCATCTTTAATGAGGGTCGCGAGATCAATTTCTCCTTCTATCTCGGCATCGCACTGATCCTCGTGAGCGTGCTCCTGCAGTCAATAAAGGCGTGGAAATAGGGAATATGTCTAACCATTAAAATATAAAAAGGTATGAAAGAAAATCGGATTATTGCATCAGCCCTCATCGCAGTGGGCATCTTGTGTCTGGGATGGTTCATCAAAGCTGGCATCGACAACTTTGCCAACAAGGACCGCAAGGTAACGGTAAAGGGTTTGGCAGAGCGCGAAGTGCCTGCCGATAAAGTGACGTGGAGCATCGGAACGAAGGTGACGGGCAACGACCTGCCTTTGCTCTATGAGAACATCAACGTGCAGACGGACAAGATCAAGCGGTTCCTGCGACAGAACGGCCTCGAAGAAAAGGAAATCACGGTGAATCCTCCCACCA
>Ga0247610_10006656_pt1 | contig 11981 bp, 16 predicted proteins | sample 174DNAGHGhighgp2_FD_193483 | JGI IMG/M metagenome (GOLD analysis project Ga0247610, IMG submission 193483) | Sheep rumen microbial communities from Palmerston North, Manawatu-Wanganui, New Zealand - 1742 DNA GHGhigh gp2 | ecosystem: Host-associated > Mammals > Digestive system > Stomach > Rumen...
TCATTAACACTTAACTTCATTAGTTACGGTTGAGTTTGTTGAAGTTGTTTTTAAAATATCACTTGTATTTAGTGTAACAGAATCAGTTGAAATTGTGTTAGTGTAATAGGGATAATCACACCACCATTGATATGGGCATGTAGGCGGCATATTCGTAATTGTAGAGCCGCCGCAATATTGACATTTATCAATCCATGGCGCATATACGCGACCGCATTTTGGACAAATCCAACCTTTGTTTTCTGATTTAGTCATTTTGAGAATCCTCCTTAAATTGTTGTTGTAAAATAGGAATAATTTCATCAAAGGAATTATGTAGCATATGGTCTTCTGTGGCATACAAGCACATACCATAAAGCATCTGGTTAATCGAAAAACTACGCCGCCAATCTTTCTCATTAAGGTGATTAGTACGAATATCGAAGTAGTGGGCATAATTTTTCTTTGTAAAGATACGATGAATTTCTTCCCATACTTTATTATGCATTTCATTAATTAGCTCTAAACAATGTTCCTTGTTTCCTTCATCAAATTCTTGGCGATGTTCTTCTATAAAAGATTGCTCTAAATCTAATAGCTTGTCAGCCATATACTTCCACCCATAAAGAACACCCATTTCACACATTGTTCCAATAGCGGATTGCTCAGGACAAAGCACAGTATAATCACTATTCCATAGTCGTTCAATATCCGCTTCGCAAATTTTTTCCGCAAGATGATTGTTTTCTTCTTCGGTCATATTAGATTTGTCATTAATAGATTTATTCATTACAGGGGAATAGACCTCACCAGGGATATTCGCTTCTTTAAATTTATTATACTCATATTCGCGCGCGAGGTTGCTGCCAAATGACATAATATCGCCACCTAAGTAGCCGAGTGGTCGTTTTTGTTCAGACATTTGAATGCCCTCCTTTCTTCTTATTCTTAATTATATTATACCCGAATTTCAGTTAAAAGTCAAATGGGTAAAAAGAAAAGGAGAGCCAAAGCTCTCCATTTATATAATAGAAGCTAATTCCGCCGTTTTACTTCTTTCTGTTTTTAATAGTTTAACCATACCGAATAATTCATTTCCGCTCAATGATGTAATTAAACGTTGTAAACCATTATTTTCTTCAAATTTTTTATCATCGGTTTGAAAAATATCTCCATTAACCCAAAGTTGACTTTGGTCTCCGCATCTGCTAACAAGTAATTTGTATCCGCCGCCTGTAATATTTTGACCTTCAGATACGTAAATGATTGTTCTATCCCATGAACATCCGCGAATGAAACCTAAATTTGCGGCTTCAATAATACCCTGTTCTTGAAAATTAGATAATCCTTCTTCACCTAATATGCTCGCTAATGGGCCAAGGCCCCAAGCAATTTTTTCTTGCAAATCGCCTGACAAAAATCCTATTTCTGGAGCATCTTTAAATGGCACGAGATTGCGAATAAAAATGATTTTATCCATAGTGCCCTTTTGTATTAAATCTAATGCATGAAGAAGCATTAAATAATCTTTTCCGCTCCCAGGTGGGCCTACTAATAGTTTTACAGGTATTGCGGGATTTTGTAATAGGTCAAAAGCCATTTTTTGCTCTAAATTTAATGGTTTAATATTTTTATTTAGAAATTTATTACTTATATTACTATATTTTAAAGGACTATAACGTTGTCCGTCCCAACGCACAATATCTTTTAATTCGCTGCCTTCAAATAATTCACAATATTCATTAACTGTTGCGTTTAAAGTATTAAATTGTGGAGAGCTATATATTTCAGCGAATTGTCGATCTTGTGGATAATATTTCCCCCAGCCAGCATATTCTTTTGGCAATGGACGAGTTTCCTTTTCCCAGAATACTCCATTGATTCCAGGAATTTGCCGCGCGAATAGGGATAATGCACCATCACTCGTAATAAAACTTACTTCTTCATTAGTTTCTTTCTGTAACCAAATTGCTTCACATAGTAAGTGATGGTCATTTATATCAGATAAAAAGCTATATTTCTTTAATATTCGTTCAACTTTCTTCTGCGGAGCAAGACAATATTTAATTTGGTGAGATGTAAGAATATCCCGCACGGCCTGCCGCGCGAGATACTTTATATGTTCATCCCTATTAGAGTTCTTAATATTTTCTAATTCGCTTAGGACTAAAGGACTAATATATATATTATCAAAGACATCTAAAGCTCTATTTAGTATTGCTGAAGTGTCTAAAAAATTGATCATACGTCGTCAACTCCTATTACTACATCTACAATATTCAGTTCTTTCATTTCTTTAGCTGATAAGAACCATTGATGCCGCGCTTTTGCGTCATATTGCTCTGCAGTAATGTTTGTATTATCTAAAATAAATTGACGAATATCCGCGTCGACCTGATTGTTGAAACTTAATATATCGTTTGCTGTCTTAGTCTCTGATGCTGACAGCGCGATATAGCCGTCGTGTATGAGACTGTAAGTGCTTGGATAGCAATAGCGCGTAATATTATCATTTTTGCCGCCGGCCGCGAGAATTACCGCGGCCATAGATGCGGCATATCCACATACGATAATATTAAGTTTCTTTTTAAAGTGAGTTAAATAATTAGCGAAGAAAAATCCATCTGAAACAGAACCACCCATTGAATTGAGAATTAGAGTAATTGGCTCATCACTTTCATCTTCTTCAAATTCTTTTAGAGGTAAATAAACGTTTTCAACAATGGATTCTTCTACTTCACTATTAAAAATAACCGTGCGCTTGTGTAGAAGCTGATGGAAATATTGATATTTAATTGGGTCGAGTGAACTGGCGTCCTCGATGAAAGATAGAAAATCTAAATCTCCCATAGGAAACCTCCTTACTATTTTGTAATAGATTTGTTAATCTGATAGAATTTTAGAGAGAGTGCAATCTGCGGCATTAAGGTCATCTTTTCTAATTGAGCGAATATAAGGATGTCGAATAGAGATGCCGATGCCATCAGCAGAAGCCTGCGCAGTGCTTACCATCATTCCTCCGATGGTTAATGGACACATATGCCATTCATCATAATTATCGCGCAGCTCTGTTTTAAATTCTTCAGTTAAACCTGCAACCTTGCAGAGGGGTATAATATTACCATTTTTATCATAGACGCCGGTATAAATAGCACCAGGCCATCCATAATAGTAACCTTTTGAAATAGGATGAATTGAGCGACCGGTTTGATATTCTCCGTAATATTCTCCAAGTAATTTTTCGCCCGTGCGTTCGTCTTCCCAATAACTCCAGGCACCAATATCTTTACCGGTATATTCGCGCACAGCCGGTTCAATACCTGTAATGAAGCAATCAATATCCGCGCTAATTTCCTGTTTAACTTTACAGGTAGCCCAAGATGTTGGCCCACGTTTTCCTGGGATATAAATCATATCTTTTCGCGCACATACAGCACCTTCGCCACCTGCGGCAAAAATATCATTGATATCGTCAAAAAACGAATCATTCATTTCATGATATTCAATACCAATGACAAGAGGATTATTGATACGCTTAACTACTTCTGGAATGAATTTAATTCGCTCTTCAAACGGAGTATTAAGATGAAGTGTGCCATCTAATGCGAGAACATCAAAAATACGCCATTCAAGTTTCATATCTTTTTGGCGGGCTCGCGCTTTATCGTCGAGACACCTTAATATGGCGCCGCAATCCTTATCTATACCTCCGGGCAAATAAACTTCGCCTAAAATAATTGTATCATCATTAAAGGCTTTAATTACGTCATCCCAAAAGAATACTTTATTTTGAATTTCACCATAAGTGCCAGTCTTTTTACTAATGCCACGTGTTTGAAGGGCAGCGCGCTCCTTAGTAATAATCGCGCGCGACCAATTTCCATCATATTTTTGACTCCAGAGGTAGGCGCCACTTGCTGCCATCTGTTCAAGATGCTGGCGCTTAGTGGCAGCATCCATATTTGATGTCGGCGCCCAGTAGCGCATCGGTTCCATCGAGAATAAATCGTCCATAATTACTCCTTTTCTAACTCTTCAATTAACAAATCAGCACTTTCACTAAGCGCGGCAATATCACTACGATTTTCAATGATATATTCAAAATTAAAATCGTCTAATTCACATTCACTTATATGAGTTAGCTGATTCATCCTCATATTACTATTATAATACGGTTTTCCTTCTTTGTCAAATCTATTGATACGAATTGTTGTTACATTATCATTATACTGACAAACAGTTTCAAATTCGTTGTAGAAACGTAAATCTGGAATTAGTACATATTTCCAATCATTTGCGGTAGCTGAAATAAATTTAGCTACAATTTCAGCCCAATATGTTGGATAAGCGGCGCGTAAAGTGTCTGTTCCTAAATGTTGGAGCATTGCGCGGCCGGCCGTATCTTTGTTACCATCCCACTTATAGTACCGTGTAAGCATATCTTTAACTGCATCGCCAAAATGAATTGTTAATACGGTTTGGCCGCGAGATTCTAATTTTTCCTTTAATAAGCGCGCGAGCTCATCTTTGCCGCTTGCTGATTTGCCGCTAATCATCAAAACTTGCATGTTTTGCCTCCATTCGAGTTGTAAAAGCAAAAGCTACATAATCTCTGTTTTGTTCATCATCTAAACTTTCCATATATTTTTGAATTATATTTAGTGCGCCAATTAAAGTGTCTTCGCGCATTGCCATATCAATCCAAAAATCAGTTTGTCGTCGAACATATTCTGGAACATCAGGAAAAAGTTCTTCCATTACTTCTTCTCCTTATTCATGCGCGCGATAGCATCTAAAAAAGCTTGAACCTCTTCGCGCGTTTCTAATGTTATTCTACATTTAGGAATATCAGGATTGCGCTCTTCGGGCTGCGGTAAATTGTAAATATAATATTTTTCACCGCGAAGTGATTCCATATCGCCGATATAGGTAATGCGACTGGTCAATTTACTATGTGTTTTTTTACTATAAAGATCAATATATCTATAATCATCTTTTACATATTGCATTATATCGCGTGCTTCTGGTTTAATAGTTTCTACTAAACTACTATATTCCACACGTGTTACTTCATAAATATCATCATTCATGTTGGGCTCCTTGCCAAGTCCTTTTTAATTGGTCTGCGGCCGCTTGGGCCAATTCATCACATTCTTCATTCCAAAAAACTCCTGAATGACCAGAAACTTTTCGAAACGTATACCAAAAGTTATCAAAAAATGGAATTATTTTTTCCCATAAATCACGATTAGCGACATCTTGACCTTTGCTATTCATCCATCCATTGGTTTGCCATCCAATATACCATTCTTGTTGATAGCAATTGATTGCATAAGCAGAATCGCTATAAATAATAACTTTATCACAGTTGCGGCGAATGGAATTGGCATATTTTAGTGCTTCGCAAATCGCTTGTAATTCCATTCTTTGATTGGTTGTTCCATGTTCACTACCACTTTCATAATAAATTTTTTTACTATCTTTTACTACAATGAAGGCCCACCCACCAAAAGTATTATTCACGCCCACTTTTTTGAGTGAGCCATCAGTGTAGATTTCAATATTCAATATATGCTCTTTACTATGATGCTCTACCACGAGTGTTCCTCCCATTCCTTTTCTTTTATTATAACTCAAAATAAAAGAAAAGTCAAGTTATTACTCCATCATGTTTTCATCATATTCTGGAGTAATGGTTGTATGAGAGTTAAGAATGGTGTAAAATTTTTTAAGGGCATCAGTTAAATAATGCGCAATAGTAGAGGTGAGAATACCGGCCATAGCAACGGTGCTAATATTTTCAAATAGGTTGGTGTCCGCAGTTATGCCGAATTGATTGAGAATTTGCGGCAATAAGGAAACAATAACAGTTATTGCTAAACCACTTACAAGAATAATGCCGCCGCGGGCCAATCCAGTTAATAGTTTTTCTTTAGAAAATTGTTCTTTTAGAGTATTAAGATTGTAATAAATTCCCAATAATGTGTTAATTCCTAAAGAGCCTAAAAAGGCAAGAATTAAAATGCCAATTAGTTGTAAATTTTGTAACAAAGTATCAAACATTATTTAGTCCTCCTTTATAGGAAATCATTTTTTTCTTGACGTTCTTTGTATAGTTCTTTAATATATTCATACTCAACTTCAAAAACGCCATTTTTATCATTGGTCTCTTTTAATAACTTTTTATACTTATCATTAAGTTCAATGATATGTAAATATTCGTCTTTTGTATGTCTACGCCCATTACGACATGAGTTAGCAAAGTCAAGTATTTCCCAACGAATGCGGTCTTTTTCATCTTCTTTGCGTTGTTTACCTAAAGTGTCTATATCTTTTGATAGGTTGTTAATTTTCTCATTTAAACCACCGATTTGATTACGTAAATCTTCATTGGCTTTGTTCCCAATCCATTTAAATAAAGCTGTCCATGGGTTAATTTTAATTGGCGTAAATTGAATAAGTGCCGATAGTCCAACAAGCACAGCGATTATATTTTGGCCGCACCATTCTAATATTTGCTGCATCGTCACCCTTGTTTCACCTCCATGGGCTTTATGCCCTCTGGAGTTAAGTAATAAAAAAAGGAGAGATTTTATTTAAAATCTCCCCTGTCAATAAAGTATTTTATTCTTTTATCAATTTCATTAGCATATTTAATTGCATCACTTTTATTTTTAAATTGAACACGAATATGACGCTTTACATAAGGATTGGGTTGAAAGGTAGCATTATATTCTTTATTTAAATAATGATAAAAATCTTGCGGCAAAAGTCCAAATAAGCGATAGAGAATATTTATATAACTGCCGCCAGAACAATATGGTTTAAATAGATTGATAAAGTCATGAGTAAAACGAATGTAATAAGTATCATTTTCATACGTATCAATCATAGTGTATGTCATCGACCAAACTCCTTTAACCACGCATTATAACTTGCCTGTTCTTCCTTGGTTAGTGTGGAGAAAGTTAGAAGTGAATTGAAGTCAATTTCTTCAATAGGTTTTGCCGCGGATTCGTGCGGCAATTCTACTAATTCTTCAACAACAGATTTAGCTTCTTTTACATAGCGAGATACCGTTGTGGCGGAAATACCCATTTGTTTAGCTACACCAGAATAAGTGCCGATTTGTTCATAGAGAGTAAGCATTTGTTCAATCTGGTCTTTTGTGATTTTTTGAGCCATCTGATTATCTCCTTTCTGATTATATTATAGCAGAGATTTGTGGAGATGTCAAATGGAAAAATTTTCTTGTAAATTTTCTAAAAATTTTAAGAAGGCGGTTAAAAAGGTAATACGTGCGGTAATTCCTTTAGAAACTGCATTTGCTTCAATCGGCCAGTCACGAATTGAATATCGTCCTTCTTTATGCTGTAAATAATTACTAATTTCGCTGTCAGCCTTACTTGTATCAATTTCTACTTTTGCAATATTGCCGCGAGTAGAAATATCTTGATATCCCATTTCTAATGCATCAGCAACAAATGAAAGAACCATTGAGCCGGGAATATAGATATCATTTATTAAATATAAATGAATATTTTTAACTTGTGATTCGCGATTTAATTGATTGACAGCAGAATCTGCCAATTCTTTAGCCATATTTTGAGCGTCATCAAACATTAACATGCCCGCAAATATTGCAAAGTAATTCTCTAATGAATCTTTTAAACCGCCACCTATGGCCATTGAAGATAGATTCAATACTAAAGAATACATTGTATTGCGGTCAAGTAAAGTTAATCCATCTACTATACCACTAAACGTATATAGTTGATCTAACAGTGTTAAAATATTTAATTCGCGGCCGTGTAATTCAGATACTTTTCCTTCTTCTATTCTTTGATATAATTTTAATGATTCATGATAAATAAATAAATTATCAGGAATATTTAATTGTTTTAATGCGCTATCTAATTGTTGAGTAATTCTTTCTAAGTGTTGATTCATTTCAGTATATTTTTTAGATAAATCGGTCATTCGATTTTCGTGTTGTTGTTTTGCAAAATTTTCTAATTCTTCTCTTACTTGTATAACTGATTCATATAGCAAATCACGATATTGCGGATTTATTGTACCAGTGATACCACCAATTGAAATTACATCTGCCGCGGCGCTACCGCTAACTTTGCCTGTAAATTGATCACTAATTATTGATTGTACATATTCGTAAATTGTTCCGTGTCGATTATTTTTAGGGTTAGAGGTAGTCCAAGTTAAATATTTTAATTGTTCTTTATATAATTTAGTATTTTTAAAACCCTTACGTAAATAATTATCTATTGTATTATTGCGTTGTCGAGAACGTTCGCGGACTTTTAATTGTTTTTCTCGTTGACGCCAAGCTTCAGTTTCTGGTTTAATTTGTTCAAATCCCATTCCTTTTTCTAAATCAGTTAAAATTGTTTCTGCTTCTTGATTTTCTTGTCGCATTCGCTCTAAAAAATTGGTAGAGGTAGCGTCTGTAATTGTTGTGTATTGTTCAAATAATTGTTCTAATTCATCCTTAACGTCATCTAATGTTTGATTTTCTTTTAAATGAGTTTGTAGATAATGTTCAAAATCAATAGTTAAGGCTACTAAAAAAGCAGGAAAGTGAGTTTTTGCGGTTAAATTGTTTTTCGCATATTGTTCGGCAAATTGAATTAAAAGTTTTTGCGTTTTTGCTGAAAAACTATTTTCTTGCTCTCTTGCTTTTGTATCAATGATATTTCGTAAAATGCCATCTATATCACCAGCTACGCGAAATAAATATTGATCTGAACGAATGTTGTTTCGATTTTCATTCAAAATTTGTTTTAAACGATTAGAGTAATCTGTTAAATTAGAACGAATTGCATTGATGCAAGTGGTTAAATCTTTATAGAAATCAGTCAAATCTACAGATTCAGGGTCGTTCATAAATTGTTGTAATTTGTTATAAATATCATTAAAATCTTTATTGTTCAATATATTCGGCGGCAAATCTCTTTGAAGTTGATTTAAATATTGCTGCACAATTAACACTTCTTTACGGCGCTCATTTGCGGCAACACTTTTTAAAAATTGAATGGCACTTGTAATAACTTCGTTATTGTTCTGTTCATTTATATTGAATATGCTTGAAGCTGGGTCAATTAGATTAGTCATAACGTCATTATATAACTGTATTTTATGATTATTTAAACTAATGTTTTGCGTGCTTTCAATTAAATCATTAAAATATACGAATCGCGCCGCAGCTCTATATCTTGGTAATATAGTATTAGGAAAATGTCGTTTCATACAAATCCTCCATATAAAAATAAAACCCGCAAAAGCGGGTTCTTAAATTTGGCAGGCGATGCAGGTGACGCTCCTGCGCATCATGGGTCAAAGCCATGCACACTTCTGTTATGTTAATCGCCTATATTGGAGCGGATGACCGGTGACGATCCGGCTACTGCGGCTTGGAAGGCCGCCATATTACCAACTTATACGACATCCGCTTATGGCTGATATTCTTGTATATCAATGCCATTTTCTCTAAACCATTTCTGTATTACAACTCTTTCACTACAAGGATTATTTGGTGCTTCATATACAATTAAAATAATTTCAGGTTCTTCTTTAAATCCTAAATCTTCTTGAACCTTTCGCGCAATTTCTTCAAATTTAGCAACGATTTCATTAAAGTTTAAACGCTTTAGTTGAATGTAATAATGTTTAAGAAATAAGCATTCCTCGGGCGTCATTAAACATTTTTCACGACCACGACAATCATTTTTACAAATAGGGCCAGGAATGAAGGGATTCGCGCGAAGTCCAATTAAGCGCCCTTCGCTATCAATATGCTCGTTACGAAAGAATGCTGGATTCCACATCGCGGTTGAAAAAGCAAGTTGATTTGGCTTGAAGTGGCGAATTTGTGAGAAATATGATGTGTAAAATTTCATAATAATCCTTTCTAAAATAACGAAGCGGTTTTATTGATTATTGCTCTACCTGTTGAGCTAATAGCCCGATGGGCCATATAGGAATCGAACCTATGACACATAATTTCTTGTGTAATTGCTGTAACCGCTTCAATAAATAACAAAGCCTTTTAAATATGAAGGACTTGAACCTTCTCTCATTTTGTAAGCAGCAAAATAATTTATCCATTAAAAGTATTGCTGTAAAGGCTTTTAAATATGGAGGCCCATAGTGGAGTTGAACCACTCTGACGCGGTTATGGCGCGAAACTGAAGTCTTGCACTTCACGAGGACTTAATTCTATTTCGCACAGCCGCGCGCAATTCCGATTTGCGAATGGGCCAAATACTAGGCGCAGAATTTTAATTGTATGCTTAAATTAAATTTGTTCATAAAATTGCTGTTTACGCCTAAAAATACGAAGTTGCTGTGCCAAATCACTTCACTTAAATGTCGATTTTAATAAAATTGCTGTAACAACTTCTTACTAACACGTACTACACATTCTCAGCCTGTAGTCGGCATTCCAATCCCGCATCAATAAAGGATTTGAACCTTTATGCACGCCCTACACGAGCGCTGTGTTACCATTACACCAATTGATGATAAACAAAGCGGTTTAATATACATATCAATAGCCACATGTAAATCAAATAGATTGCTGTAACCGCTTTTCTAAAATAATTATAACATGAATTTGGGGAAAAGTCAAATATTTATTCAACATATTCCCAATGAAGTTTTTCGCCAGTTTCTGGATGCTTGCCTGCGGATTTATAAGAACCATAACCACGACAATAATCTCTAATTGGACTGCTGCTCTTTAAGCCGCACCATTTTGCCGCTTCTTGTGTAGAAGAAAAAATTTGTTGAGTTTCAATACAACGAATTAGCTTACCGCTTGGCGTAGCGACCGGTGACATTTTTTCAACTTTTTCCTTGCTCCATTGATAACCATATGCAGTGCGATGTAAGTTACCCCTAAAACATTCACCTATATTTTCTGGATATTTTCCATTAACCGCTTTTGCCGCGGCCTCAAGTGTAGGATAAGAAGCAATATATTCTCCTAATAAAGAATATTGATGAATTTCAATAGGTTTTCCAAAATATTTTAATTGTTCATCCGACATTGCTAAAAGCTGTCTAAAAGGAGCATTATATCCACAACTACGTTGATGTGACGAAAAAGTATTGAAATCTTTATAACCTCTTAATCGATTATTTACGGTTGTTTTAGAGCATCCAACTATTTCTTTTATTTCTCCAGAGGTATATCCTTCATCCCATAAAGTTTGAATTAAATTCGGGTCATAAATCCAACTATCTTCACCTTGGCCGCCTTTGGTGGAATTATACCCATTATTATATGAATTATAATATTCTATCCAATAACGTTCGCGTTCATCTAATTTTTCTTGATTTAATTCACATTCTTCAATTACTTCAAAAGAAAAATTTTCTACGCCATCTTTATAGATTGCTGGATATAATCTACCTTGCGGTGTATTACGTTTGCCTTCATAAATATGTTGTATCCAACGAATTTTAATATCAATACTTTGACCTATATAACATTGGTTATTTAATTTATTAGTGATTTTGTAAATTCCTACCATATTATCAACTCCTATTTGATAAATAAAAGGCTGAGTGATAGGAGCACTCTTATCTCGTATCGGTAGCTAACCGTCCGCTTCCCAATTTAATGGTAGCCCTCGTCAGATTTGAACTGACAGCCCGAAGGTACAGATTTTGAATCTGCCGCGTGAACCAATTTCGCCAGAGGGCCAAAATATTACTTCTATGTCATTTTTAGCGTCGGATGAAGTAATAACAATAGACGCGTGGTGGCCATTATGGGATTCGAACCCATACTACAGGGATTTTGGTCGTAAGTACAAGTGATGACCTTGTTTCGCTCTGGCTACTCACGTAAGTCCCTTGACTCTGCCAAATTGGTCTAAATGGCCATAAATGACGATTGTTCGTTATCGCCAAACGTTGCTGATATTATATTGGCTGTCAGCCCCGACCTTATGTAAATATTATAGTACGATTTTGACTAA
>Ga0247610_10006657_pt1 | contig 11980 bp, 18 predicted proteins | sample 174DNAGHGhighgp2_FD_193483 | JGI IMG/M metagenome (GOLD analysis project Ga0247610, IMG submission 193483) | Sheep rumen microbial communities from Palmerston North, Manawatu-Wanganui, New Zealand - 1742 DNA GHGhigh gp2 | ecosystem: Host-associated > Mammals > Digestive system > Stomach > Rumen...
ACAGGAGATTACGTGCTGTTCCTTAACAGTGGTGACCACTTCAACGCTAACAACGTCGTACAGAGGATATATGACCAGCTGGACGGCACTGATATTGTCTATGGCAATGAGCTGTTCTGTTCATCACACAGCAGCTGGACTTCAACCTATCCTGCAACGCTCAATGAGGACTTCTTCAGACGTTCTGCACTGCCACACCAGTCAACGTTCATTAGGACTGAAGTAATGAAGGCACACCCGTACCTTGAGGACAGGGTGATTGCAGGTGACTGGACGTTCTTTAGGGAAGCAATCATGAAGTACAACGCCACCTACAAGTATGTCCCATTCATTATATCAAACTTTTACACCGACGGTATAAGTGGTTATGCCTTCCATATCTTTGTGAAGGAGAAAAATGAGTATTACGCAAATCTGAAGACAAATGAGAATAGCACTGGTAGCAATCGGCAGACGTGAAAATCTATATGCCGTAGAGTTCGTTGAACACTACAAAAAGATTGGTTTTGACAACATTTTTATCTTGGACAATAATCATGACGGTGAGGAGCATTTCGAGGAAGTGCTCCAGCCTTATGTCGATTCTGGTTTTGTCAAGATACTTAACTATCGTAATCAAGTGAACTGTCAGATGAGGGCATATACTGAGGTCTATGCCCAAATCAAGGACATATACGACTGGATAGCCTTCTATGATTTCGATGAGTTCCTGTTGGTGAACGGTATGAACGTGAAGGACTGGCTCTCAAGGTTTCCAGATGACTGTCAGGAGGTATTGGTTAACTGGATGTGTATGACGGATTCCAACTTGGTTCATTACGATGACAGACCGTTGATGGACAGGTTTCGCACTCCAATGCCATTTGATAGACCCGTTCAGTACAGCTTCCCAGACAACTGTCACGTTAAGGCAATTATCAAGGGTGGTCTTGTTGTACGTTTCGGTGGAAACCCACACACTCCAGACACACCATTGGTAGCATATAATGCAAGTGGCATAAGATGTGAGAACAGACCCTGGCAACCAATTGATTACACGATTGCGCACCTGCGTCACTTCACGACCAAGACCATTGAGGAATGGATGACCAGGAAGATGCAAGTCGGAACTCCAGACAGAGACCCAAACAACTTCCTTCCGTTATATCGTGACCGCTTCTTTAAAATCAATGAAGTCACCCAACCCAAACTGGATTACTTGAAGTCGATAGGGGCTATTTTGGAGACTTCTGAGCCTCATACAGCTTGACGGTGGATAACTATGAAGCCCAAGAGATTCTAACGTCTCCTGGGCTAGTTTTTTGTCCTCCGCTGAGAACGTGTAAAACAAAATATCATAATTATGTGTTAAGTAATAACCAACTTTCTGAATCCAGTCCTCACGACCATTCACAGCTGTTGACCGCTGACCCTTTCACCGTGAATGAGTGTGAAACCAGTGGCTACTAGGGATTTGTATTTTTACTAATTTGCATCAAACTTCTTTGAACTGGTCGCCATCCAAGTCCCAGCGGGTTTTGTCCCAGAAGGACATGATGCTCTCACTGTAGAAACAGGTGTAGTTTTCACCGAGCTTCTTGCAGATGTCAACACCAACAGTGTACTCTTTCTCAAACCCATCTGGGTCAATCTCCTCAATCTCGTAGTCCTCAGCAATCTCAGTTAGGCGGTCAAAGTCACACCAACCATAGCCATTCTCGTTGACCAGATGAAACTCCTTGATGAGTTCATCAAGCTCTTTGTTGTAATTGTTCTTGTTCATAACTTAATACTTTTTTTAATTAAACTTGTTATTAATTACCCAAAGTATTGACTCTAAAAAATATACGCTCCTCTGTTGCTATTGCCCTAAGCATTGCCAGCACCTTCTACCATCTGTCAGCTCTGCCATTGAGTCCTTATAGGCGACATATGCCAGACCTACGACTCCCTTGGTTGCTGTGGTAGATGAAACCTGGATACCCTTCATGCCGTGCATAGCTCTGATAGTGCCTACACCACCACTGCCTACCCAGTCCTGTCTTACCTCGTACCCAAGCTCACGGAGCTTCTTAACTCTGTCCTGTACCAGACGATAACCGTCGATTACATCACTGATAATCTTGCAGTCCATAACTGCTTCCTTGCTAATCTTCTTCATAACTGTATACTTTTAAATGTTAATGTAATCACCCGACGGGCGTAAGATACAGTTTATTTCGTCTCTAAGCGTTTATTTTGAACGAGGTGGGCAGTTGTCCCACCCCGTTGTTAATCTCGTCTCCTGGTGGCTTTATTTAATTCTTGTAGAATAACTCGACGTGACTCTTAATAACATCATCAGTTATCTCTTTGCCGTCTTTGCTGCTGATTCTGATGAAGAACTTTGGATTCCAATCTGAACCAATCGTGTATAACTCAATTTCAGCTCCGTTGTTGCTGTAGTCTCCGTTGAGGTACTTCTTAATGCCAACACTGAGGTCAGAACCTTTCTTGTGGTAGACATCCATCAAACCCTCTACAGTGTCAACATTTGAATTCACCACAAACTCCTCGTCAAAGTAGCACTCACAGTAGTAACCATACTCACCGTCATACTCATCCCAGTCCTCCTGGAATCTGATAGTACCTGGAATCTCACCAATGGTCTGCTCACACCATCCGTCAATCTCATCAGTGTGGTTCTCCAGATACTTCTTCTGCTCAGTTGAAACATAGAAGTACAGAACACCATTCTTCTTAACACAACTCTCGTTCATTTTCCAACTCTCACTTGCTGAATCCTTCCAGCGCATAATCTCTGATTTTCTCATAACATTTTTGTTTTTAAATTAAAATTTTTGTTTTACGATGCAAAGATACATAAAAAAATCGAGATTTCAAAGAAAATTAACCTTTATTAAGGAAAAAAGTTTGGCACTTCCAAAGAATATATTATATTCATAATATATATTCTTTTTCAATTTCTTATAGGGTTATAGGTTTAGGTTTGTTAACAATTGAAAACGTGAGGTACAGGTAGTTAACCAGCCCCCACGTGTGAACATATATATAGAATAAAAGCAACCATTCATTCTTCCTTGTACTCGTTCAGCAGCTTACCCTTGAGCTGCCACTTCGGATTGTCTTGACCCGTCCACTTGAACCAGTCTGTCCAGACAATGCCATCCCTGGTATACATTTGATAACGTTTGTAAGTCATCACCAAGGTAGGTCATCTGATGTATTATTTTGTTCAGCCTTGACTGTCACCATTAGCTTCTTCTTTAGCTCGTCAATCTGCCTCAGAATCTCGTCGGGAGTCATTGGCTTGGTGTTACTCATGTTCTTCCATTTTATGTCCTCAGCGAGCTTTAAAAGTGGCTTATTTGGAATCTCTGTCAATGGCTGTGACTTTGCTGCTTCAATGGTGCTTGCGTTAATCTTGAATTTGTAGACTCCACCGTCTTGACCTGTTGGCGTTATCAGCTTGTAGTCCACCAGGGTCTGTATGCACTGGTCAGCTATTGCCTGGTCTAGGTGTAAGTAAGTAGCGTTACGCTTTGAATAGCTCACTTCGCCATCTTTCTGGAATGCGAAGAGCGTTGTTGCGACCTTGAACAAATCGCTTGGCATCAGATACGAAATCTGTGCAGGTAAATAAATCTTGTCCACTCATGTTGAATTTTAATTTAGTTATTTTCCAAATGTATATCCAATATACAATGCAAAGATATATATTTTTTTTCTAATTTGCAAATAATCTGTCAATTATTTTTCATTACTAATGAAAGTTTTCTCGAATGTTTTTGGTATATTCTAAATTTTCTTTGAAAATAATCTTGAGAATATTTGGAATTGTCATTTTTTTTATATATCTTTGCAATATATTAAGGGTAATGTGATATTTATCCTTTGGAGAGGAAACTCAACCACACTGCGCTCATGTTAGCGTAAGACACCACCGCAAAGCAGGGCATACTGCTGGTGAACACCTCAACACCACCAATGAAAACAGTAGGTTAGAGGTCAGAAGTCGGCTTGTAGGTTCACATAGAACTGAGTTATCGCCGATAGTGTAGAAAGGATTGTATGTCAAGAACGTCTTAATCACTGTATGTCTCAAGGAAGTGATTCTCACCTGGTACGGTTAATGGGTAAATCCAGATGATGGGCTAGATACTTGGATGTTCAAGACTGAATTCATAAAATCAAATGATGATTTGATGTCGTACACCATAGGGGAATACTGTATCTGCGATGCAGTTGTTGAGGAGAGGAAATCTAACCTCCAGCACTATGTTAACGATATAAGATATATTGATTGGTAATTGGTTTCATTCAATGATTTAAATTTGACCAATATATTCGTAAGAAAGCCAATGCGAAGCCAGCCAATCATCAATGGAGCGACACCCTCCGAATGGGTGTCAGCGACCCAATTTTAAGGATATATCACCGTGGTGGTGATTAGTGTGGAAGAGTTGACAGCGTAACACACCCTCTACTCACGGTTAACCAAACCAAGTTATGCTGTCACGAGGAACAACAATTATGCCAACGTTGTTCCTCTTTTTTTTTTTGAAAATAATTGGCAAAAAATTTGCATTTTTCAGAAAAAATATATATCTTTGCAATGAAAATCTTTCCATGTCGTTGACGAAAACATAGTGAAATTGTTGACCACTGGTTGCCATGAGAGGCGTAATTCCAGTGGTTTTTTACTTTTTTGAAAAAATATTTTATATAATGTTGAATTTTTTCAATGTAATGTTATATTTATAATAAATGCATAAAATAACTTAACACAAAAATTCAACAAGACATGGAACAAAAACAAGAAAGATGGAAAGTGATACCAGGGTATCCAAGGTACATGATTAGCGACCAGGGACGTGTGATGTCCTTCACGAGTAAAGCTCATCCAGAGGGCAAGATAATGAAGCAGACCAAGACCAAGGGTGGTTATATGACGGTTCACCTAGTACCAGGCACAGAACGAGCACCAGGTCAAGAAGGACGAACACTGCACGTTCACAGACTAATGGCTGAAGCATTCATTCCAGTGCCTCACAGATTAAGAAGGAAGGGCAAGGAAACGCTAGAAGTTGACCATATAATACCAATTAGCAATAATGGTAAAATGGAATTAAGCAATTTGAGATGGGTGACCAAGCAAGAGAATATGAAGAATGAGATGACGTTAAAAAACCTTGAGAAGGCAAACTTGGAGAAATCAAAGACCGTGTATGTCTACAGCGAAGACCTTGAACTGCTCTCAGCCTTCACTTCTACAGCTGAAGCCTCAAGACAGCTGGGCAAGAGCCAAGGCAACATCACCAACTGTGCTACAGGCGCATTAAGGCGTTACTTAGGTCTAATCTTCAGCTACGTCCAGTTAACGGATATAGAGCAACGTGAGGAGATTGAGGAGAGTAGGTCGGAGCAGCGTGCAAAAAACTACCAGTCTGTTCTGAATGCCTGTCATAAGCGCTACAGAGAACACAGGGAAGAGGTAATAGCATATCAGAAGTCATGGGCGAAAGCCCACCCAGAGAAGTGCAGGGCGAGATACCTGGCATACTACTATCGACACAAGGATGAAATATTGAGGAAGAGACGTGAAAAGAAAGAACAAGACAAGCGAGAAGGCACTAGCCTACCAGCGTGAGTACTATCGGAAGAACGCTGAACGCATCAGAGACAAGTACTACCAAGAACAGGAGCAGATTAGAGGGCGTAAGAAGTGTAACAGCCTCCTTGAAATGCTCCAGGAGTGGAATCTAAGGCTCACAGAGCGTCTTGAACATGAAGACATTGATGGATGGCTACGCTGGGCACTGGAACTCACCAGATGCGAAAATAATAGACAAATAGAACAAATGACAAATGGGAGAGAAAACGAAGGGCATATTACAGAAGAAGGTTGACCACCAGGTCTACGAGGTGACGCATGGTAATGATAAGATATTCAGCCTGCCAAAGTGCCGCTTTGAACGACTGGAAGCACTAAAGGTATATGTCATGAAGGAGTGCGGAAAGTCATGGTCACAGTTGCCAAGGGAAATCGCCACGCTCAAGCGACAGTACCTGCGTGAACTGGTGAAATCGCTAGAGTAAATTCATTGTTTATTGCTATAATTTTATATTTTAATTACGTTAGTTATTTTTTTCGGACATTGCCTGTGACGGGTAGTGTCCGTTTTTCATATTGCCATGCCGTCAACCATATCTGCAATTTCCTTGTCTTTCGTGAGCTGGTGACAATATGTGGCGATGGTATTGGGTGACCTGGCCATCAACGACGCAAGACCATTCACAGTTGCTCCAGGAGAGGAAAGATATTGCGATGCAAACGAGTGCCTGGCGGTGTACATAACAACCCTGCTAACGTCAATTGCAGGCTCTGTAGCCTTCTTCTCAATGTTGTCCCTTGCAATGTCCTCATTGATGCGTAAGAAAGCCTCTCTGACGTGTTTTATGGCTTTCTCTGATATTTTGTGTGACTGCTCAAGAATATACCTGTCAGTAGCATCCTTTTTCCAATACAGCATAGGGTATACAAAGTGGTCGCTAGAGCCAAGAAAATGTTCCAGGCATATAGTAACAAGCAGGTCTCTTTTTAACCTAATGTGAACGTCTCTGGAGGTCTTCTTGCGCCGAATATCAATAGCCCAGTAGTCCTCTCCATTAATAGAAATTCTCTTACAGTCAGAAGGACGCAACAATGCAACATCAGCAGGTGAACAACCATTCATCTTGAAGCACATGAGAAACCACATAATGCCACACTCTGGAGTCCAACGCTGACGAAGACGTTCATAAGCACCTTCCTTGTAGTGCCACCTGTTGCCATCACGCTCTATCACCAAATCGAGGAAGTAATCACGCAACCTAACGATATGACTAGCTTCCAGGTAATAGTCCCTGGGCACTTCCTTGTACTTCTGCGTGTACTGGAACTCACCAAATGGATAACCATCAGCATCAACCAGCTTCTTCTGTATCGCAAAGTTCCAGACGGCAGCAACACAAGACAACAGACGCTTGATGGTGTTTATCTTGATTCCTGTCTTCTCAAGCCACGAGGCAAAGTCCTTCACAACACCCAGGGTAAGCTCATCGACAATGAAGTTCTTCCTCTTCAAAAACTCACACATCTTTTTATACGTGTACGTGTACGTGCGTGTAGTACCATCCTTCAACCTCCTCTCATCGATTATCCTCTGGCATACACCCCAGAAGTCTGAGTCATTGGCGTGAAGGTCAATAACACTGTTCTCCATGAGCATCTGAGGAGTATAACGCTTTCCAGCATATTCATACTCCGATTTCCTGTCCAGGATACGTTGTTTGACATCGAGAATCATTCTGTTCAACACTGGAGCATTGGGAGCTGAAGCCTTGATGACCTCTCTCCTGGCATCCCAGAACCTCTCCTTCACACTGACACCTGTAGCCTTCTCGACCCTCCCACCGAAACATACGACGATGTAGATAGGGTACTCATCGTTCTTGTTCTTCCTGTTCTTCTTGAGAACCAATCTCACTGTTGCTGTACTTACCTTTGCCATAACAAATATACCAATTTTTTTCGTTGATGGCGCAAAGATAAGAAAAAAAACCAAACCTACCAAATCGTGTCGCATGATTTTATACATTTTAAACTATTTTGTCTCGTATTATTTGCCTCACAACTATTGAGAATCCCCTGTATATAGGCATATTTTATAACGAGGTAACTTCCAGAATGAACCTTACCTCCGATGATGGGCAAACGCTGTATATAACTGAAAACCAGTGTGATATAAATCTAAAATAAAATATTCAAATCTATTTGTCTCATTATCGCTCTCATAATATCAACTAATGTGATATTTATAGGAAAGACTAATATGACAAATGGGAATAATAATTCTAGTTACTTATTTTACACTCGCAGCGTATCCGTCATTCAGACAGGGTACTCTATTACTATGCAGAGACCTCAAGGAGATATTTCAGACCAGGAGAAATTCATAACCTATATCGGTGCTCACTACAACGACATCAAGGATAAACTCCAGATGTTATGTCGTAAGAATGGTCAACCGTTCTCCGAGGATAGCTATCATGATGTGATTCTGAAGTGTCACAAGGCTATAGTGAAGAAGGGAAAGCTACAGGACTCATCAGCCTATGGCATTGAGAGCTATCTCATAAGAAGCTACATGAACCACGAGATAGACCTCAAGCGTGTTGCCAATGTTGCCAAGAGGGATATGAACTACAACAGTGACAACATAGGGCAGCTGCACGAAAAATGGTACAACGACAACCACAGTGATGCCAGGGAGAAGATTAAGACTGATATGTACAAGGACTTCAGCTGCCTCTATCTATTGAGTAAGGTGGAGGATAACTTTGACCAGGAACACTTCTATTTGTTTAGAGTAAAAGAGTTGGTCCCAGGTATGACGTACAAGAAGTTATCTGAGAGCACCAACCTCAAGGGAGTACGACAGAAGGTTGTGGAGGTCAAGAAATGGCTTCAGCAAAATGTGACAAAGGAAGACATCACTAACGCTTTTATGAAAATGTACGGTGACTTATGTTAACACTATTACAATTTGTGATGGTGCTGGCTGTATTCTTTCCAGTCAGTTACCTGGCATACTATCTAACTGAGGTAAGAGGACTTCCAGAGTGGTTACAGTATAAGCCCTGGGTGTGTAGGACGTGCCTTACGTTCTGGATGTTGATTGGCATCTATGTGGCAATCTGGGTAAGTTTCTCGTGTTTATACACAGGAGTGATAGGCATCGCACTTGCTTGTATGAATGCAGCAGCAATGCTTATACACCAACGAAATAATACGATAAAAATATAGGACAAATGAATTGGAATAACGAAGATGTTAAAATGGTAGAGAAGTTCATCGAGATACGTAACAAGGGTTACTATGCTGATGGTGGACAACTGACCGAAGTCTACAACAGGGTGCTTGACAAGAGAGCGACACCTACCAACTGTGGAAGCTGTATCAGACAGCGCATAAACGAGCTTGAACAGGCACTTGAGAGGTTCAAGAAGCTGTCAGCAGAGCAAGAGCCTACACCAGTGAAGGAGGAGGAAAATAAGCCTGTTAAAACGAAGAAAAAGTAATGAGCAATCTAGCTGTTGAGAGTCATTCATTACCTACATTCGAGCAGAGGAAGAATGCTGTCAAGGGCAAGGATGCTAGAAACAAACACAGATGGCTTCAGACGGATGAGGTAATATCTGCCGTATATGTTGACCTGTGTAATGGTATGACCAAGAGTGACGTAATGGAGAAGCTTACCAAGGGTCTTTATGAGTCACAGCGTAAGCCAGTATCTGTTAGGGCTGCATATGAATATATTGGCTGTGCATATCAGAGGATGCAGTATGACTTCGAGGCTAAGGCTGAGGAATTGAGAGCAGACCTGTACAGCAAGATGATGGCAGTATACCAGGACTGTGTTCAGAAGGGTGACAGGTATAACGCTTTACAGGCTCTGGATAAGATTATGAAGCTCACTGGCGTTGCCTTGGACAAGCCACAGAACGCAATACAGGTTAATGCAGCATCCAGTGGTGTGACCATCAACTTCGGTTTTTCTTCTGACAAGAAAGATGATGAAAATGTTGACGAATAATTTGTATTTTTAACATTTTTTATATATCTTTGCAAAAATCTAATGTTATGGCATTAAAAGGAGAAAAGAAAAAAGAATGGAGCAAAGCATACGCCCAGAAGAACAAGGAAAAAATCAAGGAGTACAGAAGTCTGTGGAGAAAAACACAGTATGGAAGAGCATCAATGCTTCTATATGGGTATAGACAAAAAGACAAAGATAAAAACAGAGGTCAATGTACTCTAACAGCACAATGGATTGTTGATAACATCTTCTCCAAACCCTGTGCCCATTGTGGAGAAACTGACTGGAGGAAGATTGGCTGCAACAGGCTTGATAACAGCAAGCCTCACACTGAGGATAATGTTGAACCTTGTTGCATCGAGTGCAATAATAAGCTTAATTATAATGATTTAAGAATTGGTAATTAACTTTGATATAACTCTCAGTCAGTCACAACAGGAGGTATATAACCTTGTGCAGGACAAGAGGTACAAGTATGTCACAGTGGTATTTTCCAGGCAATCTGGTAAGACTGTGCTGATGCTTGTGCTATGTATTCAGTGGCTTATGGAGAGGAATGTGTCGATAGCATATATCTGTAGGAACTTCATATTGGCGAAGAAACTGTACAGAGACCTCATCAAGATATTACCGAAGGAGATTGTAAAGTCAGCCAATGGTTCAGACCTTCTCATAGAGTCAACCAATGGCAGTGTGCTGACGTTCTATTCAGCTGAACAGGGAGCATCACTTCGTGGGCAGACGTTTAACTATATGATATGTGATGAGTTCGCATTTCACAAACAGGAACAAACTGATGGCACACACCTGTGGAACGACATTCTATCACCAACATTGAAAGCAAGGGGCAGGAAATGTATTTTCGTTTCAACACCATTGGGTAAGAATAATATCTTCTATGAGATGTATCAGAGGGGTTTATCAGATGATTTCCCAAAGTATGCATCGATATTGAAGACGATATATGATGACGGATTTATCACTCCAGATGAAATTGAGGAGATAAGGAAGTCCATACCAGAGCTTTCGTTCAAGCAGGAGTATATGTGTGAATGGCTTGATGATGGTCTCAGCTTCTTCCAGGGTTATTCTGACTGTTTTGACATTGATATATACAGTGGAACGAAGTCATGGGTAGGTGTTGACTGCTCTGGTGACGGTTCTGATGCCACAGTGTGTGCAAAAATCAATGAGAACGGTGAAATTGAGCTATTCGAGGCTGTTGGAACACTTGATATGAAGTACAGACAGATAGCAGATTTCATCAATAAGACCAATCCTGTGGCTGTATATTGCGAAATCAACGGTCTTGGAAGCCCAATGTACAACGAGATACGCAAATTGGTGAGAAACAGGAGCAAATTGTACGAATGGACAACATCGAATTCGTCAAAGGAGGAGATTATCAGTGATTTGGCTGTAGCAATTGCAAATAAGGACGTGCATTTCCTTAAGAATGATATGAAGACGTACAATGAACTTGGCAATTTCGTCGTTTCCGTGTCAAAATCAAGGAAACTTACCTTTGCAGCAAGGGGTTCTGGTCATGATGACCGTGTAATGGCTACTGCAATAGCACTCCAGTGCAGGGCAGATTTTAAGTATAAGCCAATAAATAAAGATAATTTCGTTAGGGCAAATATCAAATTGTTTACTTAATATGAACGATATAATAGACTACGGTGAGTGGACAGTGCCAACATCCTGGAACGACGTTACGTTGAAGATGTACCAGGAGATTGAGAGGTACTATGAGGACAAGGTTAAGGACTTCGACCTACGTGAGGTAATACATATCATCACCAATCACACCATTGATGAGGTCAACGCACTTCCAGTGGAGTTCCTGGACAGCATAATGGAGAAGATGGCATTCCTACAGGAATCACCAAGTAATGAAAAGCCTACAAACAGCGTTGAGATAGACGGTGAGGTATATACCGTACACACTGAGAATAAGCTCAAGGTTGGCGAGTATATTGCAGCAGACACGGCAATGAAGGGTGACAAGCACAATTATGCCGCATTCATGGCAATCCTGTGCAGGAAGGACGGTGAGATATATGATTCCAAGTTCGAGAACGAGGTCCTGGAGGACAGAATCAAGATGTGGGAGAAGCAGCCAGTTACGAAGATACTTCCAGTGGTAGGTTTTTTTTTAAATCTTTACGTAATGTTACAGATGCCTACCCTATTGTCTTCAAAGGTAATGGAAGCAATAGACCTCACTCGAAAGGATATAGAGACTTTGCAGAGAAATGGGGCAATATCAAAACGCTCTATGAAGTCTGCGATGAAAAAATTGAAAAAGTTGGAGAAGTCTATCAGTACTATCTAGCCGACTACCTCCAGTTCTTGAG
>Ga0247610_10006658_pt1 | contig 11979 bp, 10 predicted proteins | sample 174DNAGHGhighgp2_FD_193483 | JGI IMG/M metagenome (GOLD analysis project Ga0247610, IMG submission 193483) | Sheep rumen microbial communities from Palmerston North, Manawatu-Wanganui, New Zealand - 1742 DNA GHGhigh gp2 | ecosystem: Host-associated > Mammals > Digestive system > Stomach > Rumen...
CCTTCCGTTTCATGACATTTCCGTCCATAGCCTGCGGAGTGACGGGTAGGAGTCTTTCAGCCGGTCCGACACCTCTGTGCGCGGCACCCAAGCCGCCTGGCTGATGTCCTCTTCGGTCTGCGGGGTGAGGGGCTGCGTGGGGGCGGTCATGGCATACCAGTGGGTGACCTTCAGCACGGGAGTCCCGCGGAGGGAATAGGTGTGGTAGGTGTCGGGCAGAGGAGCGCCGAGGGTGATCCCGTGTAGGCCGGTCTCCTCCTCCACCTCGCGAAGGGCGGCGGCGGGCCACTCCTCCCCGGCCTCGACCTTGCCTTTCGGGAAGTCCCAGAGGCCCAGGCGGAAGATCATCAGGATGTCGCCTTTCGGGTCAGCGACGATCCCGCCGGCGGCGTGGATGAGCGTGAAGTCCCTCGCGAACAGAACCCATTCCGCCTCGTCACGGATGGCAACAGGTTGGCTGTCATGATATATGGTCAAAGGGTAGGACATGTCCATAATTCTTCATATTCGGTCGGCAAAGATATAAAAAAAATGTATCTTTGCACGCTAATTTTTGAAAGATGAAAATAGACAACGTAGAACAGATTTTTGGAGAATTTAAGAATGCTAAGATATTGGTAATCGGTGATGTGATGATAGACTGCTACCTCACGGGGAAAGTGACACGTATCAGCCCGGAAGCGCCGGTGCCGATCGTGAATGTCCAAAGCAGGAGCTATCGCTTGGGCGGCGCCGCCAACGTGGCCCTCAACCTCAAGTCGCTCGGCGCCGACCCGATCCTCTGCTCGGTCATCGGAAGCGACTCGAAGGCGAAGGTCTTCTACAACCTGATGGAGGACTGCGACATGACTTCCGACGCCATCGTCCCGATGTACGGGCGACGCACCACCATCAAGTACCGGATCATTGGCAACGACTGCCATATCGTCCGCGTTGACGACGAGCGGATTCAGCAGCTCAAGGAACGTGAAAAACGGCAGTTCCTGACCACCGTGGAGCAGATCATCGACCACAACGACATCGACGCCATCATTTTCGAGGACTACGACAAGGGGTTGTTCTCCAAGGATCTGATAGAGGAAGTCATCAGTTTCGCCCACAAGAAGAACATCTATGTCGCGGTGGACCCGAAAGAGAAGAACTTTAACAACTACGCGAATGTCAACCTTTTCAAGCCCAACATGAAGGAGCTGTCGAAGGGCTTGCATGTGGAGGAGAACGCAGAGCTGACCCTGGAGGAGATCCACGATCTGGTGAAGGAATTCGCCGCCAAACAGAACATAGAGAAGGTGATGGTGACGATGTCGTCGCGCGGAATCGCCTTCTACGACCGCGAGAACGACACGTTCCACCACCAGCCGGCCTTCCACCGCCGCGTCAGCGACGTCTCCGGGGCGGGCGACACGGTGATATCTGTCGCCACTCTCTTCCTGCTGAAAAATCATTCGGTGGAGGAGACTTGCCTGGCCTCGAACCTGGCCGGGGGCATCGTCTGCGAGTATGTCGGAGTGGTGCCGATCAACAGCGCACAACTCAAGGATGAGATGGCCCGCCGCGCACCCGAACATTTTTAACGGAATCCCCATACTAAAAATCTCGTAAACTCGTTAAACCCATCTTGATTACGCATCTATGAGACAGAAACGAACACTGATAACCGCCGTTGTCCTGCTGGGGGCCGTCTTCCGGCTGAACGCCCAGTTTGGCGTGCCAAACCTGCTGAAGTACGACAAGAAGCCGTTCCATTTCGGCTTCACCCTCGGCTTCAACCAGTTCAACTACAACATCGCCTCCAAGGCCGACCTTGCGGAGTACGACTCCCTGATGACCGTGACCACCCGCCCCATGAGCGGCTTCAGCCTCGGCATCGTCACCAACCTCCGCATGGGCAAGTATTTCGACCTGAGGTTCATCCCCGGGCTCTCCTTCGGCGACCGCTACGTCAACTACACCATCCGTTATGCCAGCGGCGCCGAGATCGTCACCCCGAAGAACGTGGAGTCTGTCTATCTGGATTTGCCCCTCTTGGTCAAATTCAAGTCCTCCCGTATGCTCAACAACCTCCGGGCCTACGTGGTCGCCGGCGGCCAGTACAGCTTCGACATGATCTCCGCCAAGAAGAAGAAGGCCCCTGATAACGGGGAAGTCGTCCTCAAACTCAACCCCCATGACTTCCAGGCGCAGGTGGGCGTCGGCCTCGACTTCTACTGCACCTATTTCAAGTTCTCCACCGAACTGAAGATGTCTTTCGGTGTGATGAACATGCTGGTCCCCGAGAACAACATGTACGCCACAAGCGTCACCTCCCTCAAAGCCAAGAACTTGCAAATATCGTTTATTTTTGAGTGAACCGTGAATCTTTAAACTTTACCCCTAAATATGAACGAAGACCTTTTCAAACAAATCATAGCCCATGCCAAGGAGTATGGCTACATTTTCCCGTCCAGCGAGATTTATGACGGCCTGAGCGCCGTTTACGACTACGGCCAGAACGGTGTCGAGCTGAAGAACAACATCAAGCAGTACTGGTGGAAGGCCATGGTACAGTATCACGAGAACATCGTGGGTTTGGACAGCGCCATCTTCATGCACCCGACCATCTGGAAGGCTTCCGGGCACGTGGATGCGTTCAACGACCCGCTGATTGACAACAAGGATTCCAAGAAGCGCTATCGCGCCGACGTGCTGATTGAGGACCACATCCAGAAGATCGAGGACAAAATCGAGAAGGAGGTGGAGAAGGCCCGGAAGCGTTTCGAGAATTTCGACGAGGCACTCTACCGTCAGACCAACGGCCGCGTGATGCAGTACCAACAGCAGGTTGATGACATCCGCAGCCGTTTTGCCGAGCTGATGAACAGCAACGACCTCGCGGGCCTGAAGTCCCTGATCGAAGAGCTGGGCATTGCCTGCCCCATCTCCGGCACACGCAACTGGACCGACGTGCGGCAGTTCAACTTGATGTTCGCCACCAAGCTGGGTTCCGTGGCTGACGGCGCGGACACCATATATCTCCGCCCCGAGACCGCCCAAGGCATTTTCGTGAACTTCCTCAACATCTACAAGACCGGCCGCATGAAACTGCCGTTCGGCATCGCGCAGATCGGCAAGGCGTTCCGCAACGAGATCGTCGCCCGCCAGTTCATCTTCCGCATGAGGGAGTTCGAGCAGATGGAGATGCAGTTCTTTGTCAAGCCCGGCGAGGAGCTCAAGTGGTTCGACTATTGGAAGCAGACCCGTCTGCAGTGGCATACCGACCTGGGCATCCCTGCCGAGAACTACCGTTTCCACGACCACGAGAAGCTGGCGCACTACGCCAATGCCGCCACCGACATCGAGTTCAAGTTCCCGTTCGGCTTCAAAGAGCTGGAAGGCATCCATTCCCGCACCGATTTCGACCTCTCGCAACATGAGAAATTCTCGGGCAAGAAACTGCGCTATTTCGACCCGGAGCTCAACGACAGCTACGTCCCTTATGTCATAGAGACCTCCATCGGGGTGGACCGCATGTTCTTGGCCGTGTTCAGCCACGCTTACACCGAGGAGAAACTGGAGGACGGCACCACCCGCACGGTGTTGCGCCTGCCCGCCAAGCTCGCCCCCTACAAGGTCGCGGTGCTGCCGTTAGTCAAGAAAGACGGCCTCCCGGAAATCGGCCAGGAGATCTTCGACATGCTCAAGAAGGACTTCATGGTCCAGTATGAGGACAAGGACGCCATCGGCCGCCGTTACCGCCGCCAGGACGCCGTCGGGACGCCGTTTTGCGTCACCGTCGACAACCAGACGAAAGAGGACAACACGGTGACCGTCCGCGAGCGCGACACCATGGCGCAATACCGCCTGCCCATCGCCGACCTGACGGTGGAGTTGATGAAAAAACTACGCTAATGAAAAAATACCCACTACTTTTGGCCATCCTGCTGATGGCTTCCGTCTCCTTTTCCCAAGGGCTGAAGGCTTTCATCAGCCACAAAGCTTATTGCACCCACAATCTGCAGCCTTACATCGAGTTCACCTTCATCGTCGGCGGCAACACGGTGCAATATGTGCCTGACAAGCAGAAGAAGTTCACGGCCGGCGTTGAGATACAGGTTGACATGATGCGGGGCGATTCCCTGGAGAAGAGCCTCCACTATATCCTCAGCAGCGACCCGTTTGCCGACTCCGCGCGCGCCGGGAAACCCGATTTCGCCGACATCCAGAACGTCCCGGTGCCCCAGGGCACCTACGACCTCTATTTCTACATGCGTGATGTGAACGGGGACAGCAACAAACTCTCCTACATCGACCGGATTGTGCTCGATTTCCCGGAAGACAAACTCTCCACCTCGAAGATTTCGCTCTACAAGGGGATTTCCGCCCCCGAGTCGCCAGGCCTTTTCGTGAAGTATGGATACTACTTGCCTCCGCTCTACAGCAATTTCGTGCCGGAGAGCCAATATACGCTCCCCTTCGCCCTGGAGGTGTACAACACCCCGCGGATACTTGGCGACGGCAAGCTGAAAGCCAAATGCTTCATCGAAGATGCCGGCACCCATCTCGCGGCCAACACCAACAATATCTTCACGATGGAGTACCCTGCCAAGGATGTTGTGCTGGTTTTCAACGAGTTCAATGTCTTCAACCTTCCCTCCGGCAACTATTTCGCCGTGGTGGAGCTTTCCGATGAGAAGGACAGCCTGCTCCAAGTGGAGAAGGTGTTTTTCCAAAAAAGCAACCCCTCGGTGCAAGTCAGCCTCGATGATTTCACCTCCACCAACGTCAAGGGAACTTTCGTGGAGATGGATACAAACCGCAAAGTGCTGATAGATAATATCAAAAGTCTCTTTCCCGTCAGCAGTTACTCTGAACGCGAATTCTACGAGAACCGGCTGAAGACCTTGACCACCGAGCAGCTGCAGCAATACCTCTACACGTTCTGGTTGCGCCGCAATCCCGCCAACCCTGAAGAGGCGTGGCTGAAGTACAAGAAACGGGTCGAGGAAGTGGAACGCATGTACGGCAGTCAGCAGGTGCGCGGCTACCTGACCGATCGCGGCCGCGTCTATCTCCAGTATGGAAAACCCAACGAGGTCAGGGAGGTCCCCTCCGACCCCGTGACCCTTCCTTACGAGATATGGCACTACTACTATCTGAACAACCAGTCTAACGTGAAATTTGTGTTCTATGACCCCGTGATGACGGGCAACGACTACGAACTCCTCCACTCCAACATGAACGGTGAACGACACAATCCCAACTGGCAGATGTTCCTGGTACGCAAAATCCAGACCCAGCAGGATATCTACGAAACCAATCCCGTTGATTACTGGGGCAACGACATGGAAGAGTATTGGAAATATCACTGAACTGCTTCCTATGAAACGATTCTTCGACATCCTGCTCTCCCTCCTTGTGCTGCTTTGTGGCCTGCCTTTTGGTCTGATCATCGCTTTGGCCATCCTCTTGGATTCCAAAGGGAAAGTCATCTACAAACAGAGCAGGGTAGGGAAGGATAATGTGGATTTCATGCTATATAAATATAGGACAATGTGTGAGAACGCCGACCATGGCGGACTGCTGACCGTCGGGGACCACGACATGCGCGTCACCCGGGTCGGGGCTTTCCTCCGGAAGTACAAGATCGACGAGTTCCCGCAGTTCCTGAACATCCTTAAAGGGGAGATGAGTGTCGTGGGCCCCCGCCCCGAGGTCCGGAAATACGTCAACCTGTACACACCCGAGCAGATGCGCGTGCTGAGCGTGCGCCCGGGACTCACCGACTACGCCTCCATCCGCTACGTCGATGAGAACGCGCTCCTGGCCAAGTCTGAAAATCCGGAAAAGGCTTATATAGAAGAGATTATGCCGGACAAATTGAAGTTGAACTTGCAATATATTGATGAACGTTCGCTGTGGGTGGACGCGAAGATTGTGCTGAAGACGCTGGGTGCGATTTTTGTGCGAGGAAAGTGATATCCAGTTTTTTTGTATTTTTGCCGAAACTGTTCAGAATAGAGTCATTATAGCATTTCCGAATATGAAAAGGCTTCTTTCCTCCGCCATTCTCCTGCTTGCCCTGCTCCCCGCACGCGGGCAGTACATGCCCTTGTGCAGGCTCGCGTAGGAGACAACACCTACATTTTGGAGGATGTGCCGGACTACCTGTTCGTGTCATGGCGTGCGGACAACCATTACGATTCGGCGGATACTCGATTGACCCGTGAATGTGAAAGGATTTTTGAATAATGATATAAAAAAACAGAGAATATGAAAAGCAGCGAACACGGACTTTACATTGCGCACTGCGACGAGGGTGCGCTTTCGATTCAGGGGAAGATGGCCAACAGGCACGGCTTGATTGCCGGTGCCACGGGCACAGGCAAGACGGTCAGCCTGCAGGTTTTGGCCGAGACTTTCAGCCAGGCGGGGGTGCCCTGCTTCATGGCCGACATGAAGGGCGACCTTTCCGGCATCAGCCAGCCCGGCAAGCTGAGCGGCTTCATCGAGAAGCGGCTGCCGGAGTTCGGCATCGGGACCCCGGAGTTCCAGGCCTGCCCGGTCCGCTTCTACGACGTCTTCGGCGAGCAGGGCCATCCCATCCGCGCCACCGTCTCCCAGATGGGGCCGCAGCTCCTTTCCCGCCTGCTCGGCCTCAACGACACGCAGGACGGCGTGCTCAACATCGTCTTCCGCATCGCCGACGAGCGCGGCCTGATGATCCTCGACATGAAGGATTTGCGGGCCATGCTCGACTATGTGGCCAAGCACGCCAAGGAGTACTCCACCCAGTACGGCAACATTTCCACGGCCTCCGTGGGGGCCATCCAGCGCGCGCTGCTGCAGCTGGAGGCGCAAGGGGCCGACAAGTTCCTCGGGGAGCCGAGCTTCGACATCTACGACCTGATCCAGACCGAGAACGGCAAGGGTGTGATGAGCGTGCTCGCCGCCGACAAGCTGATGCTGCAGCCCAAGCTCTACAGCACCTTCCTGCTGTGGCTGCTTTCCGAGCTCTACTCCACGCTGCCCGAGGTGGGCGACCTGGAGCTGCCGAAGCTGGTCTTCTTCTTCGACGAGGCGCACACCCTTTTCCAGGACACCTCCAAAGCCTTGGTCGATAAAATCGAGCAGGTGATCCGCCTGATCCGCAGCAAGGGTGTGGGCGTCTATTTCATCACGCAGTACCCCAACGACATCCCCGACAGCATCCTCGGACAGCTCGGCAACCGCATCCAGCACGCCCTGCGCGCCTACACGCCTAAAGACCAGAAGGCCGTCCGTGCCGCCGCCGACACGTTCCGCGCCAACCCGGCCTTCAAGACCGACGAGGCCATCATGAACTTGGAGACGGGCGAGGCGTTGGTGAGCTTCCTCGACGAGAAGGGCGCCCCCGGCATCGTGCAGCGGGCCAAGATCCTCTTCCCCTTGTCGCAGATCGGCGCCATTACCGAGGGCCAGCGGCTCGACATCATCAAGCAGAGCCGCGTCTATGGCAAGTACGACACCCCCGTCGATAACGAGAGTGCCTTCGAGGTCCTGCTCAAGGAGGCAGAGGAGGCCTTGGCGGTGCAGGAGGCAGAGAAAGCCGAGATGGAAGCTGCCAAAGAGGAGAAAAAGGCGGAGAAAGAGGGCAAGGGTTCCAAGAAGCAAGGTGTTCTGGGCAAAGTGCTCAAGGCCATCATCACTGCCGTCACCGGCACCGTGGCCACCGCCGCGGGCACGGCCATCAGCAACAAGGTGACCGGCAAGAAGTCCAAGTCGAAGACCTCCACCGCCGAGAAAGTCATCAAGAACACCACCTCCGCCGCCACACGCACCATCACGCGCGAGATCTCGCGGGACATCCTTGGGAATATTCTGAAGTGATTGGTGTCTGGTGATTGGAGGGCGCAAGAAAAGGTAATCTCATGTTGGACTCCTTGTCAGGGAAAGACCTGTATCGCAGATTGAATGAACATCGTAAGTCTATTAAACCCACAATAACCCTCAATAACCTATAACCCATAACCCATAACCATTACAAAAAATGCGCAAAGTACTTGTCATATATACCGGCGGGACCATCGGCATGATGATGGATCCCGAGACCAAATCCTTAGTACCCTTCGAGTTCAAGGACATCCACCAGCAGCTGCCGATGTTGTCGCTGCTGGACACGGAGCTGACTTTCGAGTCGTTGCTTCCGTTGATCGACTCCTCCGACACAAACCCGGACTTCTGGATCCGTCTGGCCAAGGTGATAGGGGAGAATTACGACCATTTCGACGGCTTCGTGGTGCTGCACGGCACCGACACGATGGCCTACACGGCCTCGGCGCTGAGTTTCCTTCTGGAGAACCTTGCCAAGCCGGTGATACTCACGGGGTCTCAGCTCCCCTTGGGGGTCATTCGCACCGATGGACGGCGCAACATATTGAATGCCATTGAATTCGCTTCCGCCGAACAGAATGGGATACCTTTAATCCGAGAGGTGTGCGTCTATTTCCAAAACGCCCTGTACCGGGGCAATCGGACCTACAAGGACGATGCCGCGAGGTTCAACGCCTTCTATTCGCCCAACTACCCCAAGCTCGCCGATGTGAACACCTTCATCGACTACCACAAACGCTATCTCTTCATCCCGAACAGCAAGAACCCGCTTATCGTGCACGACAAGATGGACAACAACGTGGCGGTGCTGAAAATCTTCCCCGGCATCAGCGAAAAGCTCTTGGAGAACGTCTTCATGACAGAGGGTCTTCGCGCGGTCATCATGGAGACCTTCGGAGTAGGCAATGCCCCGACCAACCCGGCCTTCCTGAGTGTGTTGCAAAAGGCTGTGCAGAAGGGGATTGTTATTGTGAATGTCACCCAATGCAAGGGCGGCGGCGGCGTGGTGATGGGACGTTACCTGACCGGAAAGACCCTCTCCGACATCGGGGTCATCAGCGGTCACGACATGACCACCGAGGCGGCCGTCACCAAGTTGATGTACCTGCTGGGCACCTTCAGCGACGTGAAGAAGGTGAAGCAGGCCATGGAAGTACCCTTGCGCGGGGAACTGACCCTGGAGGGGGATAGGATGGAGGAATAGGTTTTCTGCAGACATCGTTGTTTTAGTGAAATATTAACTATGATATGCCATCTTTCCCATAAGCACGCGTAGATGGCGTTGATTTGTGGAATGAATGATATGCGATTAGACAAATACTTGACAGATAATGGGTTCTTCCCTTCTCGTGAAAAAGCGCAGACGGCCATCAAACACAAAACCGTGATGGTTGACGGGAGCGTGGTGACAAAGGCCTCCATGGATGTGACGGCGGGGATGCGTGTGGAGGTGGTCGATGTGTTCAACAAATACGTGAGCATGGGCGGGCTGAAGTTGGAGAAGGCTATCAAGGACTTCGGGCTGGACTTCAGCGGGAAACGCGTCCTGGATATCGGGGCCTCCACGGGCGGGTTCACCGACTGCGCCTTGCAACATGGCGCACTGGCGGTCTCGGCGGTGGATGTGGGTACCAACCAACTTGCCGAGGTGCTGAGAAACGACCTGCGGGTGACCTCGCTGGAAAACCGCGATTTCAGGGAACTGACATTGGAAGATGTTGGAAACCAGAGTTTTGATTTTGTCGTTTCTGATGTCTCCTTCATCTCCTTGACCTATGTCATCCCCTATGTGGATCCGTTCTTGAAACCTGACGGGCTGATGATGCTCCTCATCAAGCCTCAGTTTGAAGCAGGGCCTTCCTTTTTGGGGCGGAGTGGCATCGTGACGGATGAGAAGGGCTACAAGACCGCCATCCAGCGGGTGGTGAACTCTGCATTGAACAGCCGATTCTATCTTCAGCGTCTTTCCATCTCCACCCTCTTCGAGAAACACAAGAACGTGGAGTTTCTGGCCTTGTTCTCCAGGACACCCAGTCGCTTTACTCCCGATTTCCATGCTTTGTTTCATGAAATCAAGATGTTGCGTAAGTCATTGTAGTATTATTCCCTTTTTTATAGCAAAACAATGAGTATAAAGAATGAAGATATCGAATATGCTTCCCCCGAGGAAATAAAAGCCTTCCAAGAACGGAAATTACGCCATGCATTGGACTACTTGCAGCAAAATTCACGTTATTACCGGCGTATGTTCGACTGCTATAGTATCAATGTGGAGAAAATCCGCACCATAGAGGACTTAGTGAACATCCCGTTCACTGAGAAAAAGGATCTGCAGCTATTCAATGAGGATTTTCTCTGCGTCCCCAAAGAGAAAGTCGTTGACTACATCACCACCAGCGGCACGCTCAGCGACCCGGTGACATTCTGCTGCACCGAGAAGGATCTCCAACGGCTGGCTTTCAACGAGAAGAAGAGTTTCGAGTGTGCCGGACTCAAGCCTGGCAACATTCTGCAGCTGATGGTCACCCTTGACAAACGTTTCATGGCTGGACTGGCCTATTTTCTCGGGTTGCGGGAATTGGGCGCTTCGGTCATTCGCGTGGGCAATGGCATCCCGGAATTGCAGTGGGACACCATCCAGCGCATCAAACCCGACAGCATCATGTGTGTGCCGTCGTTCATTCCTCGTTTGATTCAATATGCTGAGGAACATGGTATTGACTATCGTAATTCCAGTGTCCGAAAGATTATCGGGATCGGGGAAAGCCTCCGGAATCAGGATTTTTCGCCCAATCTCCTTGGCGAACAGATCAAGTCGAAATGGGATGTGGAACTCTACGCAACGTACTCTTCCACAGAGATGGGCGCGACTTTCAGCGAGTGCGAGTACGGGGCGGGTGGGCACGTCCACCCGGAGCTCATCATAGTGGAAATCATCGGGGAGGACAACCTGCCCGTGCCCGACGGCGAGACCGGTGAGGTGGTCGTGACGACCCTCGGGGTTGAAGGCATGCCGCTTCTGCGTTTCCGGACGGGCGACATGTGCGCGAAAATCACCGAACAATGTCGCTGCGGCAGAAACAGTTTCCGTCTCACGCCATTGGTGGGCCGCAAGAACAACATGATCAAGTTGAAAGGGACCACCCTCTATCCGCCTGCGCTGATGGATGTGCTGAACAACACGCCGTTTGTGCAGAATTACGTCATTTACGTGCAGGATTCGCAGCAAGGCACCGACGAGGTGGTGGTGAAAGTGGGGCTGAACGCGGAGGCTGTGGCCGGGAACGCGCGTTTCAAGAACCATCCCGAAGAGATAGTCAACGAGCTGAAGAACCGATTCCGGGCGCACGTGCGTGTGGCCCCGATGGTGCAAATCGCCCCTGTCGAGGAGGTACAGCGCATCAATTTCCCACCCAGCGCGAGGAAACCTGTGAAATTTGTCGATCTCCGCGAACCCCGGAAGTTGTAGGGGCAAGGTGCCGCGTTTCCGGCGTCCTGTCGGTGAGCGGGGCCTTGTCTAACGCCCGCTTTCTTCGCACGCCGCCAGGAACTCCTCGTCCACGTCCAGCAGGCGTGCAATCGTGAAAGCTTCTTTCGGCACGTCGTCGTTGTGTACCTCTACCAGCGAATAGTCCATATAGTCGGATATGTGCCCGATACTTAGGGAACTGACATTGTCGGGTATTTGCAAGCCCCGCACGCGAAGCCGCTTGCAGTCCACATCCAAGCCGCCGTAGTGTGTGGTCACTATACCCGTCAGGGAGAGCTTCTTGCAGATGCGGACAAAGCCGTTGACCATCCGCCTCCCTTCGTCGGGGTTGGTGGTGCGCGCCAACTCGTCCACCAGCGCTAACACCCGCTTGCCCGCACGCGCCGTCTTGACGATGCGGTCGATGGTGAGTACCTCCACGGCGAACGATGACAACCCGTTGAGGGCCGACTGCCGGTCTCCGATGCTTGTGATCACTTCGTCGACAATGGGTAGCGTGGCGGATTCGGCGGGAATGTAGAACCCGAACAGGAACAGGTATTGCGCCAGCGCCACGGACTGCAGCAGCACCGACTTGCCTGCCATGTTAGCACCCGTGACGAGCACGGTCTCCTTTCCGAATACGATGTCCACGGGCTGGA
>Ga0247610_10006659_pt1 | contig 11978 bp, 8 predicted proteins | sample 174DNAGHGhighgp2_FD_193483 | JGI IMG/M metagenome (GOLD analysis project Ga0247610, IMG submission 193483) | Sheep rumen microbial communities from Palmerston North, Manawatu-Wanganui, New Zealand - 1742 DNA GHGhigh gp2 | ecosystem: Host-associated > Mammals > Digestive system > Stomach > Rumen ...
ATATCGCTATGATATGCACCTTTTATTTTAATTCTTTGCAATGTTAATTAATATGCAAATAAAGGATAATCTTTCATCGTTTCGTTAACTTTTGCACGAACTTTGGCAATAACCTGATCGTTTTCTGGATCTTTCAATACTTCGTCTATAAGGTCTGCTATAAGGTGCATCATATCTTCTTTAGCACCACGGGTAGTCATAGCAGCTGTTCCTAAACGGATACCTGATGTCTGGAAAGCTGAACGCTCATCGTATGGAACCTTGTTCTTGTTTACAGTGATATCTGCTGATACAAGCGCATTTTCTGCTACTTTACCAGTTAATTCTGGGTATTTAGGACGAAGGTCTAGTAACATGGAGTGGTTGTCAGTGCCACCGCTTACGATGGCAAAGCCCTTATCAATCAAGTCTTGTGCGAGTACGGCAGCATTCTTTTGTACTTGTGTTGCATACTCTTTCCAAGACGGAGCGAGATTCTCGCCGAATGCTACAGCTTTTGCTGCAATGACGTGTTCTAGTGGACCACCTTGTGTGCCAGGGAATACAGCAGAGTTAAGCAGTGTGCTCATCTTCTTTAATTCACCCTTTTTGGTTGTTTTACCCCAAGGGTTATCAAAATCTTTCCCCATAAGAATAACACCACCACGAGGACCTCGAAGTGTCTTGTGGGTAGTTGTTGTTACGATATCGGCATATTTCAGTGGATTTTTCAATAAACCAGCAGCGATGAGACCTGCAGGGTGAGCCATATCAATCATTAATAAAGCGCCAACTTCATCTGCGATTTTTCTCATACGCTCATAGTCCCATTCGCGACTATAAGCAGAACCACCACCGATTATTAATTTTGGCTTGTTCTCTAAAGCAAGTCTTTCCATTTCATCGTAATCTACACGACCAGTTTCCTTGTTAAGGGTATAACCGATAGGGTTATAAAGTAAACCTGATGTATTTACGCTACTACCATGAGAAAGATGACCACCCTGGTCGAGATCGAGACCCATGAAAGTGTCACCTGGATTTAATACGGCCAAGAGTACAGCTGCATTTGCTTGTGCGCCAGAGTGTGGTTGTACATTTGCAAATTCTGCTCCAAATACTTTTTTTACACGTTCGCGTGCTAAATCTTCTACTTGGTCAACAACTTGACAGCCACCATAATATCTTTTTCCAGGAAGGCCTTCTGCATATTTGTTGGTCAGATAAGAACCCATTGCAGCCATGACTTCATCACTAACGAAGTTTTCAGAAGCAATCAGCTCCATACCTTTCAGCTGTCGCTGATGTTCATTCTCAATAAGGTCAAAAATTTCTTGATCTCTTCTCATTTTCAGGTGTTATTTTGATGTTAAAAATCCTTTTACGATAAATTTTTCTGCAAAAGTACGCAAATTTAATATCATTTCCAAACTTTTCTTGTGATATTTTTAACAATTTGGTACTAATGCATTGCTAATGTTTGTAGATTATAGTAGTTCTACATTTTCTATTTGTTGTTCTTTGTCACAATATCTACATTTCAAAATACCATGTTCCTTATCAACGACATTAAATACTGTTTGCATAGGTTCATTGTTGGTAATGCATTTAGGATTATTACATTTTACAATGCCTCGCAATTCGTCTGGTGTTTCTACCTTTTTCTTCTCTACTACCTCGTAGTCTTTTATAATACTCAGGATGATGTTAGGAGCGACAACACTGAGTCGATTGATTTCTTCGTCATTGAAAAATTTGTTAGACACCTTGATAATACCTTTAGTAACCAGTTTCTTACTACGATAATTATAACCGATAGTAACAGGTGTACTCAAGTCCTGTAGGTGTAACAGGTTGGCTACTTGATAAGTCTTTTCTGCAGGAATATGGTCGATAACTGTGCCGTTTTCAATAGCGGCAACAAGCATTTCTTTTTTTGCCATTTGTTTCGTGTTTAGAATTTGCTAGTAATAATAGTCTTGTCGTTTTTCACATCGTCAAGTGTAATTCCAAGGCAATAAGAGAAAATGGCTTCACGTGCATAAAGTCCATTCTTAGCTTGTTGGATATAGTATGCATGTGGATTTTCGTCTACTTCGTATGCAATTTCATTAACTCGTGGAAGTGGGTGCATTACCTTAAGATTAGGTTTTGCATTTTTCAGAGTTTCGTTAGTGAGTCTATAGGTATTTTTAACCCTTTCATATTCCATCAAGTCGCTGAAACGCTCTTTTTGTACACGAGTCATATAGAGAATATCAGCATCAGCAATAATCTTTTCATTGAAAGCAGTATGCTCTACATATTTGATACCATGCTTTTTGCAGTACAGTTTGTACTCATTAGGCATAGCTAATTCTTTTGGAGCGATAAAGTGAAAAGTTGGGTTGAAGTGTCGCATTGCGGTAATAAGAGAGTGAACTGTGCGACCGTATTTCAAGTCTCCTACCAAATAGATATTTAGGTTTTCTAGTGTGCCTTGTGTTTTTTGAATAGAGTAGAGGTCGAGTAAACATTGTGAAGGGTGCATGTGAGCGCCGTCTCCTGCATTGATAATAGGGATAGGGGCAATTTCGCTGGCATATTGTGCCGCTCCTTCTATGTGATGCCTCATTGCAATAACATCGGCATAATTGCTGACCATGAGAATCGTGTCTTTAAGAGTCTCTCCTTTTGTCGTACTTGATGTTTTGGCATCAGAGAAGCCAATAACTCTAGCACCAAGTCTATTGGCAGCAGTTTGGAAAGAGAGTTGAGTACGGGTGGATGGTTCAAAGAAAAGAGTTGCTACTACTTTTCCCTTCAATAATTCCCTGTCTGGGTGATTTTCGAACTCATGCGCCATCTCTAAAAGATACATGATTTTCTCTTTAGAAAGGTCGGCAATCGTCACAAAATGATGATTTTCCATTTATATTTTGATTTGATTGTTTCGAATTCGACTGCGAAGATAGTTATAATTTTTGATTTATGAGAGATTTTTGCGAATAAAGTTGTACTTTTGCAACGATAAATATGAAATTTACTGATGAGAAAAGCTTTTATACACTTTCTTTGGGGAGGTCTTATCATCGTGATATTATTTTCAGCAGGTGCTTTTACAGCTATATGGAACGGCTGGATTGGTTATATGCCTGACATTGAAGATTTACAGAATCCGATTAACCGCTATGCTACTCAGGTTTATTCTTCTGATGGTAAGGTTATGGGTACTTGGAATTTAAATAAGGAAAATCGTATAGTTATTCCTTATAGTAAGATTTCTCCTAATCTAGTACATGCTCTGGTTGCTACAGAGGATGAGCGTTTTTATGAGCATTCTGGAATTGATTTTATTGCTTTAAGCCGAGCTGTTGTTAAGCGAGGTATTCTTGGTCAAAAAAGTGCAGGTGGTGGCTCTACGATTACTCAGCAGCTAGCAAAACAATTGTATTCTTCTACTGCTCAGAGTACTTTGGAGCGTCTTCTTCAGAAGCCGATAGAATGGGTAATTGCAGTAAAACTTGAAAGGTGTTATACGAAGGAGGAAATTATTGCTCTTTATCTTAATTATTTTGATTTCTTACATAATGCTGTGGGTATTAAAACGGCGGCTAATACCTATTTTAATAAAGAGCCTAAAGATCTTTCTATTGTAGAGGCTGCTACTCTCGTAGGTCTCTGTAAAAATCCTTCTTTCTTTAACCCTGTCAGATATCCTGATCGTTGTCGTGAGCGAAGAAATGTGGTGTTGGGACAGATGGTTAAATCCCATTATTTGTCTTCTCTAGAATACGATCAACTGGTGAATGAGCCGTTAACACTCAATTTTCATCGTACTGATCATAAGGATGGGACTGCAACTTATTTCCGTGAATTTCTACGACAGTATATGATGGCTAAAATGCCTGATCGTGCAGATTATCCTTCTTGGAATAAGCGCCAGTATGTTATTGATTCGATAGCATGGGCTTCAGATCCATTATATGGATGGTGTAACAAAAACTTTAAAAAGGATGGAAGTCCATATAACGTTTACTCTGATGGCTTGAAGGTTTATACTACGATTAATTCTCGAATGCAACGTTATGCTGAAGAGGCTGTTTATCAGCATGTGGCTCTCAATCTGCAACCAGCATTTAATAAGGAAAATCGTAAGAAAGCTAATGCTCCTTTTACAGATCAACTAACTTCTCAGCAGGTTCGTGATATTTTGGCTCGTTCAGTTCGTCAAAGTGAGCGCTATCGTAATATGAAAGCTAACGGTGCATCTGAAGAGGATATACGTGAGGCGTTCCGTACACGTACAGATATGACGATATTTACTTACCATGGTGATATTGATACTTCTATGACACCATTGGATAGTATTAGGTATTATAAGTCTTTCTTGCGTTCGGGTTTTATGAGTATGGATCCTAAAACGGGTGCTGTTAAAGCATATGTAGGAGGGTTGGATTATAGCCATTTCATGTATGATATGGTAACAGGGGGTCGAAGACAGGTTGGTTCTACAATTAAGCCGTTCTTGTATTCGTTGGCTATGGAAAATGGCTTTTCTCCTTGTGATTTGGCTCCAAACAGGCAACAGACATATATGGTTGCGGGACAGCCTTGGACTCCTCGTAATACGAGCCATAGTCGTTATGGGCAAATGGTTACCTTAAAATGGGGCCTCGCACAGTCTAATAACTGGATTTCTGCATATCTGATGAGTAAGTTAAGTCCTCAACAGTTTGTAGGCTTGCTCCATGACTATGGTATAAATAATCCAGATATTCATCCTTCTATGTCTTTGTGTCTTGGACCTTGTGAAGTATCTGTGGCTGAAATGGTCAGTGCATATTCAGCCTTTGCTAATCATGGTATACGAACAGCTCCTATGTTTGTAACCCGAATCGAGGATAATGAAGGTAATGTTATTACTAGTTTTCAACCTCGAATGAATGAGGTCATTAGTGCAGACTGTGCAAACAAAATGCTAGTTCTACTGCAGGGGGTAGTAGATGGTGGTACTGCTGGTCGACTGAGATATAAATATCATTTCGATGGACAGATTGGTGCTAAGACAGGTACAACTAATCGTAATAGTGATGGCTGGTTCATGGGGTTCACTCCTGAATTGGTTAGTGGAGTGTGGGTCGGAGGTGAAGACCGTGATATTCATTTTGATAATATGCAGTTGGGGCAAGGTGCTTCTTCAGCGCTTCCTATTTGGGCTATCTTCATGAAAAAGGTTTATGCTGATATTTCTCTTGGGTATAATTCACAATCTAAATTTGATATACCTGATGAATATAATCCATGTCTTAAACAGGATAATAATATTGGTAATGATATAGACGAAGTTTTTGAGTAATGTAGGTCATGATTAATGGCATGTTCATAAAAAAGCCTTTGGTGAATTAAATATATATCACCAGAGGCTTTTTTTTTATATAAATCTACACTTTTCATCATTTTATAACACATATGTTAGAAAATTTAGTTAATTTTGCACCGTAATGTGGTAAAAAGGGATAATATTTCCCAAAATTGTTAATTAAATTTTATTTTTCCTATGCAGAAAAAATTGGTTTTTCTGATTGTCATGATGATGGTCTTTGCGACTTCTGTCATGGCTCAAATCACGACTTCTAGTTTGAGTGGTAGGGTAGTTGCGGATAACGAAGATGTTATTGGTGCTACAATTGAAGCCATTCATACCCCTTCAGGTACTAAGTACCAGGCGGTAACTAACACCAAAGGTATGTATACTATTAATGGTATGCGTCCAGGTGGGCCTTACGAAATTAAAGTTAGTTATATTGGTTATGAAACAAAAGTTGTGAAAAATGTAAAGCTTCAGTTGGCAGAAACATCTAATGTTAATGTTTCTCTCTCTGAGGATGCAAAAGAACTTGGTGAAGTCGTTGTAACTGCTAAGGCGACTAAGTTTACAACCGCTAAGACTGGTGCTTCAACAAACATCGATAACAAGATGATGCAGAACATGCCTACTGTTTCTCGTTCTATCACAGACTTTACTCGTTTGTCTCCTTACGGTGGTAATGGCATGACATTCGGTGGTACTGATGGTCGTACTGCTAATTTCACAGTAGATGGAGCAGACTTCAACAATAACTTTGGATTAAGTAGTTCACTCCCTGGTGGTGGTAACCCGATTTCTATCGATGCTATTGAGGAAATGCAGGTTGTAGTATCTCCATTCGATGTTCGCCAGACTAATTTTATTGGTGGTGGTGTAAATGCTGTAACTAAGAGTGGTACTAATACATTCAAGGGTACTGCTTATATTTACCATCAGAATGAAAATATGCGTGGTGATGTTGTTGACGGTGATATCGTAACTGCTTCTCGTGATAAAGATCGTACTACGACTTATGGCTTTACATTAGGTGGTCCTATTATTAAGGATAAGCTTTTCTTCTTCGTAAATGGTGAAATGGTAAAGAAACCTACACAGGCTAATTCATGGCGCGCAGCTGAAGAAGGTGAAACTGCAAATGCAGATGAGTATATATCTCGTACAACAGCATCTGATATGCAGAAAGTTCATGACTATGTTTTGAATAAATATGGTTATGAAACAGGTTCTTATAAGGATTTCCCTGCTGATGAAGATAACTACAAGTTGTTGGCTCGTTTAGATTGGAATATTAATAGTAAGCATCACTTAGCTCTTCGTTATAATTATACCAAAAATCGCAGTTGGTCGGTAGTTACAAGAACTTCTATGGATGGTGGTACCACTGCAACAAACGATCGTTTTGGTGCTTATTCTATGGGTTTTGCTAATACCATGTATGCTAAGGATGGTTTGGTACACTCTTTCTCTCTCGATTTAAATAGCCGTCTCACAGAGAATTTATCTAACCAGTTATTAGTAACATACTCTAAACTTGATGATCTTCGTGATACTAACTCAGACATTTTCCCATTCATCGATATATTGAAGGATGGTGATGCTTATATGTCATTAGGTTATGAGCTCTTTACTTATAACAATGCTGTTCATAATAATGTTTGGAATATCAAAGATGATGTAACTTACTATTTTGGTAATCATAAATTGCTTGCAGGTATCAATTACGAGCATCAGATGGCAGATAACCAGTATATGCGTAATGGTACAGGTTATTATCGCTATAAGTCTTTGGATGATTTCTTGAATGAAAAAGCTCCAGAAATTGTCAATCTCACTTATGGTTATAATGGTGAAAAAGAGCCTGCTGCGCGTGTTCAGTATTCTAAACTCGGATTGTATGTACAGGATGAGTGGCAAGCTACTAATAAATTTAAGTTGACTTATGGTATTCGTTTGGATGATATCTTCTTTAATAATGGTGATTTAATGACAAATAATGCCATTAAGGAACTTGATTATAATGGTCGTCATATCGATACAGGTAAGTGGCCATCTTCTAAAGTTATCTTCTCACCTCGTGTAGGTTTTACTTATGATGTTTTGGGTGACAAATCTTTGAAGTTCCGTGGTGGTACAGGTCTCTTTGCAGGTCGTTTGCCATTGGTATTCTTTACCAATATGCCTACTAACTCTGGTATGATTCAGTATCAGGCTATTATCAATGCATCTAATGCTGCAAAGAAAGGCTTTGATATGAACGAATTCAAAGGTGGCTTAGTTACAGATGCTAACGGTAAGGCTACGCCTGAAGCTTTGTTGAACAAACTTACTTCTTTAGGTTATCCTACAACAATCAGTCCTAATGAGGGTACTGTTCCTTCTGCAATTTCAAGTGTAGATCCTGATTTCCATATGCCACAGGTATGGAAAACATCTCTTGCAGTTGATTACGCTATTCCTGTAAATTTCCCATTCTCAGTATCAGCTGAGTATATTTTCAATAAGACAGTTTATGGTACCTTCATGAACGATTGGAGTACTCCTAATGTAGAGGGCTTTGCTCGTTTCAATGGGGTTGATAGTCGTCATATTTATCCTTCTGGATTCCAGCAGGGTACACATGCTTATATTCTTGAGAATACTAGTAAAGGTTATGGTTATTCTTGGAGCTTGTCTGCCAATGCTCAGCCTTTCGAATGGTTGGATTTGACAGCAGCATATACTCACACAGTATCAAAGGAGCTTACTAGCTTACCAGGTTCTAATGCCTCTTCTGTACTTAATTATGTAGCAACAGTAGATGGTCCTACAGCAATGAAGTTGCACAATGCAGCTAATGTTACTCCTGACCGTTTTATCGCTTCTGCTACAATGCACGACAAGAGTGGTAATCACTTGAATCTTACTTACGAGGCATGGCGTGGTAGCTACAAGTATTCTGCTATGACCACAAATGATATGAATGGTGATGGTTTCAATTATGATGCTATCTTTATCCCAACTGATCAGCAAGTTGCTAATGGTGATTTCTGTTTTAAGACGGAGGATGATAAGACTCGTTTCATGGACTTCGTTCATGCTAATAGTTTCTTGAGTGATCATCAAGGAGAATACGCTGAGTCTTATGGTATCTTCTCTCCATGGGTACATCGTGTAGATTTGGGTTATAAGCATGACTTTAAGGTTAAGGCTGGCAATACTAAGCATATGCTTCAATTGAGTTTTGATATCAAAAATGTACTTAATCTCTTCAATTCTTCTTGGGGTGTTGCTAAGCAGATTAATCAAGACATTAGTACAGAGGGTTTCCGTCTTCTTACTTATGAAGGCGTAAATGAGGCAGGTAAGGCTGTGTTCTCAACTCCAAGCGTTATTAATGGCAGTACTCCTGCTTGGCATTACAATCATGCAACTGGTCAGTGCTGGTATGCATCTATTGGTATTAAGTACTATTTTAATTAATCTTTTAAGCATATTAATATAATGAAATTAAGATATATTCTTCCTGCCCTCTTAGCATTTGTGATGATGCTGACTGGATGTTCTTCGGAGTATACTGTCGATAATCTGAAATCTGTACAGGTCTCTTCTTCGTATGTTGCTATTAATAAGGGCGGTGGTGAAACGGAGATTACTTTAAAAGCTCAGGGTGACTGGTACATTGAGCGTGTTGATAGTAAGGATTTGTGGTTTACCATGTCTGATTCTATTGGTACTGCTGGTGAGACTACTTTAAAGTTCTCAGCTCCTGCAACAGATAATGGACGTAGTTCTTCTGTTAAACTCTATTGCAACGGCGAAACTCAATACATTAACATTTTGCAGGGTCTTGCTTCTGCAGAAGGTAAGCTTGCTACTTGTGCTGAGGTTAATTCTGGTGTTGAGGGTACTATATATCGTATCAAGGGTACTGTTAAGTCTGTTCAAGAATGGACTAAGTATGGTAACTGGTATATTCAGGATGAAACAGGTAGTACTCAGATTTATGGAACAACGAATTTCAAGGATTTTGATATCGAACCGGGTGATGAAGTAGTGGTAGATGGACCATTGGCATTCTATAATGGCAATGCCGAGTTGAAAAATGCTACTATTGCCAGTGTTACCAAGTCTTTGATTAAAGTTGATTCTATAGATAACCAGACTCTTCCAAAGGAAGGTGGTGTCGCTGTTGTTCATATTACTTGTAAGGGTCAGGGTGTTTCATTACCTGAAATACCAGAAGAAGCAAAGAGCTGGTTGTCTTATTCTTCTACACGTTCTTATGAAGGTGGTGCAACTGTATCTTTCAAGGCTACACCTAATGAAGGAGGTGCTCGTTCTGCTACGGTTACTTTCCGTACTACAGATGGTGAAAAAGAATATACTAGCGAGGCTACTATTAATCAGAATGGTGGTATTGTAGTGGCAACGCTTTCAGAATTCCGTGCAGCCGAAGTAGGTGATACTCAGTATCGTTTTACTGGTATTATTTCAAAACTCGATGGTAAGGGTAATTTCTATGTTACAGACTATTCTGATTTAACGGGTGAAGTACAGGTCTATAAGCCAACTGGTCTTCCAAAAACAGCAAAGGTTGGTGATATCGTTACTATAGTTGGTAAGCGTGCTCAGTATAAAACTACTATTGAGTTTTCTGATGTGACAGTAGAGAATCTTCAAGCTGTAGAGGCTGTTTCTATTAACGAATTCCGTTCTAAAGCTGATTCTAATAATGCCTATTACATGATATCAGGTAAGATAAGTCAATCTACTGAAGCAAATACAAAGTGGGATCTTGAGAAATATGGAAACTTCGCTTTGACCGATGAATCAGGTACAGTATATGTTTATGGTGTGCTTGCTGGTTGGGGCGGTACCAAAGGTAAACTTAAAGAGCAGGGTGTAACACTTGAGGATGGTGATAATATAACTATTATTGCTACTAAGTCAACTTATAAAGGACTTATAGAAGCTGTGGGTGTATTTATCTCAAAGAATAATTAAGTTTTAACCTAATATGAAAAATAGGATATCTCTCAAAAGGTATCCTATTTTTTTTGTCTTTTGCTTTAGCTTTTGTAACGCACTATTTTGAAAAAGTGATTGAGTTACGGTTGCTCGTTATCAAATCATTCTAATTGATTTGTTTTTTAGAAGAAAAAACAGTATCTTCGCATATATGTTGATAAAGCAATGATTTGACTATTTTCAGAATAGCTATAATATTTTATATCTTACAATATGAATAACTTTACATTTTATAGTCCTACAGAATTTGTATTTGGTAAGGATACAGAGAAAAATGTAGGTGAGTTGTGTCAACAGTATGGTGCTTCTCGTATAATGATTGTATATGGTGGCGGAAGTGTTGTTCGTTCAGGTTTATTAGATCGCATTAAAAAGTCTCTCGATGAAGCTAAGTTGGTTTATTGCGAATTGTCTGGAGTTCAACCTAATCCTGTTGATACGAAGGTGTACGAGGGATTGGAATTAGCTCGTGAATTTAAACCTGATTTTATGTTGCCTGTAGGTGGTGGAAGTGTTATAGATACTGCCAAAACTATTGCAGCTGGTTTTTATTATGAGGGTGATTTTTGGGATTTCTATTGTGGTAAAGCCAAACCTGTAAATGCATTACCAATAGGAGTAGTCTTAACAATACCTGCAGCAGGAAGTGAAGGCTCTGGAAATGCTGTAATTACTAATACTAAGACTCATGTGAAAAATGGCTTGCGAATGCCTAAACTCCTTCGTCCTAAATTTGCTATTATGAATCCTGAGTTGACGATGACCTTACCTGCTTGGCAAACTGCAAGCGGTATTACGGATATGATGGCACACATATTAGAACGATATTTGAGTAATACTCCTGATGTTCAGATTGGTGATCGTTTGGCTGAGGGAATGTTATTGGCTATTATGGAGGAAGCAGAGAAGGTAATGAGGAATCCTCAAGATTATGAGGCACGTGCTAATATTATGTGGAGTGGTACTATTGCTCACAATGATACTTGTTCTTTAGGTAGGCAGGAAGATTGGAATAGCCATGCTATGGAGCACGAAATTTCTGCAGAATATAATGTAACTCATGGTGCAGGATTGGCTGTAATATTCCCAGCTTTCCTAACTTATGCTTCTAAACATAATCCTGCAAAAGTTGCTCAGTTGGCATATCGTGTTTTAGGTGTAACTGAGTCTGGTGATATAGCTGCTGATGCTTTAGAAGGGGCTAAACGTCTCAAAGCTTGGTTGCATGATATTTTGGGTATGCCTGTTTCTTTTGCACAGTTGGGGGTGGATAATCCGGACCTTGAATTACTGAATACTAGGCTACATCGCTTGAAGGGCGATGTTATGCAAGGATATATGCCTTTAGATGCGGAAGCTACTATGGAAATCTATAAACTTTGTTTATAAATAAGTAGTATTATAATATATTTGAAAGGCTGTTGTTCAGAATGACGACAGCCTTTTTGGTTTTGTCTAGCATGTATGTATTTTGAATTTACTTGACATAAACCGTCTTGTACTTTGCGTATTTGAAATTGTGATGTAGAATGGCCTCAAATACGCGAATTTTGAAGCATGTTTGTATCTGATTGATTATCAATGTGTTACATTTTTAACGTTTCGGTGGTTTACTAAATGGGCTCCAAAACCCCAGGTCCTA